>Ga0247609_10006493_pt1 | contig 11254 bp, 6 predicted proteins | sample 172DNAGHGlowgp2_FD_193487 | JGI IMG/M metagenome (GOLD analysis project Ga0247609, IMG submission 193487) | Sheep rumen microbial communities from Palmerston North, Manawatu-Wanganui, New Zealand - 1728 DNA GHGlow gp2 | ecosystem: Host-associated > Mammals > Digestive system > Stomach > Rumen ... | reverse complement strand
AGAGTGATTCCCCTTCGCAATGGGAGTAGAAGCAGAAAGACGGAAACGCTGATTGATTTCAGATTTCCGTCTTTCTGTTTTATAATATGTGATATTCCGTCCGTCGCTCATCCCCTCTGCTGATGCTTTAAAAGAGCATGGGCTTGAAACGGGCGGGGCTTGTGTGGGAAATACGCTCGGAGCCTGTGGAGAGGAAGATTTTCCATATAAGTATCGTCCGTTTCAATAAAAGCCTATGCTACCTTTGCATCGGCAGAGGAGGTGAAGCGAATGGACGGCAACCGTAGATAAGTCTATATCTCATGCCTGTTGCACCGTGTTGAGGTTCTTGAATGAGGCATTGAGCTTATTGCCGAGCATCGTCAGGTCATTATCGAGTTTCTGGCTCGTGATTTTGTCGTAAATCTGGGTGGTCACGATATTCGTATGACCCAATACTCGGCTCACACTTTCGATGGGCATTCCCTTTGAAAGCGCTAAGGTTGCGAATGAGTGACGTCCGCAATGGTAGGATATGGCTTTCTCTATGCCACAAGCTGACATCACCGTTTTCAGTTTCTTGCACATTGACCAGTAGTTAATCTTGCCGAACACCAGTTTGTCTTCCTGTAGGTGTTTGTAGCGGTCGATAATCTGCAAGGGTACCTCCATCAGCTTCACTTGGAAAGGGATGTTCGTCTTATGACGCTTGCTGATGATCCACTTGTCACCATTGATGTCCACGATGTTGTCCGTGGTCAGATTCTTCACGTCGATAAACGAGAGGGCGGTGAAGCACACGAACACAAAAATGTCACGAACAAAGGCGAGATTGTCATCCTCGAACTCATGGGTCACGACAGCCTTCAGTTCATCCTCGGTCAGAAACTCTCTTTCCTTGCAGTTGGGACTAATGTGGAACTGGGCGAACGGGTTACGGGGAATCTTTCCGTTATAGTGCGCCCTCATTACAACACCCTTCAGCCACATACACCGCTGCCAGATAGTGCCGTTAGCCAGTCCTCGGTCTGTACTGAGGTAAGCGGCAAAGTCCTTGATGAACTCTGGCGTCAGTTCCAACATCGACATATCCGTGCGACGGTAGTGCGACTGGATGAATTCTGCCACATCCTTCCGCGAACGCTCCATAGCCCAAAGAGTGCTTGCGGCCCTGTCCTTGCCCACACGTTTCTTCTGGTTGGCAATGTCTTTGTCGAAAGCACTCAGAAGCGTTTCATACTCGCTGCCAAATCCCTGATAGGAATTGCGCACCATCTCTGCCGTCACAAAAGCCTCCCTATCCGAAAGATGCTGATAATGCTTGATGATCTGCGCCTTGATGTTATCCAGTTTTCGGTTAATCTGCAATGCCTCCTTGCTACGGCCCTTGGCACAATTGCCCTTCACGTCCCACATGTCAAGCGGAATCGTTTTCTTACAACTGAACTGGCTTTGCGTGCCGTTAATCGTCACCCTGCCCATCACGGGCACTACACCATGGTACCCTCCCCGAGACACTCAGTCTCGTGGTCCCTCCCTTCTCTTTACTCTTGTTCACATAGAACAGAATGTTAAAAGTACTTCTCATATTTCTTACTCCGTTTTTAATTTTGGCTGCAAAACTACTATTTCTTTTGGCATCCATCGCTATGCAAAATGTAGCAGTTTGCGGAATAAGAAACTTGTGAAGAAGGGGCAGTGAAAGATGCACCATTCTGCCCCGATTTGCGTTGTCGTTTTAGGAAGTTTCATCCGCCTCAGAAGCCAATTTTCGGGTTACGATTTGGCAACCTAACTTCTTCACCAATCCTCCCCAATTTGCTTTTAGCCCCAATTTGAGTTTCCTCATTCTTCCCCGTCTTTCCTTTATTTCAGGCCGAATTGCGTTAATCTTCCCAAATCGCTTCACTTTTACAAGTTTTTTTCGTAACTTTGCCATCTGCGATGGCGAAAATATTTTGTCTCGGCAAAAAAAGAAACGAGTTTTTTTGTTTTGCGCTCGACTTTTCGTACCTTTGCACTCTCAAATCAAGAACCGTTTCGGAATGAAGCTTTATTCAGACGTAGAACTGGCTGAAAAATTAGACCAAAAGATTTTTCGTTGCATCAGCGAAGTGGCCGACCGCTTAGGGGTGGAATGCTATGTGGTGGGCGGCTACGTGCGCGACATCTTCCTGGAGCGCCCCAGCAACGACATCGACGTGGTGGTCGTAGGCAGCGGCATTCAGGTGGCTCAGGAACTCAAGCAGATGCTTGGCAAGCGAGCCCATCTCTCCGTGTTCAAGAATTTCGGTACGGCACAGGTAAAATTCAGAAGCAAGGCCGACCAAACCCCTACAAACGCCACGTCCGACACCCTGTTTACGGAGGTGGAGTTTGTGGGAGCCAGAAAGGAGAGCTACAGCCACGATTCGCGGAAGCCGATAGTAGAGGACGGTACGCTGGAGGACGACCAGAACCGTCGCGACTTCACCATCAATGCGATGGCGATCTGCCTGAACAAGGAACGGTTCGGAGAGCTGGTCGACCCCTTCAACGGACTGGCCGACCTGGAAGACGGCATCATTGCCACCCCCCTGGAGCCTGACATCACGTTCAGCGACGACCCGCTGCGCATGATGCGCTGCATACGCTTTGCCACCCAGCTGAATTTCCAGATAGAAGACGAGACCTTCGAAGCCCTGCAGCGCATGGCCGACCGCATCAAGATTGTGAGCGGCGAGCGCATCGAGGTGGAGCTGAATAAGATTATGATGGCACCCCATCCCTCCATCGGCTTTGAATATCTGCAGCGCTCAGGCCTACTCAACATCATTCTGCCCGAAGTGGCCGCACTCGACATTGTGGAGCAGAAGAACGGACGAGCCCACAAGAACAACTTCTACCACACGCTGGAGGTGCTGGAAAACGTTTGTAAAAGTGAAGAGTTAAGAGTGAAGAGTGAAGAATCTGCTACCGCAGAAGGTGGACAGGATATTACCGCGGAAGCAAACTCTTCACTCTTCACTCTTCACTCTTCACTATACTTGAGGTGGGCTGCCCTACTCCACGACATTGGCAAGACCAAGACGAAACGGTGGGACCCCGCCATCGGTTGGACCTTCCATAACCATAATTATATAGGTGCCAAAATGGTTCCCGTCATTTTCCGACGGCTGAAGATGCCGATGGGAGCGGAAATGAAGTATGTAGAAAAGATGGTCGACATGCACATGCGCCCACAGGCCATTGCCGACAACGAGGTGACCGACTCGGCTGTGCGCCGACTGCTCAACGATGCCGGCGACGACATCGACGACCTGATGACCCTCTGCGAGGCCGACATCACCTCGAAGAACGAGGTCAAGAAGAAGATGTTCCTTGAGAACTTCCGCATGGTGCGCGAGAAGCTGACCGACCTGAAGGAGAAAGACTACAAGCGACTGCTGCAACCCGTCATCGACGGCAATGAGATCATGGAACTGTTCCATCTGAAGCCCTCGAGAGAAGTGGGGACGCTGAAACAGTTCTTGAAGGATGCCGTACTCGACAACAAAGTAGAGAACGAGCGCGAGCCACTCATGCAAATTCTCATGAAAAAAGCACAGGAAATGGGACTTAAATCAGAAAAATGACCTTTCGGGGTCATTTTTTTACTTTTTTTCTTGTTGATTAATAAAAAATATTTAATTTTGCAATCCGTAAGCAAAATAAGGGTTTGAATTACCATATTAAACAAAATAAAGGTAGAAAAATAACAATTCGTGACTTAACAAATAAAAACAAGAGATTTATGGAAAAAAGACTAACTATGTTTTTAGTGAGCCTCTTCCTGTTCGTGGGGGGGGTAATTGCTCAAACAAGTGTCACAGGTACCGTGGTATCTCAAGAAGACGGCCAGCCGGTCATAGGCGCGTCAATCTTTATTGAGGGCACCAGTCAGGGCACCGTGACTGACAGTAAGGGCAAGTTTACGGTTACCATGCCTCAGGGCAAGACAAAGATCCGCGTCTCTTACGTCGGTATGGAGACGCAGGCGGTCACTGCCCGCAACGGCATGGTTGTGAAGCTTGGCTTGGATGCCACCGCCATCGACGAGGTCGTGGTGACGGCTATGGGCCTGAAGAAGAGCGAGAAGACCATCGGCTACTCAGCCCAGACGCTTGACAATGAAGATCTGGTATCGGGCCGCCTGTCGAACGTTACTTCGGCATTGGCCGGTAAGATTGCCGGTGTGCAGATTAACACCACTTCTACCGACCCCGGACAGACCAACTCGGTGATTATCCGTGGTATTAGCTCCATCAATGGCAACAACCAGCCTCTCTACGTGGTCGACGGTGTGCCCCTCCAGCAAACTGCATTCGAAGGTACAACCGGTACACAGGATGAGTTCTCTAATGCTGTAGGTGGTATTTCCAGCCTGAACCCCAACGACATTGAGACCATGACCGTGCTGAAGGGTGCTGCCGCTACCGCACTGTACGGCAGCCGCGCTGCCAACGGCGTCATCATGATTACGACCAAGAGCGGTAAGAAACAGGGCGACAAGAACTTCCAGGTCAGCTACGACGGAAGCGTTCAGTGGCGTCAGGTCTCGACGCTGCCCAAGTTCCAGAACCGCTTCGGTCAGGGATGGAATGGCACACAGACTTTCATCGAGAATGGTTCCTGGGGTCCTGAAATGGACGGGTCGACGCAGGTCTACGGCCCAATCTGGAACAACCAGCAGCTCATTCACAAGTACAGCGCAGCCGAGGACAACATCAAAGACTTCTTCGACACGGGTGTCTCAACCAGTCACAGTGTTTCGCTGAACGGTGTGTCAAACGACAACAAGACCACCTATTACCTGAGCTATTCTTACACCTCGGACGATGGTATCATTCCTGGCGACAAGGACACTTACAAGCGTAACACCCTCGCCTATCGCGGCAGCTATGAAGCTACTGACTGGCTGAAGCTGAGCTCGAGCGTCAACCTGTCTAATTCAGAGACCAACACCGTAGGCACCTATCAGGGTACTTCTATGATTGACGGTATTCTGGAGTTCCCACGCGACCTCTCTCTCGTGGACCGCAAGGATCTCGGCTCTGCCTTCAACACGCCCGAGGCTTGGTACACGCCCTACGGCATCACCAACCCCTACTGGGCTATTGAGAACAACTGGAACCACAACGATGCCAAGCAGGTCTTTGGTAAGATCCAGGCCGACATCAATCCGATTCGCCAGCTGACACTGACCTACCGCTTCGGTTTCGACTACACCGACTACGACCACAAGCTGGGTGTGCCTGAGATTGCCCTTGACGATGCGCTCATCAACGAGGACTATGGCTATGCTCCCTCCAACATGAACCAGGCCGGCTACGTGTTCACAAGATACATGCGCAAGTATGAGCTGAACCACGACTTCCTGGCCAACTGGCAGGACAAGTATCTCGACGACAAGCTCGACGTGAACGTGATGCTCGGCATGAACATCAGCGAGCGCAACTCTACCTACACGCAGAACCAGACCAACGACCTGACCTTCGGCACGGGGCTCTGGGTCCTGAGCAACGGTGCTACGAAGACCGAGATTCTGGAGAGTCAGTCGAAGCGCCGCGCTGTGGGCATCTTCGGCGATGTGACCCTCGGATGGGACGAGATGATTTATCTGGATCTGACAGCCCGCCGCGACTATTCGAGCACACTGCCCTTGGAGAAGAACAGCTATTTCTATCCCGGTGCCACGGTGAGCTGGATTTTCACCAAGCTTGTTCCCAAGAACAATATCCTGACCTTCGGTAAGCTCCGTATGGCATACGGTAAGACGGGTAACGATGCCGACGTCTATCAGGTATATCCCCGCTATGTACAAGCCTACTCAAACGGCTACTATGGTGTCGACCTGACCAAGTTCCCGTTTGCCGGCAAGAACTCTTTCCAGGCCGCAGCCACCTGTGGCAGCAACGACCTGAAGCCTGAGATGACCACCGAGTTTGAGGTTGGCTTGAACCTTGCTTTCCTCAACAACCGCATCAACATCGACGCATCTTACTACAACCGTAATACCGACGACCAGATCTTCACCCTGCCCGTTGACCCCGCCACGGGTTACTCATCTATGGTGACCAACTTCGGTAAGGTGAACAACCAGGGTATCGAGCTGCTGGTCAATACCGTTCCCGTGCAGACCAAGAACTTCCGCTGGGAGTTAGGCTTCAACTTCTCTAAGAATAAGAACAAGGTGGTGTCGATGCCTGCAAGCCTCGATGGCGGTATGGTCAACATCAATCAGTTCTCGGCAGGCAACGATGCCGTTTACATGCGGGCTGTCGAAGGCCTGCCCATGGGCGAGCTGTTCACCTACTTGCCTCAGTACACGGCCGACGGCAAGCTCATCGTAGGCGAGGACGGCCAGCCTCTGCTCACCGACGAGGTGAAAGATACAGGCAAGAACGTCAACGCCGACTGGACCGGCGGTGTCACCACTTCTCTCTCGGCTTACGGCTTCACGCTCAGCGCATCGCTCGACATCCGCAAGGGCGGCTACATGTTCTCCCGCACAAAGAACCTGATGCAGTTCACCGGCAACGGCGAGGCTACGCTCTACAACGGCCGCAACCCGTTCATCATCCCCAACTCTGTCTATGCCGACGGCACAGAGAACACAACACCTATCTATCTGAACAACAGCAGCTATCAGGACTACTTCAACAAGTGCGGTGCAGGCCTTGGAGGCGAGTTCTACCTGATTGACCGCTCGTTTGTCAAGCTGCGCAATATCACGCTGGCCTACACGCTGCCGAAGGCAATTGTCAAGAAGATTTACCTGAGCGACGTCACACTCTCAGTGTTTGCCAACAACTTGTTCACCTGGACGCACAAGAGCAACAAGTACATCGACCCGGAAGTATCCTCTTATGGCAACGACTTGGAAGGCATGTTCGGCGAGCTCTACTCTAATCCTGCCTGCCGTAACTTCGGCTTCAACGTTGGTGTGAAATTCTAATCATAAAGGAGGACGAAAATTATGAAGAAATTAGCAATTATATCGACTATCATCCTTGGCTTCGCCACCACTTCGTGCGACAGCTATCTGGACATTAACCATGACCCCAACTCTCCTGACGAGGGCAACATGACCACCGACATTCTGATGCCCGGCGCCGAAATGAACCTTGCCGGCAGCTATGGCGACTTCCTGCGCATCACGGGAGGATATTTCGCGCAGCACTACGCTCAGACCTTCGGCACGTCGAACTATCTGGACTTTTCCCAGTTCACGATGTCGGCAACCCGTTCGAGCGGCACTTACACACAGCTGAACGGCCGTTCGCTGAAGAACCTTGAGACCATTCGCTCACTGGCCAAGGACAAGAAAGAATGGGGCACCTATCTCGCTGCCACCACCTTGCGTGCCTTTATCTATCAGACACTGGTCGACTGCTATGGAGAACTGCCCTATTCAGAAGCTTTCACCACCGGCATCACGTCGCCCAAGTATGATGACGGCAAGGACATCTATGCCGGCATCCTGAAAGAGCTGGACGAGGCCCTGTCAAAGGCACAGGCCTCTGACCGCGTGGCCACCAACTTCCTGCTTCCTGACGCGACGGCCGAGAGCTGGATACAGCTGGCTAACGCCTTGAAGCTGAAGATCATGATGCGCGAGTATGATGCAGTACCCGAGGTAGCTGCACAGGTCAGTGCGCTGATTGCTGAAGGCAACTTCCCCGCCGAGGACATTGCATGGCAAGGCTGCTGGAAGAACGAGTCGGGAGCCATGAGCCCCTTCTATGCCGAAGAGTTCTCTACGTCCTGGGGGTCAACCCAGATTAACATTATTGCCAATGCTGCCATCATCAACACGATGTATCAGCTGGACGCCGATGGCAACGTGGTCTATGAGGATCCCCGCCTGCCTGCTTTCTTTGCAAAGAACGGCTCAGGCGCCTATACCGGCGGCATCTCCGGCTCGAATTTCTCTACTTCTTCGAAATACAAGTCTGACTACTGGTGCCGTCCGGTAGCGAAGTTCGACATGCCCGTCTATCTGATTACGGTATCCGAGACCGAGTTCTTCATTGCCGAGTACTATGCCCGACAGAACGATGCCACGCAGGCCCAGGCTCACTACGAAGCTGCCATCAAGGCCTCATGCGAGACGGCAGGCGTCACCGGCGATGCTACGATCATCGCCCAGTTCCCCTACAATCAGGCCACCTGGAAACAGTCTGTCGGCATCTCGAAGTGGATTGCCCTTGCTGGTGTGAACAATTTTGAAGCCTGGTGCGAGGTGCGCCGCCTGGACTACCCCACCTTCGGCACTGTGAAGGGATCTGACTTGTACGACATGAACACTGATGCTTCCTACAAGCCCAGCCTGCTGCCTCCCGGTACGCTCTACACACCACTCTTGGTGGACAACAAGGTGGGCGACAACAAACTGGTTGCCCGCTGGCCCTACGCCGAGAGCTCTTCTGCCCGCAATGGCAACGCCCCTGCATTCCCGGGGCTGACCGCTCCTGTTTTCTGGGATAAGTAAATGGATTGTAACATAAAAAAGATCATGACAATGAAGAAAAACATATTTTTTGCAGCTCTGCTCGCTTTTGCCTCGTTCGGGCTGAGCAGCTGCGGTGACGACGAGACGGAAGGCCTGTCGCGCATCACTTACTATGCAGTTCTTGAGCTTAACGATGCTCAATACATGTCAGTTCAGAAAGGGTCTGCCTTCAACGACCCTGGCTGCAAGGCAACGATGGCCGGTCAAGACGTGTCAGACCAAATCGTTGTCGCAGGAGCCATTGACACCAATACATTAGGTTTCTATTCCCTGACTTACAAGGTGGTCAACAAAGACGGTTTCCCTGCTTCAGCTTCCCGTACAGTAGCCGTCGTCGACAAGACCAATTTTGCCAGCACCTATTATGGAGAAAGCCAGTTTGGCTCGCGTCATTATTTCAATGCGCCCATTAACGTAACTGACAATGGCGACGGAACCTTTGCTATTGATGACATCGCAGGCGGATTCTATTGCTACGGACGCTATCCCGGGTATGAGCCAACCTACGATTTCCATCTTGAGGCAGTTATCAAGTTGAATGCTGACAACACGGTCGATTTAGTGTCGTGCGACGGTAATGACTGGTACTGGGAAACACCCATTACCATTACCTCGGGAACCTACGACCCTGCCACGGGTGTCATCACACTGGTTCTTGATTTCGACGGTGACCCAATGTATGTAACATTAACCAAGTAGAAAGGAGACTTATCAATATGAAGAAATTAGCATATTTTGCAGCTCTGCTGCTTACGGTTGCCTTCACCTCTTGCGAGAAAGAGGATATAGGGGGCACTGCTACCGAGTCAATGGCAGGTCAATGGTATTGCACGGTCGATGCCGTTGGCGATGACGGACTGCCCATCACGACGGCAGCCGACGGAACTCCCAACGACGGTGTAAACTATTTCGGCTTGGAAAATCCCAGAACCCTTATCCTGACCTACAACACCGCTTCTAACTCTGCTACGGAGATGTGGGTTGACAATATGGGTATTGGAAACTTTGCCGCTGACTATGCCGACTATTATGCTGCCTACGGATTTTACCCCACATATACCATCAAGACCAAGGTGACCATCGACCCTGCTCGCAAAACCTTCAAATCTACCGAGTCGGAAAACTTTGGCGAAGGCCACCAGTGGTGGACCAAGCAGCCGAAGTTAGACGGCAGCGGTAATCCTGTCACCGACGAGGATGGCAATCCTATTATGGAGGATGTCATGTTCCACGAGGAGGTGGCTATGCCTGTCTCTATCGACGGTAAGATTCTGCCAGGTGCTGGCAAACAGAACAACGGTTCTCGGGCCGACAGCATCATCTTCTATGTTGTCTACAAGAACGATCCCTGGGTTCCGGGCGACGGCTACACCAAATATAAGGTGAGCGGCATCCGCTACTCTGGTCTCGAGGAGAACGATTAATTCTTCACGATTCGCTTTAAAAATCAAGATGAGGCTGCAAGGTTCACACCTTTGCAGCCTCATCTTTTACGCCCATCCACAGGGCTATTTCCCCACCCCCAAAGAGGCTCTTTGCAATTCAGGCCGGATTACGTTGCAATTCAGGCCAAGTTGTGTCGTAATTCGTGCTGAATTGCAACGTAATTGATGCTGAATTGCAGACACCCCTATTTGACAGCTCCCTCATGGCCTTAGCCCCCTACGGCAGCCGTGCCCTCATCACGCCATGTTTTCCCAGCCGGCCGGCAGTGTTAATGTTCCATAATTGTTTTGGCACATCGGCATTATTTTGTAACTTTGCAGGCCGAAAACCAGCAAGTGTGCCGTAAGTTTTCTATAGGGTAATAAAAAATTTATATATAAATTTAATAAGTAGTAAAAGCAAGTATGAAAAAGAGCAAAATCATGTTGATTGCAGCCTCTGCGCTGCTTTTGACAGCATGTAGTGGTGGTGGTCGCCCTACGTTTGGCGACAATGAGTATCCCGTCGTAGAGGTGGGAACCAGCAGTGCTGCCATGCAGACCACCTATCCCGCCTCCATCAAAGGTGTGCAGGACGTGCAGATCAGCCCGAAAGTGGGAGGTTTCATCACGCAAATCTGCGTCAAGGAAGGACAAGCGGTATCTGCAGGCCAGGTACTCTTTGTGATTGACAACCAGACCTATCAGGCACAGGTGCGCCAGGCGCAGGCCGCCGTCAATACAGCCGAGACACAGGTGAGCACGGCCAAGCTGACGTATGAGAATTCGAAGAAGCTGTTCGACAACAAGGTCATTGGCGACTATGAGATGCAGACCGCTCAGAACACCTATGAGCAGGCCAAGGCAGGCCTGGCCCAGGCCGAGGCTGCGCTGGCCAATGCCAAGGAGGCCCTGAGTTTCTGCTTCGTGAAGAGCCCCGCATCGGGTGTCGTGGGCACCCTCCCATTCAAAGTAGGAGCACTCGTTGGCGCACAGAACGTGCTGACCACCGTTTCGAACAACTCAAGCATGGAAGTGTACTTTTCTGTAAACGAGAAGGCAGCCCTCGACATGTCGAAGACGGGCAACGGACTGGAATCGATTCCTGCCGTGAAGCTGCAGCTGGCCGACGGGAGCATCTATGCCCATGAGGGTAAAGTGGCCAAGATGAGCGGCGTAATCGATCAGGCTACGGGCACGGTGCAGCTGATTGCCGTGTTCCCCAACCCTGAGAAACTGCTGAAGAGCGGAGGCTCGGGCAATGTGGTCATTCCGCGCGATTACAGTTCAGCCATTGTCATTCCCCAGTCGTGTGTCA
>Ga0247609_10006492_pt1 | contig 11257 bp, 8 predicted proteins | sample 172DNAGHGlowgp2_FD_193487 | JGI IMG/M metagenome (GOLD analysis project Ga0247609, IMG submission 193487) | Sheep rumen microbial communities from Palmerston North, Manawatu-Wanganui, New Zealand - 1728 DNA GHGlow gp2 | ecosystem: Host-associated > Mammals > Digestive system > Stomach > Rumen ... | reverse complement strand
CATGGCTTCCAATATCGGCCAACTGCCCTCCTGCCACGACATCGTCAGCTGGTCTTTCGGCGATGACGTAAAAGTTGATGCCATCTCCGATGTGTTTAACATCAACAAAATGTACCTCGCTGTCGCCTCCGTGGCCAAAATCCGTGAAAGCGGCGTGCAGAAGTACAAAGACGTCAAAGACGAAATCCGCACGATGTTGGAGCGCCAGAAAAAAACGGAAATGGTTGTCGAACAACTTAACAACGACCTCAAATCCGGCAACATCAACACCGTGGCTCAGAAATACACCACCGCCGTCACCGACAGCGTGATGTTGAGCTTTGCAGGCGACTACTACATGAACCGCGGCGTTGACAGCAAAGCCATCGGCAAAATCTTCAGCCTGAACAAAAACACCCCCACGGCTGTCGCCGGCAACAATATGGCTTACTTGATCAACGTGACGGAAACCCGTGACGGACAAGCCTCCGACAACCTGATGCTGGAGAAACAATACCTCCAAAACGCAGTCCTCGGACGCGAGAGAAACGAAAGCACGCTCCTCTCCTACCTGATCAACCAGTTCAAGATTATTGACAACCGCGTGCGTATCTATCACAACTAAAATCACCGAAACATATAAAAAAAGAGGCACTTTCCGAGTGCCTCTTTTTTTCTGCAACAAAACTTTTACTTTTTCGTTAGTGGAATGTCCATTGAATTTGACGTATGTCTTAAACTTAACCAAAACTGTATGAAAGTACATTTTATAGCCATAGGAGGAAGCGCGATGCACAACTTGGCCATCGCACTGAAAATCAAAGGTTTTGATGTCACAGGGTCGGATGACGAGATTTTCGACCCCGCTAAAGGCCGTCTGGAAAAATACGGAATACTTCCGACCGACATCGGCTGGCATCCCGAAAAAATCACCTCCGACCTGGATGCTGTAATCCTCGGCATGCATGCCCGCGAGGACAACCCGGAACTTCTGAAAGCCAAGGAAATAGGACTGAAGATCTACTCCTACCCCGAATACCTGTACGAGCAGAGCAAGGACAAAACCCGCGTCGTGGTGGGCGGAAGCCACGGCAAAACCACCATCACCTCCATGATCATCCATGTGCTGCAGCACCTCCACATCGACTGCGACTACATGGTCGGGGCACAATTGGAAGGCTTCGAAGTCATGGTCAAACTCTCCGACACCGCCAAAGTGATGGTCATCGAGGGCGACGAATACCTCACCTCCCCCATCGACCGCCGGCCGAAATTCCACGTCTATCAGCCCACCATCGGCATTATCAGCGGTATTGCCTGGGACCATATCAACGTCTTCCCCACCTTCGAAAACTATGTGGATCAGTTCCGGATATTCGCCAAAATGATTCCACAAAACGGGCAACTCATTTACTGTCAGGAAGATGAAGAACTCCGCAAATTAGGAACCGAAATCACAAACACCGTCTGCAAACCATACGGAGTACACCCGTACATAATCCGCGACGGAGTGACTTACCTTGTCCACGACAACAACGAGACCCCGCTACAGATCTTTGGCAAGCACAACCTCATGAACATCAACGCGGCACGCCTCGCCTGCAACGCATTGGGCGTGACCGACGAAGAATTCTACGAAGCCATCGCCAGTTTCAAAGGTGCGTCAAAACGTTTGGAATTGGTCGCCAAGACAACGGAATGCGCTGTCTACAAGGACTTTGCGCACTCACCATCAAAGCTCAAAGCCACCATCAACGCTGTACGTGAGCAATATCCCGACAGGAAATTAGTGGCGTGCATGGAATTGCACACGTTCAGCAGCCTGACGGAGGAATTTCTGAAACAGTACGCGCATGCGATGGACGAAGCTGACACGGCCATGGTTTATTACTCCCCCGCCGCAGTACAGCACAAGAAATTACCACCCATCCATCCCGAAATGATTTTCGATGCTTTCCAACGAAAAGATTTAACCGTTTTCAACGACTCTAACTTATTAAGAGACAAACTTTTAGAAACAGATTGGCATCACTCGGTCCTCCTACTGATGTCTTCCGGAAATTTTGACGGAATAAATTTAAACGAATTCGGAAAAAAAATTGTACTTTTGCCCGCTTAAAATTCAGGCAAAAACCAACTAAAGAATTGATATTCAGAACAATAAAAAAATCAAATGACAATGAAAAAGTTAAGCTTGTTATTGTTAGCGGTTGTAAGCGGCCTGCTGTGCTTTGCCCAACCGAAAATCGAATTTGAAAAGACCACCTACGACTTCGGCAAAATCAAAGAAGAGGGTGGAAAAGTTACAGGTAAGTTCGTGTTCAAAAACGTGGGTAACGAACCTCTGGAGCTCACCAACGTCCGTCCCGGATGTGGCTGCACCGCTGCCAACTACAGCAAGGGCGCCATCGCTCCCGGCGAAAAAGGCTATATCGAGGCCACCTACAATCCCTACAACCGTCCCGGTGCCTTCAACAAGAACATCCGCGTGACGACCAACGAACCTCAGTTCATCGAAAACGAGAAGGCCACCCCGCACATGATCTTCATCAAAGGCGAGGTCATCAAACGCCCCCCGACAGAATTTGAAGTTCACGGCTACACAAACGGAAGCGGTATGATGCGCATCAAACATCCCGATGTGGCACACAACATGCTGAACAGCGAGAGTGTCACCGACACCTTCTATGTTCGCAATTTCTGGACGAAACCCGTTTCCTTCACCCTGAATCCCACCCCGAATTACATTTCCGAGGTGTACAGAAACTTCGGCGCTGAACTGCAACCCGGCCAAGAAGGCATTTTCATTTTGAAATACGACGCCTCGAAAGCGAATCAATTCGGCCAAGTGAAGGATGCCGTCAGCTACAGCACCAACGACTCCCTCGACGCCACAAAGCGCGTCCACTTCGCCATCAACATCAAAGAGGACTTCTCGAAACTTTCTCCGAAACAGCTCAAAAAAGCTCCTATCAGCCAACTGAGCATGGAATCAGTAAACTTTGGCGATGCGCAGAAGAATGTTTCCAAGACACAAACCATCACCATTTCCAACAGTGGCAAGAGCCCTCTGATCATCAGAGCTTTGAACACCAGCAACTCTCTCTTCACCATCTCTTCGAACATGACGGAAATCCCCGCAGGTGCATCGGCTGAAATCACGGTTACCTTCAAGGGCACCAGCCGCACCAGCACACAAAACGCCACCGTTGACATCATCACCAACGATCCCTTAAATGCTGTCCGCACGATTCCGGTCAGTGTTAAAGTCTTATAAGTCGATTTCTCTCGACAAAAAAAATCCCTGCAAGTGTGTACATGCAGGGATTTTTTTTGTCCTAAGGAAAACCGTGTTAGAACAAACGGCTGTGCCCGTTTCGCAGTTCCTCATCCGTAGGGACGTTATCCTTTATGGTGTCCACGTCAATAACAAGCGGACGGCCCAATCGGACGGCAGTTCTTTGCGGTTTTTTCAACGTGTCAGGTCTCGACATCGGCGTGGTGACGGCTGCTTCCGCAGGTGTTGTTCCCGAGGTGGTTTTCGTCGGAGTTGTGTGGGAAACCGGATTCGCCACCATCTTCGGTGAGAACGACACGGTGTCTTGGCTCTCAACGGGAGATTCCGAATCCACAAGCATCGAATCGACCGTCATGGCGGGTTTATCAGACACTTCCCGGGGCTGGCGGTTCGGGGCGAAATACAAGGCCGTGGCCACCGCTCCGCCCAGAACGACCGCCGAAACAGAGCCCACGATCCAATACCGCAACGGGCTTGCCGATCCCGACACGCGCTTGAATTTCCGCCACGCGGAGGGCTTGTAGGCGTATTCGGCCTGTTCCGTCTTTTCCTTAATCAGTTTGTCAAAGTCTGTCATACCTATTCGTTATCACATTTCATAATTGCGGCCTTGAGTTTGGCACGCGCCTGGTTGACATGCCACGCAGAGGTGTTTTCCGTCATATTCAACTGAGAGGCTATCTCGCTATGAGAGTAACCCTCGAAGACGAACAGATTGAACACCGTCCGGGTGACTGGGGGGAGCAGCTGGATCAGTTCGACCATCTCTTGCGAGGACATCCTGGAAACGGCATCATTCATGCTGTTGTCCGCCAAACGGTTGTCCGGAATATCCTCCAATTCGATGAAAGTGACGTTCCTGTCATACTTTCTCCTGTAGTCCAATGCGGCATTGCAAACCACGCGCTTGAGCCAAGCTTCAAAAGAACCTGTGTTTTCGTATTTGTCTAGGTTCGAAAACACTTTCAAGAACCCTTCGTTGAGCATATCGGCCGCTTCGTCGGTACTGCCGGCATAGCGCATGCAGATACTCATCACACTGCCATAGAAGTGTTTGAACAACTTCCTCTGGGCTCGAGAACTACCTTCACGGCACCCCTTCACCCACTCCTGCACTTCCGAATGCCCTTTCATCTTATATAACGGATAACGGGAACAAAATCTTGGGTTCAGAAATCATTTTTTCGTCAAAAAGATTATATCTTCCAGACTAACAATTATTTGACAATCTTAAAGCCTAACGACACGATAAACATATTCATCTGTTTTGTCTGCGTCGTACCCTCTATCATATTACGGAAATTCGCGGCGGCAATGCAATAATTCGCATCCAAGGTAAAACGCCATAAATCAACGCCGACACCTACTTGTCCGCCCCACTGCAACGAACTGGCACTCCAGTCGGAGTCATCCATGTTGTCCGAGATTTTGAAATCGAAGCGGGGACCGATTGTCAACCTGAACTTGAAATTGTCATTGTCAATGAAATGGTAGCCCAGGAGTACAGGAACCGACAAAAAATGTTGCCTCAGAGTCCCATTCGAGGAATACCCGACATACTGTTCTAGGAATGTGCTTCTTTTGAACGAATAATTGGCCTCCGGCTGGAAGAAAAACCGGCTCCCCATACGCAAGAAGACGCCTGCTTCAAGTCCGAAGTCTCGTTCGGTCAACTTTTTGTAATTCACCGTGTTGCCCGCGACTTTCAGTCCCATTGAGAACTGAGCCTGCGCGGTTTCCACAACCAGCAGATTAATCACAAAGGCTATCACAACAGCTACCGCAACAAATTTCAAATGAGCATTTCTCATGACAAAAAACTAGTAATAAAACGGTCAATAAACGTACAAGATGTCGATTTATTGTATATGAGCTAATTAAGCTCCGGGAAGAGTGAGTATATTGGCAACAGGGTTGTCAGCAGACACCTCTTATCTCGTTAATGTCGGCAATGCCTTCCCGTTGACAAAGCGACGAAAGTTCGTCGAGCACATGTCGTCCGGCCAAGGGATCGTTGAAGTTCACCGTTCCGAGCTGGACAGCCGCAGCACCAGCCATAACAAACTCCAGAACATCTTCTGCTGTGTAGATTCCGCCAATACCGATGACCGGAACATGCACCTGTTTACAAACGGAGTGCACCATCCGCAGGGCAATCGGTTTGATCGCAGCACCGGAAAGGCCGGCATAAACGTTATTGAAGACCGGTTTCCGCTTGCGAATGTCAATAGCCATCGCCTGGAAGGTGTTGACCAGTGAAAGGGCATCCGCACCGGCCCTTTCACACGCGAGAGCCATGTCCACGATGTTTTCCGCATTAGGTGACAGTTTGACAATCAGTGGTTTTGTACACACTTTGCGGACTTCGCGCACCACTTCTTCGGCCACATTCGCTTTAATTCCGAACGCCATCCCTCCGCTCTTCACGTTGGGACAGGAAATGTTGAGTTCAAGCATGTCGATGTCCGCATCAGAGAGCATGGCGGCGCCGGTGAGATAATCCTCCATACTATGGCCGCCCATGTTGGCGATCAACACATTGCCGAAGCGCCGCATCTGCGCGATGCCGGATTGGACAAACGCCTCCACACCCGGATTTTGCAAGCCGACGCTGTTCATCATTCCCGAGGCTGTTTCCCAAACCCGGATTCCCTCATTCCCATCCTTCGGGTGAAGTGTCAGCCCCTTGGAGCAGATACCGCCCAAGCAGCCCACATCATACAGTTCGTCATACTCATTGCCGAAACCGAAAGTTCCAGAAGCGGCAATCAGCGGGTTTTTGAAAGGCACGCCGGCCACATTCACTGATAAGTTCACTACTTTATCCATAATTCAATGTTTCTTACTACAACATATTGTTTCCGTTTTCGAGGACTGCGGAGCGCCCCGGTGCGACCAACCGACAAGGCTATCCTTGAAATTCCGGCTCTACGATCTACCACAGCAGATCGGTACTTTGGAACACTGGTCCATCTTTGCACACCCGTTTCATACCCTGTTTCGTCCGGATGCTGCAACAGAGGCAGGCGCCAATTCCGCAGGCCATCCGGTGTTCCAAAGAGCAGTAGCACACCGTGTCTTTCTCCGCACACATTGCGGCGACCTTGCGCATCATCACTTCCGGTCCGCAGGTCAACACCGCGTCATATTGCTCAGGATGCAGCAAATCGGTGACAAACCCACGATAGCCTTCCTCTCCTTTCTCCGTAGTAACAAAGATGTCCTGGCACCACGGCTCAAACTCCTCCACGGCAAAGAGCTCATCCTTGAACCCGAGATAGGCATCGACGTCCACACCGCATTGTTTGAGTGTCTTGGCGGTTTCGCAGAGCGGCGGAATGCCTACTCCGCCGCCCACGACCGCAATCCTTCCGCTGAGAGCCTCACACGGGAATCCGTTTCCGCAAGGTCCCATAAGTTCCAAAGAATCACCTTCTTGCAATTCCGACAGTCTCCGCGTACCCTTGCCCACAATCCGGTACATGAACCAGAGGTGACGGTCGTCAGAGCGGAACAAACTGATCGGGCGCATCAGCGTCAGTTCCGAATCCCAACATTTTATCATGAAAAACCTTCCAGCATGCACTTCGGCATCCTTGCGAGCCACACACAGCACGAAAATATCCTCTGTAATCTGCTCGTTTCCGATTACTTCACTTTCGAAATATTTCATAATCAAATATTTAGACTGAACTTACACATTCTTTTTACAAACTGCGAAAATAGGATTTTTTACGGAAACTAATCGTGAAACGAAATTTTCTCCGTTTTCAGCACCTCAGTCCCTTTCATAATTCGTATCAGATAAATCCCCCGGCTTAAATCCGCCACGTCAACTGTCACCTCCGAGACGAATACACCCTCCTTCAACAACCTGCCGGCCATGTCAAACAAAGCGTATTTCACGGCGTCATTCGAAACCGCATCGGCAGGATCATCCGACTTAATATGCAACCTTTTCCCCGACATCAAAGCACAAGACCACTGCCCGCCCTTATTCACTTGTCCATTAGGCTTTGGCGGAGCGATAATCACAATTGTAGGCGACGAACGAAGTCCCGCCCCGTTCTCAGCGACCACCCCGAAAGTGAACATTTGGTCCGGATGAAAAGAGTAGCAATGGTAGCAGGAACACAACAGTCCGTTGTCCACCCAGTTGGGGAACAAAGCTGGCGCACCCATGCCCGAATTATGGAAATAGTACCGCTGAATGCCCGATTGCGCATCTGTTGAAGGCGTCCACGTCGCGGAAGCCGTCACTGACGGCGTGCCGTCCAGTTGCGTCACATTCGTCGCCTGAAGTGTCACCAAGGGAACCGATGCGGGCGGCGTATAATCCACCTTCAGGGACTTCTCCACGAGCACAGACATCTTGTATGCTTTGTCCATCACGACAGACTTCAACTTTGTCCGACTCAGGTTGTTCACTGCCTGACGTTGAATATGGCAAGTGTTTGCAGCTCCGACGGTAATCGGGACCGAGGTTCCCCGGGACCCGTACACCCGTAAGTTGTCCACCCCGACGGATGCGTTTCGAGTGACGAAACCGATGTACGAATCGGAAGTGGTAGCCAAGACATTGTCCACCGCTCGGATAAGCCTGTTCGCATGCCGAAGGACGATGATTTCACCTGTCGAGCTGTCATAGACAATCCGACAAAAATAGGCGGTCCCGAGTTGGAAATATACCTGCTCATTCACCTTTAGCAGTCGTTTCGCGCCCAAAATCAAACGATACACACTCACCGTATGATTCGTCCTGTCGAAGCACACCTCATAGCCCGAAAACAGGGAGGTCAACGCCGGAGCGTTTCCGCAATTGAAGAAAAACGAGCATTTTTCACCGCCGTTGAATCTCAAGTAAAAGTCGTACAGATAGGCGGTGTGAGCCGACCCGTTGTAATGGGCCGCGACACCCGAATAATTCAACGTCATGTTATTCTGCCGGAGTTCCCCGTTCTGCACGGTCCAAGTACCAGCGCTGTTGTTCACCCAGACCGTCCCGTCCAGGGCATTGTCGAAATTGTCGCACAGGAAACCTTGTTCCGGATGAGCACTCCAAGTCGAGCCGTCCGACTCCATGATTTGGTAAAACCGCCACTTGATGCCTTTGTCGTCCGAATCCGTGAAACTCGCTGTAAAATTTCCAGTAATCCACTGTGTTGCAGACATTTCAATAATCGTCTGCGGAATAGCGTTATCCGTCAACGGCTCAAGCGGATCTGGTTCCCAATCGTTGATGATTTCACCGTCATCTTCATCGTCGTCTCCGGAGCTGTCATTTCCGGGATCGTCGTTTCCCGGATCCGGGTCGTCATCCCCGCTATCAGGCGGGTTTACGCTGCCGTTCACCGCCTGCCAAGTTGCACTCCAACCTGTCGCTGTCGTGGCGCAGTCGGAGCGGAACTCGACCAACAGATGGTCACCCGCAGCCGCCACGCGACCGGGAGACTGCGTGTTCCACCGACCGATCAAAGGCGAGAACACCGTACCCCCATTGTAAATCCACATAAAGTCATAGTCTGCTTCCAAGTTGAAACTCTGGAAGTTCAAGACGATGCTGTCCGCACCGGGCACATGAATGTGGAACAACCGGCGTTCGTCGTTCCCGTAATCTCCGGAAATCCCACCGGAATCCGTGAACGTCCCCGTCTCCGATGTGACGAGCGTTTCAGATGGTGTATCGTTGATGAGTTTATAGTACAGATTCCAGTTCCAGTAATGGCCCGGGTCGGTGTGTGTCTGGCTCGGATAGTGCTGATGGCCTCGGATATGTGTGCACGCCGTGGCGCCGCCCAAACTGTGAACACCATAGTTCAACACCGTACCGTCATCCAGCGTATCGCGGTAGAACACCCTGTGCGGCTTGATATTCGGTCGTCGCGAACAAATGTTCTTCACCAAATTTGCGGACGATTGGTACATATTCATGGTGAAGTAAGAATAGATGTTGCCGTACGCTTCGTGCTCGATGCCGATGGTATAACTGTTGGCGACCCCGACATGCCACGCCTTGTCGGCCTCGGGCACCATCTGGGCGACCTGCCCGTCCACGGAACGGATCACATAATGGGCGGACACACTGGCGCTGCAGTTCTGGAACCATGCGATGGCACCGGAATACGTACCCTGTGTGTAATGGATGGTGACCGAGGAGACCGTCGTCCCTCCCCTACCCGATGAGTAGTTACAGGAAGCGGCCGGCACGAACACGGCGTTCGGATAGTCTGGGGCAGTGCTCGGAGAACGGTTGTTGCGTACTGGAGCGACCTCCGCCCTGTCACTTTTCAGCCGGAAATACTCGTCGCCGAAAAGACCGTTGAAATCGACCGTTCGGGACGGTGCGCCACACGGGGCGTACTCCTCCCGGTCAAGGAAATAGTAAATCATGTAGAGGAAGCTGTTCAGGGCAAAGTCATCCTCGCCTTCCCGGGGCACTGGAAGTTCGCAAAGATCCACGAAAATGCGTTTGTACTGTTCCAGCGAGTCACCATAGAGGCCGTAACGTTCCTGCAGCTGGGCAAAAGCGCAGGCGTACGCCTTCACGGCAGAACCCGGCTGCCAGAGTATCGCATCCAACGGGTAAGGGGTTATCGCGGCCAGACGACGGGCATTCTCCCTGAACACACCCTTTCCGTGAAGCGTGAGCCCCATCACAGAATAGATTCGCGGCATCTCCGACATCTCCACCTCCAACGTGTCCATCTGGATGTTGGGGGCAAAACGGGTGTACTGGAACGCCACCGCCTCCAACACACCTCGCGGAACCGTCGGATAATCCCGGTAAGCATCGTCAAACCACTGGCTGACATCTTGGTACTGTCTGTACAGCAGTGCATTGATCCGTTGGTCATAATCCCGCTTATAACGGGAAAAATCATCCCACTGCTGTGCGGGCGAATGGACCGCCATCAGCTGAAACAGCAGCATTAAAAGCAACAATTGTACTTTGTTTTTCATTGTTTAAGGATTAGGTTAAAAATTTTGTTTTTGTCATGGCAAAGATACAACGGGAAAACGCGCTTGTCAAGAGGCAAACGCATTTTTAACAACAATTAACGCCAAAAACATTCATTTAGCTACAAAGCAGCCACTTAGGCCATACTTCAAAAGCCAATAAATGCAATATTTATATTAAAAAAACTTAAAATATCGGAATTTCAACAACATCAAACGAGACTCCGAGAAAAAACGAGTCTCTGATTTCGCGCAAAAAACAGGTTTCAAGTACAAAAACGAACAGGGAGAGGTCGCGAACACGGGAGGCCAAGGCGGGCTCAACCTAAAACAGCATCTACAGTTCCTCCCAGAACTCGCCCCCTTTTATGTTCAGTTTCGTGGGATCGAAGCGTGGTTCTTCGCCGTCCTTCTTCGCCCGTTCGTAGTCGCGGAGAGCCTGCAACGCTTTCGGGGAAAGCAACAAGATGGCCACCAGGTTGATCCATGCCATAGTCCCCACCCCGATGTCGCCCAGCGTCCAGGTAACGCCGCTGGTGGTCAAGGAACCGATGAAAACGGCGATGACAGTGCAAATGCGCAGAACCCAAATGACGACTTTCTCGTTACGATCATCTCCAAAGGCCATATCGGCGCGTTCCATTTCCCCCTTCGCTTTTTCAAAGTCCTCAACCTCACGGTTTTTCTTCCGCATTTTGCGCAGACTGTTCCTGCGGAAACGGCTGAAAAGATACACCAGATTGGTCTCCGCATAGTAATAGTAGGCCATAATGGTGGTGAAAGCGAAGAAGAAAAGGGCTATGGAAACAATGCTTCCGGCTGCGCGACTGCCTATGACAGTACCGATGGCTTCAATCGTGTAGAAGACACCGGGTTCGCCGTCCGGGGCACCGGGATTCTGCTGCAGGTAGGAGACTGTAGCCTCGCCTGCGGACGTCACTTGCACGCTGTCCAGGATATTGTAAGTTTGACACGCGAGGATCATCATGGCTGTGGCGGTGCAGACCAGCAACGTGTCGATAT
>Ga0247609_10006491_pt1 | contig 11257 bp, 9 predicted proteins | sample 172DNAGHGlowgp2_FD_193487 | JGI IMG/M metagenome (GOLD analysis project Ga0247609, IMG submission 193487) | Sheep rumen microbial communities from Palmerston North, Manawatu-Wanganui, New Zealand - 1728 DNA GHGlow gp2 | ecosystem: Host-associated > Mammals > Digestive system > Stomach > Rumen ... | reverse complement strand
TACTATCAAAATCTATCCCATTAGCCAGATTGCCACCGGTTGGCATTCCTCGCCCACAGGCAGATATATGCTTTATGCTTTGGTGCGGTGCACTTCGTTTGCCAGCGTCATCAACGGTGCCCCGGGGGCTTCGGGTCCTATTCTCGACCACATGAACAAGGCTGCCGTGCGGCATTTCCTCGACTACATGCGTCAGCGGTTGGAAGGGCGTTTGGGTCCCATGAGCCGATGGCTGCACGCTTACTTCGTCGACAGCATGGAGCTGGAGGGGAGTAACTGGACCGGTGACTTTGCCGAGGAGTTCCGTCGTCGAAACGGCTACGACATCATGCCGTGGCTGCCTTTCGTCATGTTCAAGACGGGGCGGCTGGGCGAAGTGGTCAGCTATGAATATGGTGCCAAGCAGTCGCCGGACTTCAAACGTCGGGTACAGACTGTGCGCCTCCATTTCGAGCGTACCAAGGCAGAGCTCCTCTACGAGCGGTTCACTACCGTCTTTGCCGACTGGTGCAAAGCGCAAGGGGTACTCTCGCGCGGACAGGCCTACGGGCGCGGATTCTTCCCGCTGCTGAGTTCCACGGCCTACGACATTCCCGAGGGCGAGAGCTGGACCACAAATTACCTGCGCCACCGCATCGGCGAGGAGATGCCCGATGGCGACTACCGCCGCGGTCGCGCCTATACCATGATCAACAAGTATGTCTCATCCGCTGCCCACCACAGCGGCCGCCGTGTTGTCAGCGCCGAGGAGATGACCAACACCTACCGCATGTTCGAGACCACGCTGGAACTCCTCAAGCTGGGTAGCGACATGAGCGCCATCAGCGGTACCACCCACTCTGTGTGGCACGGATTCAACTACTCGCCCCCGCAGGCGGGATTGCCCGGATGGGTGCAATACGGCAGCTATCTGAGTGAACGGAACACGTGGTGGCCCTACTTCCACCTCCTCAACGAGTACCGCAGCCGCATGAGCACCATACTGCAAAACGCCGACATGCAGACACCCATTGCCATCCTTGCACCCACAGAACAGATGTGGGGTGAAATAGGAGTGCAAACCGAGCCTTTCCCAAACTACCCCAAAGGCGGCGGCTACGACATCACTCCCTTGCTCTGGGAGGCGATACACAAGAACGGCTCCGGCGCCGACATCGTCAGGTTCGACTGGCTGATGGACACAACGGCCAGTGGCGAGTTGCGCTACAAGGCCGTCTTCCTGCCCCGTATGGAATACCTCGAAGGCGAAGATATCCGTTGGCTGCTCTCCTATGCCGATCGTGGAGGACGTGTCTTCTGCATCGGCACACAACTTGCCCGCGACGACCGTTTCATCCTTCTGCCAGAACCCGACAGCAACCACTATCTTGAATGGTACGACGATGTGCAGCGGCGCCATAACCTCCCCCACGCTGTAACGATTGAGGAACCCAACCGCTACCTGCTGCAGAACCACTACCAGGGCGACCAAGGCGACGACATTTTCCTCTTCGTAAATGCCTGCCTCCGATGCGCAGTCGGCTCTACCATCATATTTCCCAAAGTGGTTTACCAGGACCGCACGGCCTGGGTTTACAATGCCGTTACCAACCAGAAACAGCTGCTCTCACTCGAAAATGGATCCGCTTGGCTTTACCTCCCGCCAGCCGAAAGCCTTTTCATCATGTTTGAAAAACCCGATGCCCAAGCGGCCGCCCAGGCCTCTTCATGGGCTCCCGCCTACCACGAAGGGCAGCACTATCGCCCCATCCACACCGAGTGGCAGGTCTCGCTGCATCATGCAATAGAGGGCTGGACGCGCGACACGGTCATGACCCAACTCTGCGACCTCCGCCAAACCCAGTTCAAGGACTTTGCAGGCACTGTCACCTACACCACCCATCTGTCCCTCGACAGCCTCGGCTCCGACCCCATCTTCGACCTCGGTGAGGTATACGACATCTGCGAGCTGATGGTCAACGGCGAGAGTTGTGGTGTGAAATGGTATGGCGAACGGATATATGACAATGTCGCCCCCCATCTGCGCCCCAGCGACAACACCATAGCGGTAAAAGTCACTACCACCCTCAACAACTATATCCACACCCTCACTGGCAACGGCGTGGTGCAGCACTTCGTTCTTAAACGCAATGTCCCCACGACTCCGGCCGGCCTCGTAGGGCCGGTCTCGATCTTTTGACGGCCACCCAAAATTGGATGGGAATAGCTCGTCACTTTTTACACAAAAACAAGCTGTGAACAAGCACAAAAGCATGGGCATTGAGGCGATGATGAGCACATCACCCGGTGTGAGCGGAGGCAATTTACGAATGGAGGGTTTGTGGTTCGAAAAAAATGTGTACTTTTGCCTATTGATTTTCAGTTGGTTTTGAATGCGTAATTCAATTATTATGGTTATGGAATTGATTGGAAAGAAGAGAATTACATTGGTTGTAATGCTGCTTATGGCGGTGAGGGGTGCCTGCGGGCAGGGTCTGTTTGTGACCGACTTTGGAGCCAAAGGTGACGGGGTGACGCTCTGCACCCGCAGCCTGCAGGCGGCCATCGACAGCGCTCATGCGGCCTACGAAAGGAGCGGGCAGGGACAGACGGTGATTTTTCCACCGGGCAGGTTTGTGAGCGGAAGCCTCTACTTGAAGAGCGGCGTAACCCTGCAGCTGAGCGAAGGAGCCACCCTGCTGGGGTCGCTCAATCCCTTCGACTATGTGAAGGATCCCTATTGCCGATGGACGGCTCTGCTGTTTGCAGTGCGCCAGCACGACATTGCCGTCAGAGGCAGGGGCACCATTGACGGCCGTGGCTGGGAGGTGGCCAACCAACTGGTGGAGTATGTTCACGCCGGCCTGGTGAGTGACCCGCTGAAATATGACCGCCCCAACGAGGGCAACCGCCCGGAGAATATTCATTTCCGCGAGTGCGAGAACGTCACCGTCAGCGGCATCACCCTGCGCAATCCCGCCAGCTGGAACCAGCAATACGACCAATGCCGCAATCTGCTGATAGAGGACCAGACGGTGGACAGCAAGAACTATTGGAACAACGACGGAGTGGACATAGTGGATTGCAGCGACGTGGTGATACGCAACTGCAACATGGATGCGGCCGACGATGTCTTCTGCTTTAAGAGCCACAGCGTTGACGGTGTGTGTCAGAACGTGGTGGTGGAGAACTGCGTGGGCCGTTCGTCGGCCAACGGCATTAAGTTCGGCACCATGACGCGCGGCAGGTTCCGCCACTTCCGCTTTTCCAATATCGTCATCCGCGACACCTATCGCAGCGCCATCACCATTGCCAGCGTGGACGGAGCCACGGTGGAGGACGTGGTGGTGGACGGTCTGCGGGCACTGCACACGGGCAACCCTATCTTTCTGCGGCTGGGTGAGCGGCGCACTGGTAAGGGCGAACCCTGCCTGAAGGACATCACCTTGCGCAATATTTATGTGGAGGTGCCGTCGGAGAAACCCGACGCGGGTTACAGCTACGAAGGACCTGTGGAGGACTTGCCCCGTAATATTTCGCCCTCCAGCATCGTAGGCACACCGAATCGCCGTATACAGAACGTGCTTCTGGAGAATGTGGAATTGGTATACCCCGGCCATGCCGACAGCACCTATGCCTATCGCAGCACTGCGCCTGAGGCGTTGGCTGCCATCCCCGAATGGGAACGACGGTATCCGGAATTCTCCATGTGGAAGGAGCTGCCCGCTTGGGGATTTTATTTGCGCCATGCCGACAATATCACCCTGCGCAATGTCACGCTCAGGGTGGGAGAGGAGGACTACCGCCCGGCCATCGTGGCCGACGATGTGGAGAACCTTGTCCTGGACAACGCCGTGGTTGTGGGTTCCATCAGTCCCGAAGTGGTGGCCAACAACTGCCGACGCCTGAAGTGGGACAAGAAGGCCATACAGGTTCGGCAGCAAAGGTCGAAAACGAAGGTAGAATCAGATCCCGCGCAGACCTCTTCGGATATTATATTGGCACATGACAACGCCTCGCCTTGCACCGATGGTAAGACTCTATACAAGGCTTCACTTTTCGGCTGCAAAAGCAATGGCATCACCCTCAACACCAATTCGATACAGAAGGCTGTCGACTATATTGCCGCCCATGGTGGGGGAACGCTGGTCTTTGAGGTGGGACGTTACCTTACGGGCAGTATCTACCTGCGCGACGGTGTGCATGTTCAGCTCAATGAGGGCGCCCTGCTGGTGGGGTCGGCCAACCGCTACGATTATGACGACCCGTCGGCTCCCGCCCTGCTAATTGCCCCCAAAGAGGGCAGCATGGGCTTGTGTGGCTTGGGGAGGCTGGTGCTCGGCGAGGGAGTAAGCCCTTGGGATACCGCTGAGGGCATTGATTGCTGCTTGGCACAATAAATAGCACATATTGTCGTTATAGAGTCAATAATCACTACAAAAAAACTCTGATATGACCAAACACTCAACTATCTTTATCGGCGCAAGGGTTTCGGCCCTTTTGTTGCTGGCCATGTTACTCATGCCGGGCAGCATGACGGCCCAAGGCTACAAATACTATAGAGGGTTTTTCGACGCGGGCTTGGGATGGGTGCCCACAGGAGCCGGCTACGGCAGTTCCCATTTCAGCACCGGAACACTCACTACTACCCACGGCTATTATGTGGGCGACCACACTTTTGTAGGCATCGGAGCCGGAATCAGCTTCGACGAGGAGGTGTTGACGCTGCCCCTCTATCTGGACGTGCGCTACAATCTAAGTTTCACTTCTGAGCTGACTCCCACTTTTGAGTTGCGGGCAGGACCTTATTTTGACCTGTACCAAGGCGAACGTGCTTCGTTTTATGGCGATGCGGCGGCAGGTGTGCGCTGGGCATTGGGCGGCCGCACGGCGTTAAACCTTATGCTGAACCTTTCCTATTACCAGGGTTTCCAGATATTGGGCTTTTTCTATTCCCCTTATACCGATTTCTATTTGCTCGATGTACCGCTTACGCTGGGTGTGCGGCTGGGCGTGGAATGGTAGGAGGCAGCGCTGACGGCATCTGCTTTTTCTCTCCCTTGCCTGTCCCATAAGCCTCTGCGGAGCAGGCAAATCGGTTGCGAGGCATTACTTAAGAATAAATATAAATAGTTGAATTGTAGTTGTTTATATATAAATACTTGAACGGTTGGTAAAATATTTTTGTACGTATTCAAAAAATATCGTAATTTTGCACCGCTTTTTGTAGCATAAACTGACGTTGCTATGTTTGATTATGAGACCACTGTTGCAGAGATCGAACTGAAGGTTCGCAAACTGATTGAGGAGAACGACCGTCTGCGCGCTTCGGAGGAGAGTCTGGCACGGCAATGCGCAGAGCTACAAGGGCAGATAGATAACAATAATTTAGTAATTAACAATTTAAAAGAACAAAACAATATACTTAAACTCGGGAACACGCTAACACGCAAGGGCGATTCTGCAGAGATAAAACTTAGGATTAACCAACTGATACGAAGCATAGATAAAAGTTTGTCATTAATCAACAAATCGGAATAACTAAGCACATAGAATTATAGACAGAACAGATGAACGAGCTACCGGCAACAGTATATATACTGGACAGACCCTACAAACTGAAGGTCAGGCCTGACGACGAGCACTTCCTGCGCAAAGCCGCCGAGACCATAGACTCTCAGGCACGGAGCTACGGCAAGATGTATGCCTATAACGACCGCCAAGATTTGTTGGCAATGGTGGCGCTGACGCAGATTACCCAGCTGCTGGAACTGCAGGATCGCCTGCACTATAAGGACACCAAGCTGGCCTCGCGTCTCACCGACATAAACGAACTGCTTGACACTAAAGTTGTACTGTAACGAGGTTCCAGACGGGCGGCAGATGCCAAAGCCCCCGATGGCGACCAGATATACGCGATAAGGAATATCCTGCATTTGACCCAAAACAGTTTGTAAACTCAACACCATTTACAAACCGAGTAAGCTCAGGGGTGGGTAGGTTGTATGGCTGAGACACCCGGCACTCAAATCCTAAAAGTTCAGAGTTTACCATAACTCCCGGAGGGTGAAGTGCAGGATTATTTTTAAAGAGCGCTCTGTTGACAGAAAACCCCATTGCGTAGCAGCTGTACCCACAAAAACACATCTACCACACATGAACATAATAATAGGAATTATTATCGGAATCGTCGTAGGCGCAGTTGCGGGCTTTGTCACAGCCTCCAAGATAGAGAACAACAAGCTGCTGGCCAAGGGCGAAAAAATGATTGAACGAGGCAACGAGGTACTGAAAGACGCCGAAGAGAAAGGCGAGATAATAAAGAAGGATAAGATCCTACAGGCCAAGGAAAAGTTCATCCAAATGAAGAGTGAGCACGAGAAGCAGGTGAACGAACGCAACGCCGCCCTTCGCGAGCAGGAGAGCAAACTGAAACAGCGCGAGAACACCCTCAACCAGAAGGTGGGCGACCTGCAGAAGAAGAGCGAGGAACTGAAACAGGTAAGCGAGAACCTTAACAATCAGATAGAGGTGCTGCGCAAACGTCAGGCCGAAGTGGAAAAGGTTTACAATGAAAGCATTGAGAAACTTGAACACATTGCCGGAATGACTGCCGAAGAGGCCAAACAGCATTTGATAGAGATGATGACCGAAGAGGCCAAATCCGATGCCGCAGCAGGCATTATGGACATTGTTGAGGAGGCCAAGATTACTGCCAATGAGCAGGCCAAAAAGATAGTTATCCAGTCCATCCAACGCACCGCCACTGAGACCGCTGTGGAAAACACTGTCAGCGTCTTTAACCTCGAAAACGAGGAGGTGAAGGGCCGCATCATTGGCCGTGAAGGCCGCAACATCCGTGCCTTAGAGTCTCTCACCGGCGTGGAAGTCATTATCGACGATTCTCCCGACGCCATTATCCTCAGTGGCTTCGACCCTGTACGCCGCGAGATTGCCCGCCTGTCGCTGCATAAACTGGTGACCGACGGCCGAATCCACCCCGCCCGTATCGAAGAAGTGGTTGCCAAGACCCGCAAACAGATTGAACAAGAAATTGCCGAAGTGGGTAAGCGAACCTGCATCGACTTGGGCATCAATAACATGAACCATGAATTGATGCGCATGGTGGGTCGCATGAAGTACCGTTCTTCTTACGGCCAGAACCTGCTGCAGCACAGCCGCGAGGTGGCAAACCTGGCTGCCACGATGGCTTCGGAACTAGGCCTCAACCCCAAGCTGGCCAAACGCGCCGGCCTGTTGCACGATATCGGCAAAGTGCCTGAGACCGACCCCGAACTGCCACATGCAATTTTCGGCATGAAACTGGCTGAGAAGTACAAGGAACATCCCGACGTGTGCAATGCCATCGGTGCTCACCACGACGAGATTGAAATGACCTCACTCATCGCTCCCATCATTCAGGTGTGCGATGCCATCAGCGGTGCCCGTCCCGGTGCCCGCCGCGAGGTGGTCGAGGCCTACATCAACCGTTTGAAGAAGTTGGAAGACATGGCCATGACTTATCCCGGAGTAGTAAAGACCTACGCCATCCAGGCCGGTCGCGAGCTGCGCGTGATTGTCGGAGCCGAGAAGGTAAGCGACGTCGAGGCCACCAAGTTGAGTTTCGACCTCTCGCGCCAGATTCAAAACGAGATGACCTATCCCGGACAGATTAAGGTCACCGTCATCCGCGAGACACGTGCGGTGAATTACGCCAAGTAATTTTTTTAACAATAGGGCTGATGAGGCTCCTGCGGCTAAGTGTCGCCAGGGTCCTCATCAGTTCGATAAATATAAACTGTTATGCTTCTGAATTACGTAAATTGGAATGTCGACCCAGTGATGTTTCACCTAGGCAATTTCGGGCTGCGGTACTATTCGATGGGATTCCTTCTTGCCTTCTTATTCGGTTATTTCATCCTTAGCTGGATGTTCAAGCGTGAGAAAGTAGAAATGAAGTACCTCGACTCGCTGGTGGTATGGATGTTCATTGCCGTGCTGGTGGGTGCCCGACTGGGTCACTGCCTTTTTTATGAGCCTGACTATTTCTGCACTTCGGAGCACTGGCTGGAGATTTTTCTTCCCTTCAATATGAAAACGGGTCAGTTCACAGGCTATCAGGGATTGGCAAGCCATGGGGCTGCCATCGCGGTCATCGTGATGATATGGCTTTTCTGCCGCAAGTACAAACTCAACGCCTGGTGGCTTTTCGACCGCCTGGTGATAGTGGTGGCCTTGGGTGGCGCCTTTATCCGCTTGGGCAACCTTTTCAATAGCGAAATCTACGGTGTGCAGACCTCGTTGCCATGGGGGTTCATCTTCGAGCGAAACGGCGAGACCGTCCCCAAGCACCCAACTCAGCTCTACGAGGCCTTGGCCTATTTCCTCATCTTTGCAGCCTGCATGGCGGCCTACATCCTCAAGAAAGGCAAGCTACATAACGGCCGTCTTTTTGGCTGTTGGCTCATAGCACTCTTTGGTGTGCGCATCCTCATTGAGTTCATTAAGGAGGAACAGGTCGATTTCGAAAAAGGCATGGCTCTGGACATGGGGCAGTGGCTGAGCATACCGCTGGTGTTCATGGGCGTGGTACTGGTGGTTCTTTCCTGCCAGGGAGCACTGAAGGAGGGCATCTATACCGAAAAGAAAGTTACAGATAATAATAAGAATACAAAATAAAGAATATGAAGAAATTAATTTTAGTTCGCCACGGCGAAAGCGAATGGAATAAGATGAATCTTTTTACCGGTTGGACCGATGTTGACCTCACCCCCTTCGGCCAGTGCGAGGCCTATATGGCTGGCCGCTTGCTGAAAGAGGAAGGCTACCACCCCACCATGTGCTACACCTCCTATCTGAAACGTGCCGTCAAGACCCTCAACCAGATTCTTGATGCCATGGACATGGACTATCTGCCTGTGGAGAAAAGCTGGCGTCTGAATGAGAAGAGCTATGGAGCCCTGCAGGGTGCTAACAAAGCCGAGACTCTGAAAAAGTATGGCGAGGAGAAACTGATGCAGTGGCGTCGCAGCTACGACGTGCAGCCTCCCGCATTGGAAGTCTCCGACAAGCGCAGCCCCCTCAACGACCCCCGCTATGCCGGCATCGACCCCAAGGAGCTGCCCGCCACCGAGGCCCTTTGCGACACTATTGCCCGCCTCATGCCCTATTATGAGGGCGTTATCCTCAAAGCCTTCGAGTCCAATGATGAGGTGCTCGTGGTGGCTCACGGCAACAGCCTGCGCGGTATCGTCAAGACTTTGAAGAAGATGGGCGACAATGAGATTGTGGGCTTCAATATTCCCACCGCCGTACCCTATATTTTTGAATTTGACGACCAGATGAACCTTCAAAAAGACTTCTATCTTGGCAATCAAGAAGAGATTCAGCGCAAAATAGACGGTGTTAAAAATCAGGCAAATAGAAAATAATTAAAGGCTGTTAGGAGCAAAAAACGAAAAAAGTTTTGTCCAATTCAAAAAAAGTTCGTACTTTTGCACCCGATTTCGCTAGAGGGAAACAGCGTTTTTTTCCCGATGAAATCGAACAGCTACGGAGAGGTGGGTGAGTGGCTGAAACCAACAGTTTGCTAAACTGTCGTACTCGATTAGGGTACCGGGGGTTCGAATCCCCCCTTCTCCGCCAAAGAAGAGAAAGACGTCCGTGAGGCGTCTTTTTTCTTACGAAGAGAGAATTCTCCGACGGGATATAGCGTAGTCCGGTTATCGCGCCTGCTTTGGGAGCAGGAGATCCCCAGTTCGAATCTGGGTGTCCCGACAAGTGAACGTGTAATGTGTGAATACGTTAATTTTTCAGTCAGATTTACGCATTAACACATTTACGAATTAACGAGTTCAAGAAGCGGTTCCGTAGCTCAGCTGGATAGAGCAACTGCCTTCTAAGCAGTAGGTCCTGCGTTCGAATCGCAGCGGAATCACACTCAAGCCCACCATCTTTTTGGCGGGCTTTTTTTTGACTACCGTGTAGTTTTTTCGGCTTAGGGTTGTCTAATAGGCAAAAGAGCTTCTCAAAAAGTTATACCAATGAACAAAAAAGAACAGAGTGAAATCGATTTTGAGCAACTGGTGGAGCGCCAACGTCAGACCATCTATTCGGTCTGCTATCTCTTTGCCGATGGTAGACAGACGGCCGACGACCTTTTTCAAGAGTCGCTCATCCGCCTCTGGCAGGGGTTTGGCACTTTCGAAGGCCGCAGCGACGAACGCACTTGGGTCTATCGTGTGACGCTGAACACCTGCATCAACTTCGACCGCAAGCACAAACGTCGCCTGGACACCTCACCTCTGGAGTTGGACATGGATTTCTTTGCCGACGAACAGGCCAACGAGCCTGCTGCCCGCCTGCACCGGCGCATCGGCAAGCTGCACCCCTTCGACCGTGCCCTTATACTGCTGTGGTTGGAGGACCTCCCCTACGATGAGATTGCCGCCATCCTTGGCATCACCGTCAAGAATGTAAGCGTGCGCCTGGTGCGCATACGCGAGAAACTGAAAACAATAACCGATTAAAAACTACCCAACATGGAACAGAATCAAGATTTAAAGCAAGAATTGCAGCAAGACCTCCGCGACATGCAGCAGCAGGTGGAACAGCACAGCAAGTTCAATAACGAAGTTTGGCGGCGCACCGTCAAACGCCATACTGGCTGGCTCTACTACACCAACCTCATAAGTTCAATCATCCTGTTACTCTTAATCATTGTCGTAACCACTTTGTCCTGGGCTCTTGACCTCTGGCCCTGGTGGCTAATGCTGCCGGTAGACCTGCTGATGATATACACTGTCGTTTATTGGTTCATCACTTCCCGTGGCATGTATCGCCCCGATGTCCATTCCAAGGCTGGTTTGTTGTCGCTGCGCGAAAGTGTAAAGAAAAGTTCAGCCAACACCTCCCCTCATGTTTGGATTATTCGTGTGCTGGCCGGAGTGATTATCGTTCTTTTTCTGGTGTATGCATATAAGTACCGTCCCGACTTTTTGTCGACTAAACTCATTGGCGGTGCCGCCGGACTGTTTGTAGGACTGCTCGTCGCCAAAATTATGAAGGGCCACTACAAAAACCTTAGCGAGGAGATAGACGAACTGCTGAAGGAAGAGTGAGGCCTTCAACTGCAGTCGTGCCAAAAGCCCGCCGTTTGCGCGGGCTTTTTTGTTTAGTAAAGACTTATCTAATGTTGTGCCCTGCTTGGACGCATTCGTTCCCTTTCAATAGCCGCCTTACTAATGCTTTCTTAGGCCATTGCGAATTCTGATTCCCA
>Ga0247609_10006488_pt1 | contig 11259 bp, 5 predicted proteins | sample 172DNAGHGlowgp2_FD_193487 | JGI IMG/M metagenome (GOLD analysis project Ga0247609, IMG submission 193487) | Sheep rumen microbial communities from Palmerston North, Manawatu-Wanganui, New Zealand - 1728 DNA GHGlow gp2 | ecosystem: Host-associated > Mammals > Digestive system > Stomach > Rumen ... | reverse complement strand
CGAATTGACCACAGATGGTCAGACGTATAATGAAACCAGTTTGAATATAGCTAAAGACGGTAAAACACATATCAAAGAAGATCAATTGCCAAAATATTTCAAACGTGATTTCAATGTATTGATTGTTGCAGATAAATATCAAACAGGTTTTGATGAACCATTATTGCATACAATGTTTGTTGATAAAAAGTTGAACGATGTGAAGGCTGTTCAGACATTATCACGTTTGAATCGCACAACAACTGGAAAAACAGATACTTTCGTTTTAGATTTTGTTAATGAAGCGGAAGATATACAAAAATCGTTTCAACAATATTATCAAGAAACCATTTTGACTAGCGAAGTGGATCCAAATGAATTGTATAAATTACAATCTGCGCTGGATGATATGCATGTTTATACACCACAAGAAGTAGAAAATTTCGCATCTATTTATTTCTCTGGTCATGAAACCAAAACAGACCTCGGCAAGTTGTCTAGCATATTGAAACCGGCACAGGACAGATATGTAGCATTAAAACAAGAAGACAAGGACAAATTCAAAAGTGTCTTGAACAATTTTATCCGGTTATATGGTTTCGTTGTACAAATTGTACGGTTGTTTGACCGTGATTTGGAAAAGTTTTATGTGTTTGCCAAATTCTTGATAAAAGTGCTTAGAAATGAAAAAGGCGATGTGCTGAAGTTAGACGATAAATTATTGATGGAATATTATAAATTAGAAAAGACGTATGAAGGCCAGATAAAACTTGATACGAAAGATGGGGAAGCGAATCCGCCAAAGGGAGGAACAGGAACCAGTAAAAAAGACAAGGCCCCTTTATCGGTTATAATAGAAAAATTCAATGCACGTTTTGGAACGGCATTTACGGGTGTTGATAAAGTGTTAGAATTGGTTATGAATGAGATAGAAAGCGATCCGCAATTGGCAGAAGCAGCGCAAACCAAAAATCGCACTTTGTTCAATGGATTGATGCCAGATAAATTTGATCAAGCAATGATAGGTAGGTACACCCAAAACGATAAATTCTTCAAGGAAATATTTGCCGATGAAGACAAAATGAATTTCTTGAAGTCATTGTTGTTCGAGGAGGCCTATCGTGCAATGAGTAAAAAGAAAAAACAATAAAAGTATGCAAGCAATGAGCAACTTATCGCCAGCGGATAGATATTATTTAGAAAACGCCCTTAGGTTGGAGACAGGGTGGATTGTTCGTTTTACGGATGAGTCTTTTAGTAACTTGTTTTCTTCGTTTGGAATAGATATTAACGATGAAAAATATAAAAAATACGGCGAATCCAAAGCAAAACGTATGCGTGCCTTTTGGGATATAGACGACAATCAAACTGTTGGACGTATTATTTTGGAACTTGCGGCATTCTTTAGAAACGCAGAGTTAAGACAATCGTTAAATATTAAATTTAGTGAGCAGATCGAGAAAATAGGTAATAAGTTATTAAATATGCCTAATATAGGAGCTGGTTCTATGGTTATAGTAAACCCAAATCTCACAGCAAATATAGATTTTTATTTGCAACCGGCAATCTTTGATCATGTTAAAAGATATTTAGAGACTGAAGACTATTTCCATGCTGTTGAAGAGGCCTATAAAGTAGTTAGACGTAAATTAAGAGATTTAACAAAAGAAGAACAGGCGCACAAGGCTTTTTGTGAAGAAAACTATGTGCGTATATTTGGGCATGATCCGGTTGATGAAGTAGAAAAAGATTTTTTTGAGGGGGCAAAGTTTCTAAACATGGCAATTCAAAAATTTAGGAACGAAAAAGCTCATGATCTGGCAAAATCTTATTCATTATTTGGCGTTGGCTAGTTTGGCGTACGATTTAATCACAAGAAATGAAAAATAGTTGCTTGAACCAAAACTTCTTGAACTTAATTCAAGAAGTTTTGGTCGTAATTCAGATACTAGGCCAACAAGTTATTTTCTTCCAAGAATTTGATAAAGGCATCCAGAATTTGGACATTTCTTGTATCAATATCGTGCTCTGTAAAATCTGTTTGATTCCCAGACATAGTCAACAATTCGGTAATATGTGTACCGTCTTTATGTTGTCCTTTTGCGTTTTCAAAACCGCGATAATATTTAACTTTGTCACCGAACCGATAGTCTGATGCTCTGATGTTGATTTTCTTTTCCAGCAGAGATTTATTGCCAAGTAATTCTAGTTTCTTAGAATCTGATAAGCTACGTTCCTGTTCTTGACGTTTCTTTGGGAAAATATGTTCTATTTCGAAAATGGTTTCCAAATTTAGCATTTCTTGGTTTTTGTTATAGAATGCCCACCAAGCTAACATTGATTTTGTTATAGGACGAGAATTTAGAAATGAGAAGTTCTCTAATGATTTCTTCATAACATCTTGATCTACTTTAAACTCTGAAAAATCAACGGTTGTGCCATTGATGATTTTTATCATCTCTGCATATGCCGGTGTACGTAGAGCATTCACACCAGGATTTGTAATAGCATATCTCCAGATAAAAGCAGTGATTATTGTTAAAAACTCATTGAATTTTTGATTGTCTAAACAGCCGTCTTTGTCTTGATTCTGTAGGAAGTATACAGAAACCAGATAATTCCACATACCGTTCGGTGCAAAGTTTAATACACATAAACTTTTTAATACCTCGGCAGAAAATACTTCTTCGTTTTGATCAAAGACATTGTTCCAGAATTTCGCCAATGCCTCCAAAGCAACAAGGGTTTCTTCTCGTTTTAAGAGAGCATATTTATTCTTTTCATAAAATTTTCGTAAGGCTTCTGTTGTTGATGATTTATTACCTTGTTTTGCACGTTCGTAATACATATATCGTGTAAACAATTCATCCATTGGGGTTCCTGTGGCAGGATGGAAGATTTCGCTTGTAGTTTTTTCCAGATCTTTCCATCTTGATATAAATTCGTCTTTGCGATTTTGTTTGTCGTAATAGTTATAGAATTGCGCTTTAAATATATCTGCGTCAGACAAAGGAAGACCACGATCATTTAATGTTGAAAAGATTTGTAATGCGGTATCCTGTGTCTCGGCTTCTATAGGTAACAAAATGCAATTCTTTAATACCCGCATAGGCAGAAACGAGAAATAACCAGGGTATTCTCTTAAAAACTGATCAATTTTTGATTGAAAGAATCTGTAATTATCCGCATATTTACTTTTGTGTTGTTTTAATGCAGCACCAGTTCTTAATATGGTTAAAAATTCATCTTTGTCATCGTCTGTGGCAACTTCAGAATCAATTTTTAGTGCGTCTTTGTCGGGATTGCCGAACTCATCAGTTTTCCAAATACATTTTTCAATTTCTTTCTTTGTATTTATAGAATTTTGATCCTGCATATTACCGAATGCGGAATAAAAGGCGCGCAGCAACAACATAAGAGTGGTTAAACGTTGTTGACCATCAATAATTTCCAATTTGTTGTCTTTATCTTTGTTTCTAAATGTTACAATTGGCCCAAGGAAATATTCATCATTGGTATTAAACTTAGTGGCATCATTATCAGGAATTGCAAATTCAAAGATATCATCCCACAGGGTTTGACATTCTGTATCTTCCCAAGCATAAGGACGTTGATAATCCGGAATCAAGAAGTCGGATTTTTTATCTGAAAACAACGTTAAAATATTTTTTTGATCAATATTTAATTTGGACATGATATAATCTCCCGTTTTTGAGAATTTTATCACACAACTTATAAATTTGCAATTGGTTGTAAAATTAAAAAGATATGAGTGTAAAAATGCGCATGTTTTTATAGTTGACTTCAAAAAGTATTCGGGTATTGTAAAAATATTAGAAAATCCGCTATGTACAGGCGGTTTATTGCTGATTGAAAAATGTGTAAAGCGACATACGGACGCGCTGTCCGTTGTTCTGACTTTTATAATGTATTGAAAATACTTGAAAATCGTATTTTGCGATATGAAAAATCGGCTTTCTGGTGTAGAAATATGTAAAATTATTTTCAAAATGGTATAAGAAATGTGTAATTTTGTGTAAAAAAATTACATTTTTGAGGGTGTTATACCGGAACATATTGCCGTGTGGGCAGATAAAATAAACGCCGTAAATACAAAGACTGACGGCTAATTTGTGGCTCGGGCAACTGGACTCGAACCAGTGACATACGGATTAACAGTCCGTTGTTCTACCGACTGAACTATGCCCGAATAACGTGACATATAATAACTCTAAAATCCGCACAAGTCAAGGACTTTCTAAACATTTTGCAAAGATTTTTCGTCTGCCCTAGTAATCCGCCTTTTCGGGCAAATTTTATCTAGGTGTAGACAGGGTGTAGACGAGAAAAAATCAGGTAAAAATCATGAACTATTTGCGTAAAAATACTCCGCTTTATTCCGTTGTTCTGGTAAAGGTTTTATTTCGTTTGAATTCAGACGGTGTTTTATGGTATAATTATTCTCATAATGTTAGGGGGAATTTATAGATCTTTATTAGTATTTTTTATATGTTTGTTTCCAGGGGTTGTAAAAGCTGATGTTTTGCCGTTGGACGATGCTTTGCGCGCAACATATACAGCATGCGTTGGCATAGATGATGAATTGGCCGACTTAAAGAAAATGGCCGGAATAAATACAGCAGTAACAGGCGTTGGAACTGGACTTGGTGTTGGTGCCACCGTTGTCGGTATTGTAAAAGCAAGCAAAGATGACGAGGCGGAAGAATTAGAAAAACTGATAAAAGAATTACATGAATTGGAAGATGGTAAAGCCGAACCAACCGATGCCGAAGTTCAATCATTTTTGAAAGAATTTGAGACATCATATGATTCAGCAATAAAAGACATAACAACAGCACAGGCAAAACTGGACGAGCTGAATAAACAATCTAAAAAACTCGGTAATTGGCGTACAGGTTTGATGGCTGGAAATACCGCCACAAACATCGCAGGGGCAATCATAGCCGGAAACAACAAAGTTGATGATGATTTACAAACACAAATAGACAACTGTAAATTAGCAGTAAAAAATTTACGTGATTCAATTATGCAGGCAAGATTCAATGGCGAAGACATAAGTGAGGCAAATACAATCGCAGATGCCTGTAAAGAATATGACTATGTGGACATATCTCCAATTAACAAACGAGCCAAAGGTGCTATGATTTCATCCGTTGTTGGTGCAACAACAGGTTTAGCCGGAACAGTTACATCAGCAATGGCAAATACAGATGCAACACGTAATGACAACACAGATGCCGGCAAGCAAAAAGAAAAGAATTTGAATACAGCATCCAATGTGTTAGCAGGTGCATCAACTGTGGCATCAGCAACCGCAACGGTATTCAATGCAACACAGATAAGCGCGATCAAAAAAGTCGCAACTGTTGCTGAAAAATGTACGGGGGTATTGAAATGAAAAGAATAACCTGTGCATTTTTATCAATGCTTTTAATTACACCATGTATGGCAAACATACACATCAACCCAGATGCGGTTACAGAAGTTGTTGCCAAACACTTCCTAAAAAAACAAGTAGAATGTATCCGTGAATACAACGCACAATTAAAGGCATCAAATGGTGCTGGAATTGCTGCATCAAAATTGTGGAATGTTTGTGCTACCAGTGGTTTAGATGTAAAGCAACCAGAAGACAAAGAAAAATGTCGTGCTTTTGTGAATGATTTGGCACGTAGAGGAACCGTTAAATTCAAAGCGGTATGTGGCGACGACAAATCTTTGGTGCAAAAAGGTACTGGTAAATGTGTTGATGATGTGTTTTCAAATAAAGTCCTGGGTGGTGTAAAAGTAAATATGTTGGTGGCACCAGGATTAGCCAAAGAATATGCGCGCATAAAATATGCTGATAAAGATTTAGCATGCAGTAAAAAATATCGTCAAACAAAATTGCCACCTGATGATTATGTACAATGTGTGTCTATGAATAAGGATATGGCATATGAATTCAAATTTGACAGCGTAACTGCTACGACAGATTATGTAATAGATGAAGGCACAGAATCAGGTGTATGCAAAATATTTGGTTTGAAATATTCGCCATTTGGTAGTCAACAAGCACAATATCTTGGTAATGGGCAACAGATAAGTCCTTATCAATCATGGCCAGCAGCATGTGAAACAACAGATGCAAAAGTATGTAGCAAAGTAAATGAATCAATAACAAAATTTGGTCGTTCTGCGAAAATTGGTTCAACTGGTTCCAAAGGTCATACAAGAACAGCGTGTGTGATAAATAAAAATGCCATATCTTCACCATCACGATTACGCACGGCTTTTGGTATTGATAATTATGTTTTCAAGAAAGGTGGTGTCCAATTAAATGCAACCCAGGCATTGAAAACTCAGGTGTGCACTTATGTTCGTACAACAGTAAAAAATCCAGCAATTACAAGTTGTGATTGTAATGATGGGTTTACACAATTATATGATTTTTCGGGTATGATTACAGAAACAGACGATGTTCTTACCTGCAAAATAAACGGCAAAAATGTAGATTTTGTATTTGATGATTTGTCTGAAAGAAACAGAAAAATTGCAACAGGCGGTTCACAGGGAATGGACTGTATGGCCGCTGGTGGAACATACGCAGGCCAACAATGTATGTACCTGGACGAAAAACAATGCAAAATGCTTGCAAAAGCGAACCTACAAAATTGTCTAACCTGTAAAAAAGTAGAATATAAAAATGGTGTGTGTCAGTTACCAAGTGGTGCTGATGCAATACAGGCCCAGAAAAACCAAAGAATAGCTCTAATTGTTGGGGGTGCAGTCGTAGGCGTGGTCGTTACCGTTGCAACGGCAGGAACAGCCGGTGCACCAGTAAGTGCAGTAGTATTCACACTTGTTGAAACAGGTGGTGCAGTAATGGAATACAACGCACAGGTAAAAATAGATGCGATCGCCGATGAATTTTTATTGACCAGTCAAAAATGTAAATCAGCATCATGTGCCGAGAAACTGGTAAAACAAAATCTGCAAAGGTTATCTAATGTTGCAAGTGATATGCAAGTAGCAGAACGTAATGCGGTGGATAAAGAATTAGCACGTTTGGTTGGATTATTGCCAAATGATTCGCAGTTATTGATAGATATCATAGGTGGAGACAGTCTAACAGACACCAATCAAAAAAGTTTATTTGATGCCGATAGCTGGGAACCGGAACAGGTTTGGCGCGCTGTTGGTGTAGCATTACAAATGACATCGATATTTGCATCGGTTGGGAAATGGGTTTTAACGAAAGCCGGAGTGTTAGCTGAAACATTGCCAGAAACCACAGTTAGATTGACAACCAAAGCAAAAATCGGTCGTACAGAACTTCAACAGGCGGTAAACGATGGAAAAGAGATAAAAACATCTAGTGGTAAAAAACTCATTATACAATTGTTCAGAAGAAGCGAAGAAATAGCAGAAACAGAAATCAGAATAGGAAAAACATTGGACAACATGTTTGGACAAAAATTGACAGAAATATCCAGGATGCGGCTACAACAAGAAAACCTAGAACGAGATTTTATAGCACGAAACAAAGGAATGTTATTTCACGGTTCTTCTACAGATTATCGAGAAGGTACAGTGGAAGCTTTGTCTGAAGCTTGGCAAGTGCCAAGAGGTGAAAAATGGCTATTTGCCACTCAAGATTTTAATGTAGCCAAGAATTATGCTAGCGGGGGTAAACCTGCCCCAAAAATTGAAAAATTTGAAATTTTTGTTCCGGACAGAATCCGGAAAGGCAAAAACATAGAACGTATAATCTATATCTCTGACCAAGCACAACCATATGGGTATGTATACGCGGTTAAACCAGAGGGTTTTAGCGCTGCAGGTGTTGAAGGATACCTAAAGATTGAACATACCGTCGACAGAGTAGATAGAATAAAAGTACCTCTTTGCCCAAAGTGTATATTTGTTAAAAAAAACGCTTTTGCAGGCCTTGATAAGCATAATCTTTTCTTAAAAATGTATACTGCTAATGTAGCTATAAACGAAGGCGAACACATATTAAAAAACTTACAAATCTATGAAGAATGTCTAGAAAAACTAGCCAAAATGATACAATGAACACCATTTGAAACGTGATATTGAAAACAAAATGGATTTAAGTATTTGGATAAGGTGTTTATGGTTGAATATCTGAAAAACTTCTCCAGGATGTTTTTCTTTCATGCATTTGATTTAACAAACACAATACCAAACCATTTGCATCAACTTGCGCTGGATACGGCGGAGCAACCACGTCTGCCGGCAGGTTAGGGTGCCGTTATTGGTCCTGCGGATAGCGGCTTCCAATTCACGCAGGGAACGGCATGCTGTAAAGTAGAGCGTAATAAAGTCAGTATTATTACTGGGCCCAATTTCTTGAAAGTGTTTGTATTTCATGGGCAACCTTTTTAGGTTTGATGTATTCATGATAATATTTTGAGAAAACTACAGTTATATGTTGCCAAAAGAACACCGAATTTCGAAAAATTCGTTCTGAGAACAGAGAACTGCCAAGGCGGGAATTTGCCGGCTAGAAAACTGTGTGTAAAACATGTGTAAAACGTCTGGTGTAGACAGGGTGTAGCAGATTATTTATAACAAGACGGAGTTAGATATAATTTAAGGGTAAAACAGTACGAATTTTTGTCTGTAATTGTAGCGTATTTTAGCGCATTTTTTCAGATAGAGAGTAATGTGGAGGGAACCCTTTGGCGCCGTTAACAGTCCGTTGTTCTACCGACTGAACTATGCCCGAATAACGCGACATATAATAATTCCGATTGATTATATGGATGTGAAAATTCAAATGCAAATAAAAGCCTTGTATTACAGGGGCGTGTTCTAGTAATAATGGAAGTGTTTGTTGTGATGCGCATTTTGGGAAGAAAACAAGATTGTTCTATTTATGCTAGAATATCGTGGCGGAAAATTGGAAAACAAACGCAATAATAAAAGAAGGAAGCGTACATGTCATAGATTCGCATGGTATTGATGTTTTGCCACAAGTGTTTGATACAGTTACAGACGGTAACGGGCTAAATCAGGCGAATTACAGGTTCGTGACGAGTGGATGACCGAAACAAAAGCCTTGTTTGATATGCTGGGAATAGACGAAAATCAAACACAGTTGACCCAAGGGCAACAGGAAAAGTTTGCCCGTATGTCAGAAGCATATTTAACTGGTATCGGTGTCACAGGCGATATGAATGCAATTTTTAATAATCAACCCACGTATTGCTACGTGGGCTAACAGATTTTTGTGGTGGAGCTGATGGGACTCAAACCCACGACCTCTACGATGCGAACGTAGCGCTCTATCAACTGAGCTACAACCCCAAAACTGTCTTCGCAACTCTACCTTGTCAAGACTATGGTGGGCATAAGAAGACTCGAACTTCCAAGGGTTGCCCCACTAGTACCTGAAACTAGCGCGTCTACCAATTCCGCCATATGCCCACAAGGCGTTGCAAATAATAAACCAAATTTAATCATTTTGCAAGGGGAAAATATAAAAAATCTGCTTGCCACAAATTTATGATTTTTGCTAAAATCAAATCCAGAGATGAAAGGAATTCTGATTTTTGGCGCAATTCTGGGCATATTTGCCAACGCGCCCGCGTTGTCTGCGGTGCGTGATGGGACATCTGTGTCGGCAAATGCACGTGGCGCAACACAATCACGAACCGCAACAACGACAATTCGCACAAACACCGATACCGCGACACGAACCGTCGCACCAACACGCACAACGTCGCCACGCAATTCACGCGCCGGCACTATGCAGATTGCACCGCGCACATCCGCGACGCGCGTATCCGCACAAACGGGCCGGGGCGGGGTGGTTGCACCACGCATCGCAACATCCGCGCCACGCGCGACATCTGGAACGGGCGGCGCGACATATACGCGTGCCGCAACCGCAACAAATATGTCCGAAACCAAAACCGGGGCCGCGTATAATCAATGTAAATCTGCATATTTTCAATGCATGGACCAATTCTGTATGTTAAAGAACGATGAATACCGCCGTTGTTCTTGTGGTGCGCGTATTACCGATTTAATCGCCACCCGCAAAAGTTTGGATGAAACAAACGCAAAACTGTCTGAATTTACCGAAAACCTTGATGTGGTGGGCCTTACCGCGGCCCAGGCAACCGCCATGCACACGGCATCCGACGGCGAAAACGCATTGACACGCGATGTTTCCGCGTCCAAGGCATTACTTACCGCCATTATGAATTCTATACGCGGCGAAGATTCGTCTGTTTCCGGCAAATGGTCCGATTTAAACAGTATAAATTTATCATTCGACACCACAAATATGTTCGGCCTTGGTGACACAGCCCAGGTTGTTGCGGCATACAACGGTGTTGAACTTTATAACGCGGTTTATCCATCGTGCCGGTCTGCGGTTGCGGCCGATTGCAATGACGCGTCACTGCAACGCGCGGTGACGGCATACCTTATGGCGATTGAACAGGACTGTAATACGGTGCAAACGGCACTTGCCACGAAACAGCGCGAATTAAAATCCGCCATTCGTGAAGGCGATGCGATGTTGGACCTTGCCCGAATCGAAAACCGCAAGAAACATAATTCATCCGACATGACCACCTGTATAAACGAGGTTGAATCCGCCGTACTTAGCGAACAGGTATGTGGCGCAAATTACCACAAATGCCTTGATAACGGGGAATTTATCGATGTGTCAACCGGTGCGCCAATCGCGGGCGTGGTGAATTTTAATGAATTGGGGAATTTGTTAAAGTTTGATTTTAGCAAAGACATGGTTGACCAAAAATTGTCGCAAAATCCAAACAATAAAAAATTCTTGGACGCATTCGAAACCAAAACCAAGAAATTTGCCGCACCGGCATTGGACAAATGCACCGAAATCGCCGATGCCGTCTGGGCGGAATACCTGGACAAGGCATTGTTGGACATTTACTATGCGCAACAGTCCAAGGTTAAAACCATTCAAACGGGTTGTTTTGATTTAATATCGTCGTGCTATGCGGACCGCGACACGGCAATTACCGCGGCAATGTCGGCGTTGATAAATGGCGGAAACGCGACATCATTGGCACCGGACAAAATCGTTTTAACCCAACAGATGTGCAGTGATTATATCGATTCATGTAATGGTATGTTTGGCAACGACGTAATTGCAACATATATTGAATCCCAAACAAATACCGACACATTGGCCGCGTGCCGCACGGTGGCCCAGCAATGCTTTGACAGTTTCGGTGGCACAAATTACGAGAATTTTATCGCCCC
>Ga0247609_10006487_pt1 | contig 11260 bp, 7 predicted proteins | sample 172DNAGHGlowgp2_FD_193487 | JGI IMG/M metagenome (GOLD analysis project Ga0247609, IMG submission 193487) | Sheep rumen microbial communities from Palmerston North, Manawatu-Wanganui, New Zealand - 1728 DNA GHGlow gp2 | ecosystem: Host-associated > Mammals > Digestive system > Stomach > Rumen ... | reverse complement strand
ATTTTTCCCACACCTACACCCCCTGTCTCTATAAAAACTGTCATCTGTCATAACTGTCACGGGAAAATGGTATTTCTTCATTATCAGAGGGTTGCAAAGTTGTGATTTGACAATAAAGCACATTTTGGGGGTAAAAAGCATAGGTTTTGAACGGCAAAAGAGCCCCTTTTGTGGTTCAAAAGAGGCTCTTTTGCGTGCCAACTGTGGCTCTTTCGCGTGGTAACTGTGGCCGTTTACGAATTCATAGAAAGCAGGAACTCGTCGTTGTCCTTGGTCTTTGCCATACGGTCGTGGATGAAGTTCATCGCTTCCAAGGCATTCATGTCGGCAATGTACTTGCGCAGAATCCACATGCGGTCGAGCGTAGTCTTTTCTTGAAGCAGGTCGTCGCGGCGTGTGCTCGACTGTACGAGGTTGACAGCCGGGAAGATGCGCTTGTTGGAGAGGGAACGGTCGAGCTGAATCTCGGAGTTGCCCGTACCCTTGAATTCCTCGAAGATGACTTCGTCCATCTTGGAACCCGTATCGACCAGAGCCGTTGCAATGATGGTGAGCGAACCGCCGCCTTCGATATTACGCGCAGCTCCGAAGAATCGCTTCGGCTTCTGCAGGGCGTTGGCATCGACACCACCGGTGAGCACCTTGCCGCTGGCTGGGGCTACGGTGTTGTAGGCGCGAGCCAGTCGGGTGATAGAGTCGAGGAAGATGACCACGTCGTGACCGCATTCCACCATGCGTTTAGCCTTCTCCAGCACGATGCCCGCAATCTTCACGTGGCGTTCTGCCGGTTCGTCGAAAGTAGAAGCGATGACTTCTGCGTTGACGGTGCGTGCCATATCGGTAACTTCTTCCGGACGCTCGTCGATGAGGAGCATCATGATATAGGCTTCGGGATGGTTGGCAGCGATGGCATTGGCGATATCCTTCATCAGGATGGTCTTACCCGTCTTGGGTTGTGCCACGATGAGTGCGCGCTGTCCCTTGCCGATGGGCGAGAAGAGGTCGACGATGCGTGTGGACATGTTGGTGGTGTGCGGGTCGCCGCAAAGGGTGAATTTCTCTTCGGGGAAGAGTGGGGTGAGGTGTTCGAACGGTATGCGGTCGCGCACGTCGGCAGCCTGTCTGCCGTTGATTTTGTCGATGCTGGTCAGTGGGAAGTATTTCTCGCCGTCGTGTGGCGGACGCACGCGGCACTCTACCACGTCGCCAGTCTTCAGTCCGTAGCGTTTCACCTGCGGTGCTGCAACATAGACATCGTCGGGCGATGACAGGTAGTTGTAGTCGCTGGAACGCAGGAAACCGTAGCCGTCGGGCATCACTTCGAGCACGCCGTTGGCTTTGATGAGGTCGGCAAAGTCGTATGGACTGTCCTCCTGTGCCATGTTTTGCAGGTAGGTGGGTTGGCTGTTGGTGACGACGGGAGCCATCGGGCGGTCGAAAATGTCGTATGTAGGTACGGCGCTGTGGTCTTCTATCGGCAGGTCAACGATGGTGATGAAGTCTGTTCCGTCGGCAGGGTCACCAGCCCATGTGCCGTCAGGCAGCATGCCTGTTGCCTGTAAGTCGTTGGTGGCATTGGCATGAGTTTTTGCCTGCAGCTGTGCTATCAGGTTGTTGTCCTGTTCGTTTCCTTCGGCATCGCCGGCAGCAAAGGCTGCTTCGGGCACCATGTCGGTTTCTTGCGGAGCCTGTTCGTCGGTAGCTGCTTCTGCGGCTTCAGCCTGTTGTGCAGCTGCCTGCTGCTCTTCCATAGCTTTTTTTGCTGCGGCTATGGCTTCCAGTTCGGCTTTCGACTTGCGTCCGCGGTGTTTTGGGAAAGCTGCCAACGGGTCTATTGCGGCTGGCGCTTCCTGTTTCGCGGCTTTTTCTTCCTGCTCTGCAGCAGGCTTGGTTTCAGGCTCAGCCTGTTTCTTCTGCGGCACTTCGTCCTTGAAGAGTGACGGTTGTGCTTCGGCAGCCACTTTGCCTTTCTTCTTATCTAAATTCTCGCCATCCTTTCCGTTGACGGAATAGACATGGTCTTCCGACTTCTTGGCAATACGTGTGCGCTTGCGCTTCGGCGCAATACTGCCTTCTACTGCCTGTTTGTCGAGAATGGCATAGATAATGGTTTCCTTATCGTCGTTGGCGTGGAACTCTGCACCCAACTCGTTTGCGATGTCTGCCAGTTCGGCAACATCCTTAGCTAAAAGTTCTTCTTTGTTCAACATATATATAATATGTAGGGAAATTTGAATTGAAATAAAATGTTTTGAATTGAAAAGAGACGTTTAACGAGCGTAAACGCCGATGTGTTCTTAGAATTCGGCTGCAAAGGTAGCAATTAATATGCGTAAAGCGTGGTGTGGAAGACTTAATTTAACTCTTTTTAAGCACCTATTTCGCTCAATTCCAACCAGCGCATGCTTTTTTCGTCGAGTTCTTCCTTCAGTTTGGGCAGTCGGATGCTCTTTTCCGTGAGTTCGTCGATGGAGAGTGTTCCGCTGCAAAGGGCTTCCTCGATGGCTTTTTGTTCGGCTTCGAGGGTAGCGATGTCGCTTTCCAACTGTTCAAACTCGCGCTTCTCCTTGTAGCTCATCTTGCGCTTGCGGGTAGGCTCGGTTTTTTCAGGCTTTTCTGGTTCTCCAGGCTTTCCGGAAGTTCCGCCTTCTCCGGTGTTTCCGGCGATTCTGTTTTTTCCAGACTTCCCGTTTTTCTTTTCCTGTTCCTCCTTCGATGCAAGGGCTTCCCACTGGCGGTATTGCGTATAGTTGCCTGGGAAGTCTTTGATGACACCCTGTCCCTTGAAGACGAGCAGGTGGTCAACGACCTTGTCCATGAAATAACGGTCGTGGCTCACCACGATGACGCAGCCTGGGAAGTCCTGCAGGTATTCCTCCAGGATTTGCAGCGTCTGGATGTCGAGGTCGTTGGTGGGTTCGTCGAGGACAAGGAAATTGGGGTTGCGCATCAGCACCGTACAGAGATAGAGTTTGCGGCGTTCGCCTCCGCTGAGCTTATACACATAGTTGTGTTGCTGTTCGGGCGTGAAGAGAAAATGCTGTAGGAATTGCGAGGCTGAGAGGTGGCGACCGCTACCGATGTCGATGTAGTCTGCAATCTCCCTGACCACGTCGATGACCTTCTGGTCGTCGCGAAACTTCAGACCTTCTTGTGAGAAGTAGCCGAAGCGAACCGTCTCGCCGATGTCGAAGCGCCCGCTGTCGGGTTGAATCTCGCCAAGGAGCAGTTTGACGAAGGTCGATTTTCCCGTGCCGTTGCTGCCCACGATGCCCATTTTCTCGAAACGGGCAAAGTTGTAATAAAAGTCCTTGAGGATGACGGTTGAAGGGGAAGTTCCTGTCTCCGCATGAAGTGGATGAGCATTTGGCGCGTCTTGGGAGAAGCTCTTGCTGACGTATTGGCATTCGAAGATTTTCGAGCCGATATAGACGTTGCTGGCTTTCAGACGTATCTGTCGTTCCTCGATGCGCTGCCTGGCAACTCGTTCCAGTTCGTAGAAAGCATCTTCGCGGTATTTGGCTTTGTGTCCGCGTGCCTGTGGCATGCGGCGCATCCATTCCAGTTCCGTGCGGTACAGGTTGTTGGCTCTTGCAATCTCGGCGCGTTTGTTGTCGATGCGCTCCTGTCGCTTTTCCAGATAGTAGGAGTAGTTGCCGCGGTAGGTATAGATAGTCTGGTCGTCGAGTTCGAGGATGAGGTTGCACACGCGGTCGAGGAAGAAACGGTCGTGGGTGACCATGAGAAGCGTCTTGTTGCCTCGGCTGAGGAAACCTTCTAACCATTCTATCATTTCCAAGTCGAGGTGGTTGGTGGGCTCGTCGAGGATGAGGAAGTCGGGCTCTGTGATGAGCACATTGGCTAGGGCGACGCGTTTCTGCTGACCACCGGAGAGTTGTCCCATGGGTTGCGACAAATCCTTGATGTGCAGTTGCGTGAGAATTTGTTTGGCGCGCAGCACACGTTCCGGTTCGCCCTTATGGTTGATTTCATCAAACTCCGTCGCGTCTCGGCCATTCTTGCGAGCAAGATGGCTCTCGCTGCTCCGTCGATTGAAGCAAGCGTCGAGCACACTCTCTTCAGGGTCGAATGCGGGTGTTTGTTCCAGCATCGCTACACGCAGGTCATTGCGATAGATGATGTTGCCGCTGTCGTAACCCTCCTTGCCCGTCAGAACGGAAAGCAACGTGGATTTGCCCGTGCCGTTTTTGGCAATCAGTCCTACGCGCTGTCCTTCGCCTATGGAGAAGGAGATGTTGTGGAAGAGGACTAATGAGCCGAACGACTTCGTCAGGTTCTGGATGTCAAGGATGGGTTTCATTGTTAGGGACTTTAGGGACTTTAAGGACATTAAGGACTTTAAGGACATTAAGGACCTTAAAGACTTTTATTAATCTGCTCGATATAGTCGAGCACTTCGTCGCGTCCGGTTTTCTTCTCTGAGCTGGTGATGAAGTAGGGGGGCAGTTCTTCCCAGGTGTCTTCCAGTGCCTTCATCCACAGCAAGGCATTCGACTTTGCTTTTGAGGGTGTCAGTTTGTCGGCTTTGGTAAAGATGATGGAGAAGGGAATACCGCTTTGCCCGAGCCAATCAATAAACTCGCGGTCGATTTTCTGTTGTTCGTGGCGGATGTCGATGAGCACAAAGACGTTGACCAGCTGTTCGCGTTGCAGGATGTATCCCGTAATCATTTGTTCCAGCTGCTTTTGTACTACCTTGCTGCGCTTGGCATAGCCGTAGCCAGGCAAATCGACAAGATACCACTCGCGGTTGATGAGGAAGTGGTTGATGAGGAGCGTCTTGCCTGGTGTAGATGAGGTCTTGGCAAGTCCCTTGTGGTTGCAAAGCATGTTGATGAGACTAGACTTGCCCACGTTGGAACGCCCGATGAAGGCATATTCGGCCTTCGTGTCGTTCGGACACATGCTGACCTTGGGAGCGCTGATGGTATATTCTGCTGTCTTGATGACCATAATTTAAATAGGTTATGAGTGTTCTGTCTTGATGACTATCTGAATAGGTTATGAGTGTTCTTGGTTTTGTTCTGTTGTTATTTCGCCTGCCAGACTACGGTTCATGGCTTCGCGAATGGTATCGGAGTTGTCGTAGCGTGCCTGCAGGTGCATGAGTTTGGTGACGGCAGCCTCCACGGTACTGTCGTAGCCGCTGATGACTCCGGCTTCCTTCAGCTGGCAACCTGTGTCGTAGCGCGACATCTCCACGTTTCCCGAAACACATTGGCTGATGTTGACCACCAATACGCCGCGTTGGGTCGCCTCTTTCAAGAGATCGAGCATCCACGGGGTCTGCGGGGCATTGCCAGAGCCAAACGAGCGCATGACGATGGAACGGAGTTCAGGCGCATCCAGTACATGACGGACGATGTTCTCCTGAAGGCCAGGGAACAACGAAAAGACGACAACGTTCGGATTGAGCGCCAGGTGGGGAACGACGGGCTTGTCATAGTCGGGCTTGAGGATGTGATGCTTGTGGAACGTGAAGGTCACGCCAGCATCGCAGAGGTGAGGATGGTTGAACGAGTCGAAGGCATTGAAGCCGTCGGCATTGATTTTCGTCGAACGGTTGCCTCGCAGCAACCTGCCGCTGAAGTAGATACATACTTCCGGCACCCAAGGTGTGCCGTCTTCATGATGGGCTGAAGCCAGTTCGATGCTGGTGATGAGGTTCTCCTTACCGTCAGTCCGCAGTTGTCCTACAGGCAATTGTGATCCCGTCAGGATGACAGGCTTTGTCAGATTCTCCAGCATGAAGGAGAGGGCAGAGGCGGTATAAGCCATCGTGTCCGTTCCGTGCAAAACGACAAACCCGTCGTATTGCTCGTATGTATCAATAATGATGCGCACAATCTGTTCCCATAGCCGTGGTGTCATGTCCGAAGAGTCTATAGGCGGAGTGAACTGATAGGTGTCGATAGCTGTCTCTATCTGTTGGAATTCCGGCATGTTGTTTGCCAAATGCCTGAAGTCCAACGGCTCCAGCGCCTTCGTTCGTGGGTTTCTTCCCATGCCGATGGTGCCTCCTGTATAGATGAGCAGCACCTTGTTGGTGCGCTTGAAAATAGTGCCTGACATGCTTTCCGTCAACGTTTACGTAAGTTTTGAGTGCAAATATAGTTTAAATTTCCTTGTGTTCCAAAATTTATTCGTACATTTGCACATGTCAAAAGCATACGGCAGCAACACCGTAAGCTAAGAACCAGACATCAATTACACCTAAAACATCAATAAAGTATGAAAAAATTCATGGATGAAAACTTCCTGTTAGACACTACTACAGCACAGGAACTTTTCCACAATCATGCGGCTAAGATGCCCATCATTGACTATCACTGTCACTTAATTCCCGAAATGGTTGCCAGCGACCATAAGTTCAAGAGCATTACTGAGCTGTGGCTCGGCGGCGACCACTACAAATGGCGCGCTATGCGTACTAACGGTGTGGACGAGAAGTTCTGTACCGGTAAGGAAACCAGTGACTGGGAGAAGTTCGAGAAGTGGGCAGAGACCGTTCCCTATACCTTCCGCAACCCGTTGTATCACTGGACACACTTGGAGCTGAAGACTGCTTTCGGCATCGACAAACTGTTGTCTCCGAAGACTGCGCGCGAGATTTTCGATGAGTGTAACGAGAAGTTGCAGTTGCCGGAATACACGGCTCGCGGCTTCATGCGTCGTTACAACGTGGAGTGTGTCTGCACGACCGACGACCCCGTTGACGACCTCCGTTGGCACAAGGCAACCCGTGAGAGTGGCTTCGAAATCAAGATGATTCCCGCATGGCGTCCCGACAAGGCGATGAACATTGAGAAACCTGAGTATGCCGACTACGTAAAACAGCTGTCAGAAGTTTCTGGCGTCAGCATCAGCAAGTTTGCCGATATGGTGGATGCGCTTCAGAAGCGTCACGACTTCTTCCACGAGAATGGCTGCCGTCTGTCTGACCACGGCATTGAAGAGTTCTACGATGAACCATACACAGACTCTCAGATTGAGACCATCTTTGAGAAGGCAATGCGCGGACAGCAGCTCTCTAACCTCGAAATCCGTCAGTACAAGCATGCCTTCCTGCGTATCTGCGCAGAGCAAGACCACGCTTCAGACTGGACACAGCAGTTCCACTATGGGGCTATCCGTGACAACAACACGTTGATGTACAATAAGTTGGGTGCCGACACTGGCTTCGACTCCATCGGTGAGTTCACTACCGCTAAGGCCATGAGCCACTTCCTCAACGAACTGAACATGGAAGGCAAGCTCACACGTACCATTCTTTATACGCTCAACCCATGCGCCAACGAGGTTATCGCTACGATGTTGGGTAACTTCCAGGACGGTTCTTGCCCAGGTAAGATACAGTTTGGTAGCGGTTGGTGGTTCAACGACCAGCTCGACGGTATGACCCGCCAGATGAATGCACTCTCCGTACTGGGCTTGCTGAGCCGCTTCGTCGGTATGTTGACCGACAGCCGTTCGTTCCTCAGCTATCCTCGTCATGAGTATTTCCGTCGTCTGCTCTGCAACCTGCTGGGCAACGATGTTGAAAAAGGTCTGCTGCCGAACGATATGGAAGCCCTTTCACGTATGGTGGAAGACATTTCCTACAACAACGCAAAGAATTATTTCAAGTTCTATTAATTCTCACCAAGAGGGTGTCTGCGGACACCCTCTTTTGTTTTATCTCGTTTTTCTTTTCTAATTATTTGCCGTCAGGCTTTGTATATATAGAAAAAAATAGTACTTTTGCAGCGTTTTAAACGATAATTGCGCAATTTGATATGAAGAAATTACTATTGTTTACCGTCTTGACAGCGGCTGTTCTCGTTATGGGCAGTTGTGGAAGTACGAAGAATGTACCTTATTTCAAGAACATCGACTCTATCAGTTTGGCTGATTCCAGAGGTCTGTTTGATGCTCGCATCATGCCGAAGGACGAGTTGATGATTACTGTTATCACAACTGATCCTGAAGCGTCGAAGCCTTTCAACCTTACGGTAAGTCGTTCACTGGGTTCTGGTGGTAGCCTTTCTACTGGCGGCGGATCGCTGCAAGCTTATCTGGTTGACAACGACGGATTCATCAACTTCCCTATCTTAGGTAAGTTACACGTGCAGGGATTGACGAAGAGAGAGTGTGAAGACCTCATCAAATCGAAGATTCAGCCTTATCTGGCACGTAGCGAGAATCCTGTTGTTACGGTGCGCATGTCCAGCTATCGCGTAACGGTTATCGGCGAAGTTGCCAGTCCGAGAGTTATTCCGGTAAGCACTGAGAAGATGAGTATTATCGAAGCATTGGCACAGGCAGGCGACCTGACCATCTATGGTCGTCGCGAAAATATCATCCTGATCCGTGAGGATGCTACGGGTGAGAAGCATCATGTGCGTCTGAACCTGAACGATGCCAACATCATCAACTCACCTTATTATTATCTGCAGCAGAACGATGTCGTCTATGTAGAGCCGAACAAGGTGAAGGCGAAGAACTCTGGTATTGGTAGTTCAACCACCATCTGGTTCTCCTTCATCGGTATTGCAACATCTATTGCATCGCTTTTGGTTAGTATCTTGAAGAACTAATCCAATCAACAACACCCCAAACGAGCCAACACTCGAATACACAAACACGAAAGTAAAGACATATTATGTGCGGAATTGTAGGATACTTAGGAAAAAGAGAAGCCTATCCAATTCTGATTAAAGGACTGAAACGCCTGGAGTACCGAGGCTACGACAGTGCCGGTGTGGCGCTGGAGAACGGAAAAGGGCTGTTGAATGTCTATAAGGCAAAGGGTAAGGTTTCCGATTTGGAGGAGTATTGTTCTGATAAAGACATCACGGGTAGCGTGGGAATAGCCCACACAAGGTGGGCTACCCACGGCGAACCGTCGTCGGTGAATGCACATCCTCATTACTCTGGTTCCAAGAACCTTGCCATCATCCACAACGGCATCATTGAGAATTATGCCGAAATCAAACGAAACTTACAGCAGAAAGGTGTTATCTTTCGCTCCGATACCGACACGGAAGTGCTGGTGCAGCTTGTGGAGTATATCCAGAAACGTAAGAATCTGGATTTGCTGACGGCTGTCCAGGTGGCGCTCCATCAGGTTATCGGTGCTTACGCCATTGCCATTCTCGACAAGAACAATCCCAATCAGATTATTGCTGCACGCAAGCAGAGTCCTCTGGTCGTAGGTATCGGCGAGCAGGAGTTCTTCTTGGGTTCCGATGCCAGTCCTATTATTGAATATACAGACAAGGTGGTCTATCTGGAAGACGGCAACATTGCCGTGATGCAGTTGGGCGAAGAATTGAAGGTTGTCAGCATTCTGAACGAGCAGCAACAGCTGGAAATCAAGACCGTCGATATCGATTTAGGTCAGATAGAGAAGGGGGGCTATCCCCATTTCATGCTGAAGGAAATCTTCGAGCAGCCCGAATGTCTGACCAACTGCATGCGCGGACGCATCAATGTGGAGGCAGACCATGTGACGCTGAGTGCCTTGATAGATTACAGGAAGCAGCTGTTGCAGGCGAAACGCATCTTGATAGTAGCGTGCGGTACCAGCTGGCACGCCGGATTGATAGGCAAACAGATGATTGAAACGCTCTGCCGCGTGCCGGTAGAGGTGGAATATGCATCGGAATTCCGATACCGCAATCCCGTCGTTACCAGCGACGATGTGGTGATAGCCATATCCCAGAGCGGTGAGACTGCAGACACCTTGGCGGCTGTCCAGCTTGCCAAAAGCAAGGGCGCATTCATCTATGGCATCTGCAATGCCATTGGTTCGAGCATTCCGCGTGCCACCAACACAGGAACCTATATCCATGTTGGTCCTGAAATCGGTGTGGCATCTACGAAAGCCTTTACCGGACAGGTGACCGTCCTGACCATGTTTGCCCTCGCTTTGGCTGATGCCAAGGGAACGATAACGCGCAACGAGTATCTTGAGGTGGTTAAGGAACTGAGTATGGTACCAGAGAAAATCCGCGAAGTGTTGAAGACCAACGAGAAGGTGGCAGACCTCGCGCGTACCTTTACTTATGCGCGTAACTTCCTGTACCTGGGACGTGGATTCAGTTATCCAGTAGCCTTGGAAGGTGCTCTCAAGCTGAAGGAGATTTCATACATCCATGCCGAGGGCTATCCTGCAGCCGAGATGAAGCACGGGCCGATTGCCCTGATCGACTCAGATATGCCCGTTGTCGTTGTGGCTACTCACACGGCACTCTACGAGAAGGTGCTTTCCAACATTCAAGAGATAAAAGCCCGCAAGGGTAGGGTGATCGCTTTGGTGACGAAAGGCGACACCACCATCTCGAAAGTGGCTGATGAAATCATCGAGTTGCCCGACTGCCTGGAATGTCTTGAACCACTGATTGCCACAATCCCGTTGCAGTTGTTGGCTTATCACATTGCCGTCTGCAAAGGTAAGAATGTTGACCAACCACGAAACTTAGCAAAATCAGTAACTGTTGAATGATATGAGGGCGAACCGTTTTTGACGGCTCGCCCCTTTTTTAGATATAAGATAAAAAGATGAAAAAGGTAACTTTAGTATTAAGTGACGGCACCACGTTTCACGGGGAGTCCTTCGGCTACGAGAAACCTGTGACTGGCGAAGTCGTTTTCAACACGGCCATGATGGGCTATCCTGAGTCGCTGACCGACCCGTCGTATGCCGGACAACTCATGGTGCTGACCTATCCGCTTGTCGGCAACTATGGTGTTCCACCGTTTTCGTTCGAGGCTAACGGACTGCCTACGTTCATGGAGAGCGACAAAATCCATGCTTCGGCGATTATCGTGAGTGACTACAGCGAGCATTACTCGCATTGGAACGCAGTAGAAAGCCTTGCCGACTGGCTGAAACGCGAACATGTGCCAGGTGTGACGGGAATCGATACGCGCCAGTTGACGAAGGTGTTGCGCGAACAGGGCGTCATGATGGGACACTTGGTGTTCGAAGACCAACCGGAATCGGAGCACTCGGAGTATTCGGATTATTCTGAAAACTCGGAGAATTCTGATTATTCTGAGTATTCCGATTATTCAGATTCTTCCGATTATTCTTCCGTCAACTGGGTGGCTCGTGTGTCATGTAAGGACATCATCCGCTACAACGAAGGCGCAGGAAAGCGCGTGGTTCTCGTTGATTGCGGCGTCAAAGCAAACATCATCCGTTGTCTCATCAAGCGCGGAATGGAAGTCGTTCGTGTGCCTTGGAACTACGATT
>Ga0247609_10006486_pt1 | contig 11262 bp, 19 predicted proteins | sample 172DNAGHGlowgp2_FD_193487 | JGI IMG/M metagenome (GOLD analysis project Ga0247609, IMG submission 193487) | Sheep rumen microbial communities from Palmerston North, Manawatu-Wanganui, New Zealand - 1728 DNA GHGlow gp2 | ecosystem: Host-associated > Mammals > Digestive system > Stomach > Rumen ... | reverse complement strand
GTCATCCCAGAACTCAGCCTGCTCTTCGTCGCTGAAGGTATTTGAGGACATCTCTTTGAGGATTTCATCCAACAATTGCGTCTTCGTCATCTGCAGGTCTGGAGCCACATCAATCTGGTAAGTCAGAATGTCACCCAATGAGCCGACATGAACATCAGTAATAGTGATCTCACCATTCACCAACTTTACCTCAATACGTCTGTTAGAACCATACTCAGGCTTCGTCTCACGCAGCCTCTGATACAACGCTGATTCGCTGTACTGCTCAGAATCTACAGAATTGATTAGTTCTCGAAGTGTCATGCAATGCCTAAGAGTTCAATTTCAAAGATAAGTGTCGAGCCACCGGGGATGCCAGGCTGAGAGAACTTGCCGTAGCCCATTTCTGCAGGGATGTAAAGTTCCCACTTGTCGCCGATGTGCATCTGCTGAATGGCGATGATCCAGCCCTCAATGAGGTCGCAAAGTCGGCAAGCTAAAGGTACACCACCGCGACTACTATCAAACTGCTTGCCATCTATAGTCCTGCCTGTATAGTGGGCTGTGATGATACTGCGAACCGTTGGCTTCGCACTCTCTTGATTGCCTTCACTCAGCACCTTGTAATAGATGCCTTTAGGCAGAGCATTTACACCATTTTCCTTTGCCTTAGCAGCCAACCATTCCTTGTTGGCCTCTATATATTCTCGTTTTGCCATATTAATCGTTTATATAGGATTTCGTGGTCATGTCGTAATATAGTGCCTCCAACTCGGCCAGAGTCAATTTTTCCACACTATGCTCGATGATGCGGATGAGTTCATCACGCCGTCCTTCGTCGGACTGATTGAATCTATTCATGTATGCCATAACCACCTGAAATCATTAAAGTATCGTAATAATTGGGCACAAAGTTACGAAATATTCTCCTTTTTTTCGTACCTTTACACGCAGTTTTAATATGTTTTGTGATATGATAGACCAGATTATTGAATACAACAAGACATTTTTGGCTCAGAAGGGCTACGAGAAGTATCTGACCGACAAGTACCCAGACAAGAAGCTTGCGGTACTGTCATGTATGGACACCAGACTGACTGAACTGCTGCCTGCGGCTCTCGGACTGAAGAACGGTGATGCGAAGATAATCAAGAACGCTGGCGGCTTGGTAATCTCTGCTTTCGACTCAGCCATGCGAAGCCTGATAGTCGCCATCTATGAACTTGGCGTGCAGGAAATCATGGTAGTGGCACATTCTCATTGCGGAGCCTGTCACATGAGTTATGACCACTTCCACCACGAGATGATTGCTCGTGGTGTGACAGATGAAACGCTCGACACTATCCGCAAGTGTGGCATTGACCTTGACCAGTGGCTAGAGGGATTCAAGGACACGCCAACCTCAGTCCGCAAGACCGTTGAGACCATCAAGAATCATCCGCTTGTGCCGAAGGATATCGTGGTTCGTGGGTTTATCATTGATTCAGAAACTGGTGCGTTGGAAGAGATCGTATGACCATCAAGCCGATTCTGCATAAAAAAACGTTCCGAAAATTGACTACGGATGAACTGTACGAGCTCCTGAGAGTACGTAGCGAGGTTTTCGTAGTTGAGCAGAACTGCGTCTATCAGGACTTGGACGGGGATGACCAGAAATCCATCCACTTGTGGCTGACTATCGCAGACAAGATTGTTGCCTTGGCTCGTGTATGTCCTGCTGGTACTCACATGAAGGAGATTTCGATTGGGAGAGTCATCACCACAGAACGAGGCAAAGGGTACGGCCAGCAGATTATGCTACATGCCATCGATGCTGCAATAGAACATTTCGGTGCAACACTTATAGACATTGAGGCACAGGAGTATGCCAAAGGATTCTATGAAAGCGTAGGATTCAAGCAGTCATCCGACACTTTCATGCTCGATGGCATTCCTCACATTAAAATGACTTGGACGAAATAGAAGCGTATGAATCCGATAGCCATCCGACTTCTCAACCAACAGCTGATTGCTCCTCAGTTCAGTGATCCTGCGGAGGTAGTCCATTATATGGGTGCCATGCAAGCCCAGGAGTACCGCATGATGCGATGGGCTGTGGAAATGCGAACAAGCAAACCGTCACACAAAGCATTCAAGAAGGCTTTTGACGAAGGTAGGATTATTCGTATTCACCTGATGCGAGGCACGTGGCAACTGGTTTCTGCTGAGGACTATTGGCTAATGATAGATCTCTTTGCACCCAAGGCTATCGCCGTGACGAAGGGCTGGATGAGCAGCAATAAAATCTGCATTCCTGACGAGGAAATGATGCGCATCCGCGACATCCTCGCCCAGACGGCTGCCGACTTGGGAGGCGCGACGAAGGAGGATTTAGTACGCGCCTTGGCAGAGAAAAGCATAAATTTGGATGATCATAGGCTGTCGTACCATATCCGCATGGCAGAGATGTCAGGGACACTATGCAGCGGTGAACTGTTACCGATGAAGGCTACATACGCGCTTACTGCTAATAAGGTAAAACAGAAAGTGCAGATGAAGAAGGACGAAGCCTTGGCATACTTTACTCGCAAATACTTCCAAAGCCGTCAACCTGCTACGTTAGAGGACTTCGTATGGTGGTCAGGCTTGAACGTCAGCGATTGTCGCAAGGGTATTGCACTCCTGGGCGACACTATCCATGTGGAGAAGTGGCGAGGCAGGGACTTCTACCTGACGGATGACTGTCGAACACGGGGCTTCAGGAAGGGCAAGTTCCTCCTGATTCCTCCATACGACGAATACCTTATCAGCTACAAGTCCCGCGACATCGTACTCCCTCCTGAACACAAGCACCGTGCCCACAACAACAGTGGCATCTTCCAGCCCGTCATCGCCTACGACGGAACCATCTGCGGCAATTGGTCACCATTCAAGGATGACTGTCAGGCGACATTCTTCAATGATGCCTTCAGTCAAGATGATGTCAATGAGGCGTGGCAAACATACAAAGTATATTGCAATAAAAATAAATGATATGAAAAGAGTAATAGTTATCTCCACGAGCCTTCGTCATGGCTCAAACAGCGACATGCTCGCCGACAAATTTGTGGAAGGAGCCAAGGCTGCTGGAAACGAAGTCGAGAAGATTACACTTGCAGGTAAGAACATCCAGTTCTGTAAGGGCTGTCTGGCTTGTCAGAAACTGGGCAGATGTGTCATCAACGATGATGTGAACGACATCATGGCAAAAGTTTTGAAGGCTGATGTCATTTGCTGGGCTACTCCCATCTACTATTATGAGATGAGTGGCCAGATGAAGACACTCATCGACCGCATGAATGCTATGTATGAATTGGATTATCAGTTCCGAGATGTCTATCTGCTGACAACTGCAGCCGATGATGACGAACAGACTCCCAAGCGCGCAGAGGCAGGTCTGACGGGATGGATTGACTGCTATCCGAAATCACGTCTGGCAGGCGCTCTCTTCTGCGGTGGTGTAAATGATCCTCATGCGATAGAGGGTAATCCCAAGCTTCAGGAGGCTTTTGAATTAGGAAAGAGCGTATAAACTCTATGCCCAAGGAACGGAACAAGGCAGACGGCTATCGTGAGAAGGCTTACGAGGGCGACACCAAGGCGATGAACAACCTTGGGGTCTGCTATGAGCGTGGCACTGGCGTGAAGGTCAGCCTTGAACTGGCGTTCGTATGGTATATGAAAGCTGCGGAGCTGGGCGATGTCTATGGCTGTTTCAATGTCGGCGAGTGCTACTATCACGGTAAGGGCGTGGAGCAGGATGCGGTAAAGGCCTTCGAGTGGTACATGAAAGCTGCCGACAAGGGTGATATGCAGTCGCAGGTGAACGTGGCCAACGCCTACTACCTTGGCGATGGAGTCGAACAAGATCACCATAAGGCTTTCCTCTGGTATCGCGAGGCTGCTTTCCAAGGCCATGTGCTGAGCCAGAAGAATGTAGGTGCAGCCTTTTGGAATGGTGACGGTGTGGAGAAGAATTTGGAGGAATGTGCTTTTTGGTATGAACTGGCGGCCAATGGCGGCGATGCCCAAGCACAGTTCGCCATCGGCTGGTTCCACATGACTGGCAATGGTGTCCCCGTTGACGAGAAGAAAGGCTTGAAGTGGATTCACAAGGCCACATTCCAGGGCTATCAGCCTGCGATTGACTATTGTAAGGAACATGGCTACAAGTGGTATTAAAAGTATGATAACCATCGACACAACAAACATGTGTTCGCACCTGCAACGCAAGCTATTCGAAGAGGATGGTGAGTATCATTCTCTATGGATAGCCATGCAGGATGATCCAGAACTGACAGCAGTAGTCCGCTCTCGTCAGCTACATATCTACCGCAATGGCAAGAATGTGCTAGTACTGGCAGGTAAATCTGCACCAAAGGTCATCAGAGAAGACTCGATTTGTGATCTTTTACAAATTGAGCGAATCAAGTGGATGGAGCAACGCTTCAATAATGCCTTGGCTGGCATCAAGGATGAGTCTGCTGCTTCGTTGAAGGCTATTAAAGAAGATGTTCTCGAACTCAGCAAATATTATGGCAGTGAGTTGTGGAAACTGGACTTTGCTGCTGATGAAGCAGGGAATCTTCCCCCAGACCTCAAACGCGGAGTACTATCAGAAGATGGAATTTGGAATTTGCTCTCTGACTATCGTGATATTCAAAAGAAGAAGCAATGAAGAAACGGAAAATCAAGTATTCGGCAATATTCTTCCTCTGCTGGTTTGCCCTTTTGGTTTTGCTGGTGGATGGAGTCTTGAAGTTCCAGACATTGGTTGATTATTTCGAGTCGTATGCATTGGTGGAGGTCGCATTATTGCTACTGGTTCTTTTACCGACACTGGCCGTTTACGTATTTACAAAAGAAAAACAATGATGGCAAATGCTCTGCTATATTACCTGATAGTTATCAATATTGTGACCTTCCTGGTCTATGGCATTGACAAGTGGAAGGCCAAGCAAGGCAGCTGGCGCATATCGGAAGTATCCTTGCTGATATTGGCAGTCATTGGTGGCTGCATCGGAGCTTTGCTTGGCATGAAGATATGGCATCATAAGACGATGCATAAGAAGTTTAAGTATGGCCTCCCGATGATTTTGTTGGCACAGATAGCACTTATATACCTTATATTAAAATAATAAGATGAAGAAAGAGACCGTTCAAATTGCTGATAGAACATGGATCATGTACAAGTCTGAGCAGCCAGAATACCTGCTTATTCAGCCCATTGATGAGCATGATTTAGAGGTTTTGGACAATGAGGTGACGACGATTCAGTCCCTGGCCAACAAGTCCTTTACACTCGTAGCGTTTGAGATCATAGACTGGCAGAGCGAACTGACACCTTGGACGGTTCCTGCAGTCTTTGGGAAGATTCCCTTTGGGGATGGGGCAATAGCGACGCTTTCTTTTATCAAAGACATATTGATTCCTCAGATGGAGCAAAAGCAATTGTTCGATAAGGATAAGATGAAATGCGTGTTAGGTGGCTACTCTTTGGCAGGCTTCTTTGCCTTATGGTCAGCTTACCAGACTGAATTATTCGATGGTATCGCAGCCGTATCGCCATCCGTCTGGTATCCTCAATGGATGGAGTATGCAGAGATCAACAAGCCATTGGCAACTTCCGTTTATCTCAGCCTCGGTGATAAGGAAGAGAAGACGAAGAACCCCACAATGGCCCAGGTAGGCAACTGCATTCGTAAGCAGCATGAACTGTTGACAACACAAGGCATTAACACCATTCTTGAATGGAATCCCGGCAATCACTTCCAGCATTCCGACGAAAGGACTGCCAGGGGATTTGCTTGGGTATTAAATCATATCTGAAAAGTATATGAACATAGAGGATTATCGTGAGTATTGCCTATCATTAGGTGCAGACGTGGAAGAGAAACTTCCTTTCCAGAAGTTCAAAAGCGGCGAAGGAGTTTTAGTGTTCTACGTCATGGGCCACATGTTCTCATTCTTCGACTGCAATGACTTCTCCGTCATCTCGCTGAAATGCCAACCCGAGCGCATTGAGGAATTGAAAGCGCAACATGGCTGTATCGGCAATCCATACAATGAATCACCCAAACACTGGATTGGCATCAATCCAAAGACTGCCCCCGATGAATTGCTGCAGGAACTGACACGAAATTCATACGAGATTGTAAAGGTCAAATATACGAAGAAATGATTTAAAAGTTTTTTCATCTGCAACTTTTCGCATTGTTCTTACGTCTAACAGATAGAAACTTTTAAAAGAAACGATTATGATACTCTCAACAACCCCACAAATTGAAGGTCACACCATTCGCGAGTACAAAGGTATAGTGACAGGTGAAACCATTATCGGTGCTAATATGTTTAAGGACCTGTTCGCCGGCATCCGCGACATCGTAGGCGGTCGTGCAGGCGCATACGAGAAAGTTTTGCGCGAGGCCAAGGACACGTCTTTGAATGAAATGATGCAACGTGCCCAGGCTATGGGAGCCAATGCCATCGTAGGCATCGACATCGACTATGAGACCATCGGTGCCAATGGCTCGATGCTTATGGTAGCTACAAGTGGAACAGCTGTAGTCATCTAACTAGGAAATGAAGATATTAGGCAACATCATTTGGCTGATCTTTGGCGGGCTGCATACTGCCATCGAGTATTTCATCGCAGGACTGGTGCTGATGATAACTATCATCGGCATCCCGTTCGGTTTGCAGAGCATGAAGCTGGGCGTGCTGGCTATTTGGCCCTTCGGCTCGAAGGTGAAGTGGAAGGAGTCGCAGCCGGGTTGTCTAAGCATGTTCATGAATGTGCTGTGGTTTTTCGTTGGCGGCATCTGGATCTGTCTCACCCACATCTTCTACGGCCTGCTGCTCTGTATCACCATCATCGGCATTCCCTGGGGAAAGATGCATTTCCGCTTAGCAAAGCTGGCCCTGTCACCATTCGGCATGAAGGTCGTATAGCATATGAACAAAGATGAGAAACGCGAATTGAGGCGCAAACGTCTGATAGACAATAAGGCCTATCAGACGATGAACGACCTGACGCGTTACATGGATCGATACTATCTTGATGCACTTATCGGCATCATTCCTGGCTGGGGTGATGCCATTACCTTGCTCAGCGTCGTGCCATTCGTCTATTTCTCGTCGAGAGTCATCAAGAGCATTCCTCTGACGCTGGCCGTCCTGAATAATGCCCTCCGTGACGTACTGATGGGCATGATACCGTTCTTCGTTGGCGACGTTATCGACTTCTTCCATCGAGCCAACATCCAGAACATGCAGATGATTCAAGGATTCGTTGACGGCGACGAGACCATCATCAAACAGGTGAACCAAAGAGCCTGGCAATCTGCCATCGTCTTCTTCGTCCTGCTTCTGCTCATCGTCCTGATGATATGGGCACTCATCAGTTTCGGCAGTTACCTGTATTCATTGGTAGCATCCATTTTCTGAGCTGACAATGTTTAAAGGAGTTTAATGAATTGTCAGCATAGGTTTAAGCGAGTTTAAATTCCGTGCCATTTTGTCATTCGGCACGTATATTGCTTTGGGGTAGGTGAGAGCCGGAGCTCAAAAGGCAAAGGCACTCAGAACATACGTTAAACTAAAAGTATAATTGGAGGTATTGATTATGTTACCAGTAATGTTTCAGAACAGTTGGATGCCAACAGTATTTGAGGATTTCTTGAACAATGATTGGATGCCTCGTGCCAACAGTACAGCACCCGCAGTCAATGTCAAGGAGAGTGAGAAGGCCTACACGATGGAGCTTGCAGCCCCTGGCATTAAGAAAGAATATTGCCGTGTGGCCATCAACGACGAGGGCAACCTCACCATCGCCATTGAGAACAAACAGGAACACAAGCATGAGGACAAACACCATCACTATCTGCGCCGCGAGTTCAGCTACTCGAACTACGAGCAGAGCTACACGCTGCCTGATGATGTGGTGAAAGATCAGATCTCTGCCAAGGTTGAGGACGGCATCCTGACCGTCACCATGCCGAAGACCGAGCCGAAGCAGAAGGTTACTAAGGCCATCGAGGTCTCATAAGTGATTCCACTTCAAAACAGCAAGCCCCCGACCTGCAAAAATGCAAGCCGGGGTCTTTTGTTTGGGAATTCCAACCGATTAGATGTCTGGCCAGGGCTCAAACTCCAATTCCAACTCTACCCAGAGGTGCTGCCCAGGATCTTCATAAGCTCATTCTTTGCTTATTTCGCTTCGATGTTGATCTTGGGTATGCGCCCGTCTTTCTTGCGCTGAAACTCGCGGAACGCGGTAGTGCGACGGAAACCGTTGCCACCTGAGGGGATGCCGTCGTGATAAAAGAGGTATGACTTGCCCTTGAAGTCAATAGTACCACCGTGGATGGTAAATGAGCCTGGTGACTCGTCGGTGATGCGGCCTTCGTAGTGCCACGGGCCATGAATGCTTTTTGCCGTCGAATAGGCCCAGTGCTCAGGCACGCCACCTGCGGCATACTCCAGGAAGTAGGTGTCGCCAATCTTATAGATCCACGGGGCTTCCTCAAAGCCGGTCTTCATCACCTTCTTATGTAGCTGATAGTCCATCTTCAGACATTTGGACCCGAACTGTGCCTCGTCGTCCAGCATAGGGCGCATGTCGCAGATGCCGTTGTTGGCAAAGCTGGTGTCGATGCTGATCATGTCTTCGTTCAACTTGGCATACCAACAGCCGTTGTTGCCCCAGAAGAGCCAAGCCTGCCCGTCGTCGTCGATAAACACCGTGGGATCGATGAAGCCCCAGTTGCCAGGGATGAGCGGCTTCCCGATGGGGTCAGCCCAAGGGCCTTCAGGACGGTCGGCCACAGCTACGCCGATGCCGTGGAGGTGTTTGGTGGTGTCCTCTGCGGCCACATACCAATACCACTTGCCGTTGCGCTCGATAGCCTGAGAGGCCCAGGCATTATCGCCCTGTTTGGCCCACTTGAAGTTGGCGGTGGTCAATACGATGCCGTGATCCGTCCAATGCTCCATGTCGGTAGTGGAAAACAGCTGCCAATCGGGCATACGGAAATAAGTTGCCGTGTCCAGGTCATGACCTGTGAACACATAGAGTCGGTCGCCCGATACCACAGGAGCCGGGTCGGGATTGTACAGACGGTTGTTCACGCGCTTCTGCGCTTGCAATGTAATGGCCAACAACAGCGTGAAGGCTGCGAGGATAGTTCTTTTCATATTTTAATCTCTTTATTATATGTCATAGTTTATAGTCCGTCGTAGTCGCTGATGGCCCTACGCCATTCGTTAGAAAACGGCATGGACTGCTTCTGCTCCAGGTCATACAGCACCAATATCGACAGACAGCGGCTCTTCACCTCCTGCGTATCGGTGTCAAAGATTTCCTGTTCAAGATGAAAGCTCTTGTTGCCGAGCTTGGCGGTACGGGTGCGGACGGCAATCCTGTCAGAGCCTTTTATCTGGGCAAAGAACTCAACTTCTATCTTCACTACGAAAATAGCATACCGATCCCAGTCAAAGCCTCTGCAAACAGTGGAAACATAATCCGTCTTACCAGAGTCGTAGAACTGAAAATATATGGTGTTGTTCACGTGCCCGAACTTGTCAACGTCGTTGAAACGTATCTGCAGCGGCACCACATTGTGAAACTCGTTATTTCTTTCTTCTGTCATCTTATTAAGCCTAATATCTGTATAAATCGGCTACAAAGTTACACAATAAAAAGCAAAAATCCGTGAAAACACTTCGATTTAGTCTGTTTTGGAGGAAAAATTGCTTAAAAAGCAAACTTTTCCGTACAAAAATACCACAATTACAAAAAAATGTGGTAACTTTGTACCGAAATTCAGAAACAGAATGATTATGAGACGGAATTCATTTCTATCATCAGCTACTGTCAAGAAGCTAGGTAGGACGGCTTATTATAAGATGTTGGAAGATGTTCACCAAGGTGAACTTATTCAGGTGCGTCGTGGTGTATATGCCAATATCGACCAACTGAGCGGGAACATGACTGACATCAATACCATTGTTCCTGATGGCATTCTATGTCTATGGTCAGCATGGAACATCCACCAGTTGACAACATCCATGCCCCAAGCATTTCATGTCGCCGTCAAAAGAGACAGGAAGGTAACAGTGCCGTCATTTCCCAAGATCGAGATTCATCATTACACAGAATCCATCCTAAAACTTGGAATTATGAAGATGAAGATTGATGGTTTCAACATCCGTGTTTATGATGTAGAGCGAAGTGTCTGCGATGCCGTGAAATTCCGCAATAAAGTCGGCATGGATGTCTGTTCTGAAATCATCAACAACTATCTGGAAAGACCCAACAGAAATCTGAGCAGGTTGATGGACTATGCACGAATACTCCGAGTGGGCACCATTCTTGAACAATATCTTCAAGTTAAACTATGAGTAAGGAAAACACGATTAAGAATTACGGCAAATCCATTCGCACTAAGCTACTGAATGTTGCAAAGAAGGAGGATGTCTTTCATCAGACTATCCTCACACGCTATTTTCAGGAGCGTCTTCTGTATAGGATGTCCCAGACAAGATACCGTAGCAATTTCTATCTGAAGGGCGGCGCTTTGATGTATGCATACGAGAAGTTTGCAGCACGCCCCACATTGGATATCGATTTTCTGGGCAACAACATCAGCAATGAAGGAGCGACAATCGTTGCTGCCTTTAAGGAAATATGTTCTGTACCATACGAAGAGGATGGCGTAGATTTTGACATCTACAACATCACTGCTCAAAACATCACAGAGTTCAAGGACTATCATGGCATTCGTCTAAGCATACCTGTTAAGATGGATACCATATCACAGGTGTTGACAATGGATATAGGATTTGGCGATGTAGTCACCCCTAAACCGATAGACCTGGATTATCCAGTTCTGTTAGAGAATTTGCCAGCAGTAAGCATCATGGCCTATTCGTTGGAAACGGTCATAGCAGAGAAAATGCATGCCATCATTGACCTGGCAGACCAAAGCAGTCGCATGAAGGACTATTACGACTTGTATAACATCCTGTCGAAAGAAACATACGATAAGGATATTCTGCAGGATGCTATCGAGCACACTTTTGAGAACAGGCATACGGCATATGATACAAATACGATGTTCTTCCGTAAGGAGTTTACCGATAATCCGCAAATGCAGGTCAGATGGCAGGCTTTCCTGCGTAAAATTACCAAAGCTGGGGATGTTTCATTCCAAGATGTTGTTACATACATACAAGAAACTTTGCGTCCTTATTGGGATAAGCTTG
>Ga0247609_10006485_pt1 | contig 11263 bp, 10 predicted proteins | sample 172DNAGHGlowgp2_FD_193487 | JGI IMG/M metagenome (GOLD analysis project Ga0247609, IMG submission 193487) | Sheep rumen microbial communities from Palmerston North, Manawatu-Wanganui, New Zealand - 1728 DNA GHGlow gp2 | ecosystem: Host-associated > Mammals > Digestive system > Stomach > Rumen ... | reverse complement strand
TTTGCTTATATCGCCGGATGGTCTCAAGGTAAGGATACTCCTGAACTGAAAGCATCCCTGGACCGGATTCGTAAAGCGGCTGACGAGATGATCACGGCAATCGATGGTCACATCATGTATCTGCAGGAGGAAAAAGGCATCGATGTGAAGGTATCGGCAGAGCTGATTCCAGGCCTTCAGGAGAACGGCAGATATCGGTATTACTCCACCCAGCGTCCGGTGGATATCGGCACCTTTCCGAAGCCTCCGGACAATAAGCCGGTCGAGATCCACAACTATGACAAGCGCCAGCCCGTTGAGAATGGCACAATGCAGGCGTGGGGATACCTGGAATATGCGAAGCCACTGACCGAGAAAGAAGCCAGCGATTATGAGCTGAAACCGGCTCCGGCTGCAGTAAGAACAGCGTCTATACCGGAGCAGTCAGGACCTTCTTCCCCGGAAAAGAAAGAGTCTGTTCTGGAAGCACTGCACGCCCAGGCCGAAAGGCCCAAAGAAAAGCAAGTACAAAAAGCCACACAGAAATCGCACAAAAAGAAGGAGGAAACGAGATGATCTTTACCGTAGAAGAAACTGCCCTGGTAAGTTCCTTTGACCATTCCAGCAGGAATGCTGCTCTCCTAAAGATGGCGGCTCACCTGAAACTGATCGAGGATGCAGATCTGAAGGAGCTTACCCGCCGCACTGTCAGGAAGCTGAACAAGCTGACGGATGCGGAATTCGCAAGCATCGATTTTACCGTCTATGACAATGACGAAGAGAATGAGGAGGCAGAGCATGAGTAAGTGGGATGAGGCTCATGCCGAGCCGTTGCATGACCACCCGGCTGAAAAGGATCAGCTGGTTGCCGCAATGGAGGCGGCAGGCTATACGCTGGACACTCTTGAAAGCACAGGAGATAATCTTCGCTTTTATGGTGATTCCGGAAACATTCTGACGATGGGTGGCTGGCATGAATGCGAGGAGTGGCTGAACGGTGTCGTTTTTGATGATCCACAGGTCTCTGACCGCGTGGAGATCATCCTGCATCCGGAGCGTTTCCCTGAACGCGATCCTCAGAGAGCTGCCCTTCGTGCTGTAGAGGATGCCGTAGAGCAGAACGACAACAATTTTGACGGAATCATCAACAACATGCCTCAGCCGGATCCTGCAACTGTACTCAGGGAACAGGCAAGACAGTCTGAACAGTCAGAAGCAAGGGATTCCGTTCTGGAAGCACTGAAGGCTCAGAGAGAGCATGCGGAACGTACAGAAAAGGCAAAGCGCCACCCTCACATTCTTCTCAGACCAGATGAAAGAGAGCGTGTATAATGGCAAGAACTTATGATCTTCATGTACTGTTTTCTCAGGAGGAGTTGGATATGATCCACCGGAAGATGGCAAACATGGGTATCAAGAACCGCAGCGCCTTCCTTCGGAAAATGGCATTGGATGGCTATATCGTAAATCTCGATATGGATGACATCCATGAAATGATCCGGCTTCTCAGAAACACGACCAACAACCTGAATCAGATCGCAAAAAAAGCTAACTCAGACGGAACAATTTACGGCGCTGAGATCAGTTCCCTGCTGGAAAAACAGGATGAGGTATGGGAGACTTCAAAAGAAATCTTGGCCCGGCTTGCGGTGATCCAGTAAAAAATAACGCGGCACAGGGATCATTCTCTGTGCCGCAGATTCCGTTAGTTACATAGCTCAGGCTCTGAAAAGAACTCATCTACAATGCCCACCCACTTCTCAGGAAGCTTTTCAAGTCTGGGGCTGATCCGTTCATAAACGATGGTCTCAACGATCTCATCACAATCACATGGGTCATGCTTTCCCTGATCTATGGAATAGTAATAATCTGAGATTTCTATCCAGAGGAGCTGGCGGATCAGATCGTCTGCATCATAAACTGGCTCGATTGATAAGAATGACCGGTCCTTTTCAGAAGAAGCGTCAAGGGCAGTCAGTATTCCCATCTTCTCCGTCTTAACAACTTCAAAGTCCTTCTTTTGCTCCAGATAATCTGCAAAGATCTCCAGAACTCCTTCAACGCTTAATTGTTCAGGCTTCATACATCCCTCCTTAAGGAAAAGTTATTTATGGCATGGAATATAAATTCCCAGCTACATCAAAGTTAAAGATTTCATCACTCGTACAGAGAAAGGAAGTGATTATTATGGCAGCTACAAGGCTCATTGCACTGCATGTCAATAAAGGACGCTCCGTCGCCGGGAGTCTTTCTGACAGGACAGACTATGCTAAAAATCCGGAGAAAACGGAAAAAGGTGAACTGGTGACTTCATACGGCTGTGATCCTATGACAGTCGATGAAGAGTTTATGCTGCAGAAACGGCAGTATTTTCAAACAACCGGAAGATCACAGAAAGACGATGTAATTGCTTACCAGATCCGTCAGTCGTTCAAGCCAGGTGAGATCACACCGGAGGAAGCGAACAAAATCGGGCAAGAGCTTGCACTGCGTTTTACCAAAGGTAAGTATTCCTTCATTGTTGCGACTCATACAGATCGTGCTCATATCCATAATCACATCGTCTTCAATTCCACCTCTATCGACGGGAAGAAAAAGTTCAGAGACTTCAGGCGGTCCGGGATCGCACTTCAGAAAGTCAGTGATCTGATTTGCTTAGAGCACGGCTTGTCTGTGATTGAGCCGGTTCCGTATTCCGAGAGAAAGAAGCGAACCCAATTTCCTGCAAAAGCAAATATCAGGGAAACTATCTGTATGAAGATCGATGAGATCCTTTCATCCAGGCCAAAGGACTTTTCAGCATTCCTGGAAGAACTCAAAGCTTCCGGATATGAAATCAAGGTCGGAGCCAACATTGCAGTTAAAGGAATCGGACAGAAAAGGTTTATTCGCTTCTCTTCCCTTCCTAATGGATACAGACAGGACGATATAATGGCGATTCTCTCCGGAGAGAGAGCGGCAGAAAACAGAAATCCTAAAAAGCCTCCGATTGAGTATAGGAGCAGACACTTCGATCTTGTTCTGGACCTTCAGGAAAAAGCAAAAGGCAAAGGTATTGGGTATGAGCAGTGGGGTAAGGTTTATAATCTGCAGCAGTTGGCAAAAACGATCCTGTTCTTGGATGAGCGTAATCTAAGAAACATCAGCAGGCTTTCTTCAGCAGCTGAGGAAAAAGCTGCAGCAAGGGACGAGCTGCTGGCTTCGATTAAAGCATCAGAAGCAAGGCTTGCTGAGATCGCAACACTAAGGAAACACATCATCAATTATTCCAAGACCAGGGGTACTTACGAAGAGTACCGGAAGGCCGGATATAGCAAAAAGTTCTTTGAAGCGCATCGTGAAGAGCTGACGCTTCATAAAGCAGCGAAGGCAGCTTTTGATGAGCTTGGCGTTAAGAAGATTCCAAAAGTCAAAGATCTGAATACGGAGTATGCTGAGCTTTTGGCATCCAAGAAGCAGGCTTATGCTAAATATCGGAAGGTCAGGGATGAAGCTCAGGAACTTGCAATTGCGGAAAGGAACATTGCCACACTGTACGAAAATGAAAAACAGGAGGAACAGCGTATTCGCAAAAACAGTCAAGAGCATTAAGGCAGTTCTTTCAAAAATCATATTTCATTCAGTCCCTTGTTTTATAAATTGCGGCGATTATAACAGAGGATTTGAAAAAAGTGAAGAAACAGACTGCGTGTTTTTTTGTAAAAAGTCTTGTGTAGAAAGTGCCTGGACACCGCATAAAACAAGGGTTTGGGAAAGGTGAAAAACGAAAAAAACAATTTTCCGGAAGTGCTGCAAAAGTAAAAATGAGGAATTGCTGCCAGAAGGAAAACAGGAAAATGCAGGTTGGACATTCGGGGTCAGGAGTCGATTTTGTCGGCTCCTGGCTCCGGCTTTTTTTGATTTTCAGGATATTGCCAGGAAAGCAATTCAGTGTTTTGCAAAAACGCGTAGCCACACGGAGTGTGAAAAAGGGGTTGGGAATTCCCAACAGGCAAAGGCAAATTCGTAAAACCCTTACGGGTTTGCCCTGCTTGCCAAGTAGTGAAATTAAGGAAATGACTCATGTTGATGCTTGAAACCGTCAACGCTCCTCTGCGACACATATTCAGTCTTGAAAAAATGTGTGATTTTGTGTATAATTCAAAACGTTGGGTTGTATCCTGAAGGATCTGCAGGATTTACACGATATAATCAGGTATTACAGCAACACCGAATATGTTTCATAAGAACAGGGGGTTGTCAATGGCAGTCAGTTACAATAAGCTTTGGAACCTTGTTAGGCAGAACAAGATGAAGAAAGGTGATCTCGCCAGAGCTGCAGAGATTAGTAATTATTGGATGTCCAAATTGAATCATGACGAACCGGTACAGATGGAAGTAATGTTACGACTGTGCAAGGTGTTTCATTGCGATATCGGGGATTTAATGGAAGTGATTGAAGAGTGATAGATGATAAATGGGCGCTCAATGAATTTTGAAGTTTGCTATAAGGAGTAATATAGATGCCATTTGAATTTGCTTTAAACGATTTTTCTACCACCACACTGGAAGATATGAAACAGCGAACAGTGGAAAGAGTGCAACAGTATGCCGCTCATTTAGCAGAATATAGGCGTCAGTCATATAATGAAACGGAAGTAAGGATTGATTTCGTAAATCCTCTTTTCAAGTCGCTTGGATGGGATGTCGATAATGAAGCGGGTCTTCCACAACATTTACGAGAAGTGACTCATGAGGCCACCGTTTTGGTTGAAGAGAATGGGCAAAGACGAAGCAAAAAGCCAGATTATTCTTTTCGAGTTGGTACGGAAACACTGTTTTATCTTGAAACTAAAAAGCCTTCTGTTGATATTACCATGGATAATTCACCGGCATTTCAATTACGTCGATATGGGTGGAGCGGTAATCTGAAAATCTCAGTATTGACTAATTTCAACGATCTATACATCTATGATTGTACGGTAAGGCCTGTTGAAGATGACGATATTGGTGTAGCACTGATTGCTCATTATACATACGAAGAGTATGTTGATAAGTTCGATGAAATATATGGTCTGCTTTCAAAAGAGGCAGTATTATCTGGAGCCTTTGCGTCCAACTTTGAGAGTATTAAAGGGGCGTTTAGAAGAGAACCCTTTGACGAATACTTCCTAAGACAGATTGAAAAATGGCGTCTTACAATCGGTGAAGACATAGTTAATAACACTCCGAATATTGATACGGATACTTTAAATATTTGTGTTCAGCGGATACTCAATAGGATTATCTTCCTTAGAATTTGCGAAGACAGAAGTTTTGAGGAGTATGAATTACTAAAAAGTATTCATAACTATGAAGAGCTTAAAAAACTTTTCCTTGAAGCCGATAAGAAGTATGATTCGGGCTTGTTTGAGGTATTAGAGGAAGACAATTATCGATTGTCTGATGAAGTCCTAATTAGTCTTTTCATGAACCTTTATTATCCCAATAATTCATATGAGTTTGCTGTTGTAGATCCATATATAATTGGGCAAATATATGAACTGTTCCTTGATGAGAAGTTAGTGATCACTCCTGATGGAGCAGTTATTCAGGAAAAGAAGCCCGAAGCAGTAGATTCACAAGGCGCAGTAAATACACCTAAAAACGTAACAGACATCATAATAGAGCAAACTTTAACAGATTTGTTTTCTGGAAAGACTGTAACGGAAGCGCTCAAATTGCGCGTGGCGGATATTTGCTGTGGATCTGGGAATTTCCTGTTATCTTCATATGAATTCGCTATCAACTATTGCCTTGACTGGTACATTAACAGTGATAAAACCGAAGCAATTTGTAATGGTTATATAAGTGAAGTACCCGGATCCGACTTGTTTAGACTGTCGTTTGATCTTCGTCGAGAGATTTTAGTTCACAACATTTGGGGTGTCGATATTGATCCACTCGCTGTTGAAGTCACAAAATTCAGTCTGTTATTAAAGCTCCTGGAAGATGTTACTGCCGAGGAGTTAGATACGTATACAAGCAGAACGGGGCATAAGATTCTCCCGAGGCTTGATGATAATATAAAGAATGGCAATAGCTTGGTTGACTCTTCTTTTGCAAGGTTTTCTCCCAATGTGTATAGCGATAATAGCAAGCTTGAAACTATTCGAATGTTTGATTGGGATACAGAATTTGGAGGGAAAGGCTTTGATGCAATAGTTGGGAATCCCCCTTATATCAGGGTGCAAAACATGGTGCACTATTCTCCTGAAGAATATGCCTTTTATAAAAGTGACTATTCTGGTTATCAAACAGCCAAATCAGACTTGCTCGATAAGTACTTTTTATTTATTGAACGGGCATGGACCCTTCTCGAAAAAGATGGTTTGATTGGATTTATCGTCCCGCACAAGTTTATGAATATCATGTCAGGAGACATGTTGCGGCATTTTTTATCAGAACATAGTGCGGTAAGGAAAATAATCCATTTTGGAACACACCAAGTGTTTAAGAACAGAAGTACATATACTTGCGTATTGGTTCTCTCGAAGGAACAACAAAGAGAATTCTCAATTTCCTTTGTTCGCGATTGGAATCGACTCTTATTTGAGCATAAAACTGACTTTGAGCAGTATGACGAAAGCGTTTTAAGTAAGGATGCGTGGACATTTATTCCGAAACAAGTAAGTGAGAACTTGTCAAATGTTTCTACAAAATGCGAACCATTGGAAGTCCTTGCCCATATTTTTGTCGGTGTACAAACCAGTGCGGACAAGATCTATATCATCTATGCCCAGCGAGAAGATATGAACTTTGTCTATTTCACAGACAAAGATAATCAAACCAGAAAAGTCGAAAAAGGTATCCTTCGAAAGAGCATTTATGATGCCAGACTTACTAAGTTCGAGAGAATACAGGCAAATAGCTATATCATCTTCCCATATACAGAAGATAATGGGAAACCAAAGCTTATTGATATTAGTATGATGCATGAACAGTATCCGGAAACCCTAAAATACTTAGAAGACTACAAATCGGAACTTGATAAACGCAATATGCCAGGAAGAACTGAGAACACTTGGTATGCTTATGGAAGGAGTCAAAGTCTTAAAAGATTTGTTGGTAGAGAGCACCTCATATGGCCAGTCCTTTCACTTAATTCAAACTATGTATATGACAATGAAGCAGTGGTTTTCACAGGTGGTGGAAATGGGCCTTTTTATGGCATTGAGATGAAAGCGGAAATCAAAGAATCTATCTTCTATGTACAAGCTATCTTGAACCACTGGCTAATGGAGATTCTTGTAAAAAACAGTGCAAGCACATTCCGTGGCGGTTATTATTCACATGGTAAGCAGTTCATTGCAAAACTCCCGATATATCGGATTGATTGGAATAATAATTCGGAAGTGAAAAAGCACGATACTATCGTCGAGAAAGTACACTTAATTGAGGACTTGATTGTTCGCAAGAATAATGCACGGAATATACAGGCTAAGAACACGCTAAAGCGTTCAGTTGATGCGGCAAAGAGAGAATTAGAAGTATTGATTGATAAGCTTTATGGTGTTGAAGGATTAAGAACGGAGATAGCAGATGAAACCGATTAATGGGTATGACAAGCTACGAGGTGGGTATTATACCCCTTCTGATATTGCCAATTTCATTATACAATGGGCTGCGCCCCAACATAATAGTACAATTCTTGAACCAAGTTGTGGTGATGGAAGTTTCCTCGCTGCGCTCAAGAATGCTGCGCCGTCTTGCAAACAACAAAATGTAACTGGAATTGAACTTGATCCTGATGAGGCAGAAAAAGCTGCTGGGCATGGATATGAAATTGTGAATGGAGATTTTTTCTCTTATTATGAACGAAACATTGAGGGACAAAAATCCTTTGATATCATCATAGGAAACCCTCCCTTTATTCGTTATCAAAATTTTGATGAGAAGTTCCGTTCAGTAGCTTTTGACTTGATGAAACGGCATGGTTTTCATCCTAATCGATTAACAAATATCTGGCTTCCTTTTTTACTATTGTCTTGCGAAGCATTACAAACTAATGGTCGAATAGGGATGGTTATACCTGCGGAGCTTTTTCAGGTCGATTATGCAGCTGAGGCAAGAGAGTATCTTAGTTCACATTTCGATAATCTTACTCTGGTCACCTTTAAGAAACTCGTCTTCGCAGGAATCCAGCAGGAGGTGATTCTTCTTCTTGGAGAAAAGAGTTCCAGCGAAAAGGGCATTCGTGTTGTTGAACTTGATGGCTTGGAAGATCTTCTATCTGAAGGATTGGAGTGTTTGAAAAGATCGGAAATAAAAACGCTGGATCATAGTACAGATAAATGGGTGAAGTACTATCTGACGAATGAAGAATTAACAATTCTAAACAAATTAAATGCAGATGAAAGAATATCCAATGCATCTGAGCTGTTTGAGGTTAATGTGGGTCTTGTAAGTGGAGAGAATGACTTTTTCCTGATGAGTTGGAAAGAGATAAAAGAGAGAGGTATAGATGAAATCACTCCAATCATCAGCCGCTCTGAGCAGGTAAAAGGAGTATTTCTTTCACAAGCTGAATATCTTGAGTTAAAAGAAAAAGGAAAAAAAGTATCTATATTTACTCCAGGAGACAAGCCTTTTGAAGAATTAAGTAAAAATGCTCAGGATTATATACTTTGGGGAGAAAGTAAGGAGTTTAATAAAAACTATAAATGCCGGATTAGAAAGCGCTGGTACCATGTTCCTACATCATGGGTGGCAGATGCGTTTTTAATCCGCCAGGCAAATTTATATCCTAAAATGATCCTAAATGGCGTTGGAGCATTAGTAACAGACACTTTACACAAGGTTCGTTTTAACGATGGAGTTGACGGGAATGCGGTGGTATGCGCATTTCTGAATACCTACACTCTTGCCCTCAGCGAAACGCTTGGGAGAAGTTATGGAGGAGGCGTATTAACCTTTGAACCAGGTGAAATGAGAAAAATAAGAATTCCAATGTGTGGAGCTGACAAACTTGATATTTCGGTAATTGACCGGCTTCAGCGCGAAGGAAAATATGAAGAGATCCTTTCATATACGGACCAAGTTTTGTTATACGATGGTCTCAAGCTGTCTGAACGTGAAGTGAAACTTCTGCACTCAATATGGAACAAGATGCGTGACCGTAGGCTAATGCGTAAGCAAAGTATAGCAGACTGATTATTTCTTGGAGGAGCTTTTCTTCTGAGAGTTTTCGCTTGGAACCTCTATATAGTGACAAAGATGATGCTCTTAAATAAAGAATGGAGTAACCTATGAAACCTTTTCGAGACTATGACCTCGGACAAGTCATTGCGAATCAATGGGCAGCAGTGAATAAAAAGATAGACACGATGTCCAACGAGGAGGTTATGGCAAATGATCTTGACGTGTTGGCTGAAAACATCTATCAGGCGTTCTTTATTGAGCCAGTGACGATCTTTGAGGAGGATTTCTCGAAGAGGAGTATAAAACAAGGTAAAATCCAGAAGTATATAGACCCGTTCTTCCGGGATTACTCAGGCCGCGAGTATGTTGAGGTTGATGGAGTAATTGCAGAGTTTTTCTTTCCATATACGGGAGATTCTGATTTATTTAAGTGCCGTGCTTCAACATTCTCTATGGGCGTATACCCGGAGATAGCAGTTAACAAAAAGACAGTCTCCTTCCGAATTGAAAGATCTTTATCAGAGATGAGTAATGCGAACGCAAAAGACAATTTGCTTGGAAGTCTCGATCACGCTTTAATGGAAATCAGGGAGGGGCTTTCTTATGCCAATAGCGATGTGACTGCCTTTAATAATTCCTTGAAACAGCAAGCAATGAAGTGGCTTGAGGAGAAGAAGAAAAAAGTCGAAGCTTACTTTAGCATTGCAACAATGCTTGAAGTTCCGATAGAAAAGAAAGAGTATGCTCAGACACATATCCCTTTAAAAAGAAACATCGTTCCAGTAGCAAAGCACTATGAATCTTCAAATTACTACGGGATCTTAGATGGCGATTATAAGGATATTCTGGATTCTATCAAACATACGGCTTCAACTTATGAACGCACACCATCTTCATATAAAGCACTCCATGAAGAAGATTTGCGGAACACTCTCTTAGCTGCACTCAATGCAACATACAAAGGAGATGCTACAGGAGAAACTTTCCGCAATAGAGGAAAGACGGATATTTGTATAGAACGCGAAAACAGAGCTGCCTTTATCGCTGAATGCAAGATGTGGACTGGTCAAAAAGAAGTTGGGAAAGCGATTGATCAGTTGGATGGCTATTTAACCTGGCGTGATTGCAAGACTGCATTGATTTATTTTGTCAGGCGCAAGGATTTCTTGAAAACGCTTGAGTCTGTGGAAGCTGCATTGCGTGCTTATGATAACATGAGGAATGTTACTGCGCTTGATAAGAACGAGTTTGAATGCTTGTTTCTATCAAAAGCCAATCCAGGCCAGCAGATTAAAATGCGGGTCATGCTATTCAATCTATACTGTGAAGATTAAAAACGTAGCTTACGCATTTGATAAAGTGGCTTGAGGAAACCGAGTAAATCAACGAGGGATGTCCGATGGAAAAAGACCCTAAACTTCGCCCATTATACCTGGCGAAAATCTTATATGAATGTACCGACGAGGACCATTATCTTACCACTGCGGAACTGATGGAGATCCTCGAAAAGGAATATGGCTTCAAGGTCCACCGGCAGACGATTCCTGCTGATGTCGCCGCCTTGCGCTCTTTTGGCATGGAAATCCAGGAAGTGATGTCCTCCCAGAAGCGCTATAACCTGATCAGTCGCGAGTATGATATCGCGGAGATCAAGCTGCTGATCGATGCGGTGGAATCCTCCAAGTTCATCACCAAGAAGAAAAGCGAGGAGCTGGTGGCCAAGCTCTCGAAAATGGCTGGCCGGAATCAGGCGGAGCAGCTGAGGCGGAATATCTCTGCCGAGGACCGGATCAAATACGATAACGAAAGCATTTACCTGATCATTGACGGCATCAACGAGGCCATCAACACCGGGAAAAAGATCTCCTTCCTGTACTTCAAGTACGATGTCCGGAAGGAACCGAAGCTGCGCAACGATGGGAAACCGTGGATCTTCAGCCCGCACAAGCTGGTCTGGAACGGCGATTTCTATTACATGGTCGGCGTATTCGACAGCAAGAGGGTTGGGACCTTCCGCCTGGACCGTATCCTGAAGCGTCCGGATATTCTGGAGGAGGATGCTCTTCCCTTCCCGGCAGACTTTGATTTTGAGAAGCATCTTCAGACAAGCTTCAGGATGTTCGGG
>Ga0247609_10006484_pt1 | contig 11263 bp, 10 predicted proteins | sample 172DNAGHGlowgp2_FD_193487 | JGI IMG/M metagenome (GOLD analysis project Ga0247609, IMG submission 193487) | Sheep rumen microbial communities from Palmerston North, Manawatu-Wanganui, New Zealand - 1728 DNA GHGlow gp2 | ecosystem: Host-associated > Mammals > Digestive system > Stomach > Rumen ... | reverse complement strand
CTCACGAAGAAAATCTTTAAAAGCTTGCAAAAAGTTTCCGTGTTGATTATAATTTGCGTGCAAGGCAAAACAAAAATGTCCAGCAATTTTGTTGATTAATTGTCCAAAATATACGCAGAATAAATTCTTCCCCGTATCGTATCGAAAAAGCAATTTATCACTATGCCGGTGCTAAGCCGGATTTAAATACGGACGATGTTTTTAACCGGCTTTACTTTGAATATTTCCTAAAAACTCCGTGGGCAAATGCTGATATGTTCGGTAATATCCACAAAGCTGTAAATAAAACATTACGAAACTTTAATAACGAGGCGAAAGAGGATTTGTTGCATTTAACAAATTTGCTGACCACTCGCCGTCGAGCTTTTCTAATAGAAGATAGTTTTCTTGAGCAAGCAAAGAACGTTTTTGAAATAAAGCAAGACGAAGTTATTATGACTGCTTCTGAAGGTATTGAAAAATTTGTTGAAAAGTTGGCAGCAGTTAAGGGCAAAAAAATTTTCTATGTTTTGATTAGCAATCAATTTCAGTATTTACAGTTAAGAAATTTTTTGCTCAATCAAGGTTTTATTGAAGGTACAGACTTTATAAATGGTTTTATGTTTTTGTCAGAACGTCACGGATTGACTTTTAATTTTGACTCCAAACCAATAGTTCAAGAAATGTGAGTAAAAAATATGAATAATTTTTGGAAGGGCAAAAAAGTTTTTATAACGGGGCATAGCGGCTTTAAAGGTTCGTGGCTTGCGTTTATTTTGAATTTGTTTGGCGCGAATGTCACGGGCTACGCGCTTGAGCCGCCGACTTCTCCGAGCTTGTTCGCGCTGATTGAGCTAGACAAGAAAATTACTTCGATTATTGGCGACGTGCGCGACTTGGATAATCTTCAACGCGCTTTTGAAAAATTTCAGCCGGAAATTGTCTTTCACTTAGCGGCGCAACCAATCGTTTTGGAAGGCTACAAAAATCCCGTCGCGACTTATTCGACAAATGTTATGGGAACGGTGAATATTTTAGAATGTCTTCGTCAAAGCGATACGGTGCGTTCTTTTGTCAACGTCACGACAGATAAAGTTTATCACAACAACGAATGGTGCTACGGCTACCGTGAGACGGACGAGCTTAACGGCATTGACCCTTACTCGAATAGCAAAAGTTGTTCGGAACTCGTGACGCAATGTTATAACAGGTCTTTTTTCGTTGACCGAGAAATTGCCGTTTCGACTGTGCGGGCGGGCAATGTAATAGGCGGCGGCGACTTTGCTGACTTTCGGATTATTCCGGATTGTGTTCGCGCTGCGCTTGCGGGCAAGATAATCGACGTGCGCAATCCCAATTCTATTCGACCATATCAACACGTTTTGGAACCGCTTTTCGCTTACATGATGATAGCTGAAAAACAATTCGACGACAGAAAATTTTCCGGCAGTTATAATGTTGGTCCTTCAGAGGCTGATAATTTGACGACCGGCGAATTAGTCGAGCTTTTCTGCAAAAGTTGGGGCGATAATCTTATTTGGCAGAGTAAATCGCTTAATCAGCCTAAGGAAGCAAATTTCTTAAAGTTGGACTGCTCCAAAATAAAATCCGTCTTTGGCTGGGCTCCGACGTGGAATGTTAAAACTGCTATCGAAAAGACTGTTGACTGGTACAAAGTCTTTCGCGATAAAGGAAATGTCGTGCAATGCATGATTAAACAGATTGAAGAAAGATTCAATGTGGGGGGGGGCATGGTATTATAAGTCTTGGCAATCTATAAGAAGTAACAATCAAAGACTTTTCCGCGTAATTTCTAGGTCAAGAAAAAAATTGCCAACGCTGATTGAGTTTTTGGCGTACCGGCATCATGTCTTTTGGGGACACTCAAATATTTTTCACAAGCAAGAAAAATTGAGGTGTTCTCTTTGATAACAAAACAATTAGAAAATGATTTAAGCCATACTTTTGACATGCTGTCGGCGGACGAAAAGAAAAAACTTTCTGACGGAAGAATTTTAATCACGGGTAGCGCGGGTTTTATCGGCTTTTATTTTACGCATTTTCTGTATCAATTTCGCAATGAGTTAAACTTGAAAAAAGTCGTATGCCTTGACAATTTCATCATGGGGCAACCTGCTTGGCAAAAAAATTTCTCCGACGACGAACGCTTTGTTTTTGAAAAATTTGACATTATCAAGGACAGAATAGAAAACATTCAGGACGCTAGGGAAATAAATTTCGTAATCCATATGGCCTCAATCGCGTCACCAACATTTTATAGATTGTACCCGCTTGAAACAGTCGAAGCTAATGTTTGGGGCTTGCGACGCCTCTTGGATTTTTACAAGGAGAAATCTTTATCGGGGTTTTTATTCTTTTCGACGAGCGAAATTTACGGCAATCCTCCTGCCGAAAAAATTCCTACCGATGAAAATTACAATGGCAACGTAAGCGCAACCGGTCCACGCGCTTGCTACGATGAGTCGAAACGTTTTTGCGAAACTCTCTGCAGTCTCTTCGCGCAGATTTACAATATGCCAATCGGCGTCGTACGCCCGTTCAATAATTACGGTTCGGGAATGAAAATCACGGATAAGCGCGTCCCTGCCGATTTTGCTAAAAATATTCTCGACGGGAAAGACATAACAATTCTTTCAAGCGGCGCACCGCGCAGAACTTTTTGCTACATTGCAGACGCCGTCGCCGGATATTTGAAAGTTCTTCTTCACGGCAAATATGATTATTTCAACATTGGCATTGATAAACCGGAAATTTCTGTAGCGCAATTCGCAGAAATTTATCGTGAGGTTGGCAAAAAGATTTTTGGCTACAAAGGGGAGATTATTTACGCGACAAGTGATGACAAAGAATATTTAACTAACAATCCGCAAAGACGTTGCCCGAATATTGAAAAGGCAAGACGAATTCTCAACTACGAACCGACTATTCTTGTTTATGAAGGCGTGGAAAGATTTTTCAACTTCCTCAAGGAAAGTCCAGAGGAGAATTTATCATGGTAACGGTCTTTGGCTTAGGATTTGTCGGTTTGACTACTGCGTTGGGTTTTGCTCATTTCGGTTATAAAGTTTACGGATTCGACGTTGACGAGGAGCGCGCTAAAACTATCAGCGCGGGTAAACTTCCTTTTCTGGAACCGGAGATGGATGACATTCTAAAAACCCAGCTGAAAAAAAACTTTGTTGTCACGGACGATTTAAAGACGGCACTTGCAGACAGCGAAATTATTTATTACTGTGTCGGCACGCCCTACGGAGTCAACGGGAGCGCGAATTTAAAATATTTATTTTCGGCTATTGATATGACTTTTGACGCGATTGACGATGAAAAATTCCGCGTTATGGTTATCAAGTCAACGATTCCGCCTTCAACGACTGCGGAAAAAATTCTTCCTTACGTTGCGGAAAAAGTTTTGTTGACGGGCGGGAAAAAGAAATTTGCCGTCGCGAATAATCCCGAATTCCTGCGCGAAGGTCATTGTTGGGAAGATTTTCTCTGTGCTGACAGAATTGTAATCGGTAGCGATGATAATCGGGCGCGAGAAAAGCTGGTTCAACTTTATAAGCCGATGAATATTCCTATAAAATGCGTGACTTCTTCGACCGGCGAATTTATAAAATATTTGTCGAATACCCTGCTTGCTACGCTGATAAGTTATTCAAACGAAATGGAGCAGGTAGCGAATACCATAGGCAACATTGAAATTTCTGAGGCTTTCAAGATTTTACACATGGATAGACGCTGGAATAATTGCAACATGACTTCATATGTTTATCCCGGTTGCGGTTATGGCGGCTATTGCTTGCCTAAAGATACCAATGCTTTTCTTGCGCAAAGTAAGGAAAAGGGATTTGAGCCGCAGATTTTAAAAAATGTCATTGCCACGAATGATAATCGTCCGACGATAATTGCGCGACGCATTGTGAAAAATCTTGACTCGTCAGCGGTTATCGGCGTTTTGGGCTTGAGCTTCAAACCGTTAAGCGATGACGTGCGCGATACTCCTGCCGCTCGAATTATTCGCGAAATTATCAACGAAGGCTATAAAAATATTGTCGCATATGACCCCGTTGCCAATGTCGAATTTACAAAGCATTATCCCGACTTGCCGATAAAAACTTTAGCTTCTGTCGAAGAAGTTTACGACGCGGCGGATATTATCGTGATTGTGACTGCGTGGAAAGAATTTAAGAAGGTTCCTAATCTTGGCAGTAAAAAAATTATAGATTGCAGATATATGTTATAAATTTATGGAGGATTGGACATGACTCAAGAAGAAATGCGCAGTAAAATTTTGGAGCTTGTCAAAGATTATTGCGACGAATTTCATAATCAGGAAAAAGCTTTTCAAGAAGGCGACAGAATTTCTTATGCGTCGCGGGTTTTCGACAGCGAGGAATTGACAAATCTTGTAGACAGTGCGCTTGAGTTTTGGCTGACTGCCGGACGCTATGCTAACGAGTTTGAAAAAAGTTTTGCTGAATATCTCGGCGTGAAATATTGTTCGCTAGTAAATTCCGGTTCGTCGGCGAATTTAATTGCGTTTATGGCGTTGACATCTCCGCTTTTGGGTGACAGAAAAATCAATCGTGGCAACGAAATTATCACGGTTGCCGCCGGATTTCCTACGACTGTTTCTCCGGTCGTGCAATATGGCGCGGTTCCTGTTTTCGTCGACGTGACAATTCCGCAATACAATATCGATGTGACGAAATTGGAGGCGGCATATTCGGCGAAAACTAAGGCGGTTATGATTGCGCACACGCTCGGCAATCCTTTCGACTTAAAGGCAGTGAAAGATTTTTGCGACCGTCATAAACTTTGGCTAGTTGAGGATAATTGCGACGCGCTCGGAGCAACTTACACAATAGACGGCAAGGAAAAACTCACTGGCACAATCGGCGACATTGGAACTTCGAGTTTTTATCCCGCGCATCATATGACTATGGGCGAAGGCGGCGCGGTTTACACGAACAATCCGCTACTCAATAAAATAATTCGGTCGTTCCGTGATTGGGGACGCGATTGCATGTGTCCGGCAGGGCACGATAACTTTTGCGGGCATCGTTACGACGGGCAATACGGCGAACTTCCCAAAGGCTACGACCATAAATATGTTTATTCGCATTTCGGCTACAACTTAAAAGCGACGGATATGCAAGCGGCAATCGGTTGCGCTCAGCTGAAAAAATTGCCGAGCTTCGTTAAGCGTCGCCGCTATAATTTCGACCGACTTTTTGAGGGCTTGAAGGATTTACAAGACAAATTCATTCTGCCGACACCATGCGAAAATTCTAATCCTAGTTGGTTTGGGATTCCTTCTGACTTGTCGGGAAGGCGTAGATCGTTCAAAAGTCGTCAAGTACATTGAGGGGCATAATATTCAAACGCGCATGCTTTTTTCCGGAAATTTGATTAAGCACCCTTGCTTTGACGAAATGCGCAAGGCGGGCGAAGGTTATCGCGTCGTTGGCGGCTTAGAAAATACTGATAGAATTATGCGCGATACTTTCTGGATTGGCGTTTATCCCGGTATGACTGACGAGAAACTTGACTATATGATAAAAGTTATTCGTGAGGCAGTACAATGAATAAGATACCTTTTGAAAAAATCGACATGCCACTTGACGGTTGTTATGAGATTAAAACTATTATTCGTGGCGATAAGCGCGGTTCGTTTGTAAAAATTTTTCACGCGGACATTTTCGCGGAGCTAGGTTTAATGACGGACTTTAAGGAAGAATATTTTTCCACTTCGGTAAAAAATGTTTTGCGCGGCATGCACTTTCAAACGCCGCCCGCCGACCATATCAAACTTGTCTGTTGCGTTGAAGGTGCGGTTAAAGATGTTGTTGTCGACCTACGAAAAAATTCTGCGACATTCGGCAAGCACTGCATGATTGAACTTTCTGCCGAAAAATCTAATATGCTTTACATTCCAAAGGGACTGGCTCACGGCTTTTTGACTTTGAGCGAACGAGCAACAATGCTTTACAATGTCACGACGGTTTACTCTCCTGAACACGATAAAGGAATTCTTTGGAGTTCGTGCGGAATTGATTGGCAATGTGATGTGCCTATTCTCTCTGAACGCGACAAAAAGCACCCGCCGCTTAAAGAATTTGATTCGCCTTTTTAAGGAGGACAAATGATTAACACTGATATTGCGATAATCGGCGCGGGCTTTGCGGGAATTGCGGCTGGCTACGCGGCTAAGGAAAAAAATCTTCAGGCGACATTGTTTGAAGCTGACGTGGAATGGGGCGGTTTGTGCGGAAATTTTTCTGTCGACGGATTTCGCTTCGATAGGGCTGTTCATCTTGCTTTTAATGAGCCGCCAATTGTCGAGAGATTGTTTTTGAGCCGCCCGCATTATTCCCATTCGTCCGAGTCTCGAAACTACGCCGACGGCTTTTGGGTGCGTCACCCCGTACAGAATAATTTGCGCGAGCTTCCTGTTGAAGAACGTATCAAAGTTATCTGCAGTTTCATTGGTCGACCTAATTCGATTGATTTTGGGGGGCATAACAATTATCGACAATGGCTGGAGTTTCAATTTGGTCAGTATTTCGCTGAAAAATATCCCGCTCGCTACACGCGCAAATATTGGGGAACGGATGCCGCGAATCTGAATTGCAACTGGTGTGGCGGCAGAATATATCAGCCGTCAATCGAAGAGGTTTTGCGCGGAGCCTTTTCCGACAGTCCCAAGCCCGCGAATGTTTATTACGCGAAGTCCATGCATTATCCGAAAGAGGGCGGCTATAAAAATTTCGTCGCGGAGCTGGCCGCGCAGATTGATATTTGTTGCGGACACAAAGTCACGGCGATTGATACGACAGAAAAAATTTTAACCTTCGCGAACGGAAAAACTTGCCACTACAAAAAGCTGGTAAGCACAATGCCTTTGCCGCGTCTTGCGAAGTTGATTACCAATGACGAAAAAATTCTTGCCGCCGCTGATAATTTGCAGACAACTTCAATGGCGTTGGTTTCCGTCGGCTACAGCAAGGCGTTTGACTTTCCAACTAATTGGTTTTACGTTTATGACGAGGATATTCCTTTTGCCCGCGTCCATTCACCAAGTCGCAAATCGCCTGACAATGCGCCGCAAGGTTGCAGTTCGTTGCAATTCGAGATTTACTACAGCCGAGAATTGCCGCTTAAACTTTCTGATGATGAGCTTATTACCAAAACTCTTGACGCAATGGAGAAAATGGACGTGGCGACGCGGGCTGATGTTGCGGCTTTGGATTGTCGGCACGTTGAATTCGCCAATGTGATTTTTTATGATGGTATGGAACAGGCGCGAGAGCTTGTCCGCCGCGAAGTTGCAAGGCACGGAATTACTTCTTGCGGGCGTTTCGGTGAGTGGGATTATCTTTGGAGTACTCAAAGTTTCATGAGCGGTTACAATTCAATGCAGGAGGGCTTTCAATGAAAATTTTAATGACGGGCATAACGGGCTTTATCGGTCATCATTTGGGCGAACGGCTCGTTAATGACGGACACGAAGTTTACGCGATAGTTCGTCCGACTTCAAAAATTGACGAGCTGAGCGAAAATCTCCGCCGCAATGTTCAATTTTACGTTTACGACAAAGATAACACGGTTTTGGACATTGTGAACACTCTTTGTGCCAATGAACGTCGCCCCGACGTTGTCTATCATCTTGCAACAAATTTTCTGAGCTCGCACAAATTCGAGGACATTCAAGATTTGATTCAGAGCAACATAACTTTTGGAACGGAACTTCTTGAAGCAATGGCGGCGAACAATATTTGCAACTTGGTTAATACAGGAACTTTTTTTCAACATTATGAAAACGCCGACTACAACCCTGTCAGTCTTTATGCGGCGACTAAGGAATGTCTTGAAAAAATTATCACTTTTTATTCTAAAGTCAAAGGATTGCATTGTATTAACTTGCATTTATCTGATACATATGGTGTGGGTGATACTCGTAGAAAAATTCTCGGCTTGCTAAAAAGAATCTCCGAGACGGGTGAAAGTTTAAAAATGTCGCCTGGCGGTCAGCTGATTGATATTGTTTATATTGACGACGTAATTGAAGCGTTCATATTGGCAGGAAAAATACTGGCAGACCATAAATATGACTATTGCGGAACTTACGGAGTCTCGTCAACGAAGCCGATACTTTTGCGCGAAGTCGTGAAAATTTTCGAGGAAATTGCAGGCAAAAAACTTTCAATCGAATGGGGCGGGCGACCATATCGAGAACGGGAAATTATGATACCATGGAGTTCGTATAAACTTTTGCCAAATTGGCAAACTAAAGTTTCTTTGCGAGAAGGTATTAAAAAATTTTTAGAAATATAGATAAGCGAATACTCCTAATTTAAATTCAGACGCGGGACTTGAACTGAAAGTAAAGCTCTCGTAATGATACTGACAGATTAAAAGTTTGATTACATACGACCGCAAATATCATTTGAAGCGGGAATTTCTCGGATACTGACCGGAAATTAATTTCAATGCGTCCGCCGGAAGGTGGGCATTTTTTTTGCAGGAAAAATAAAATCAATTAGGAATTAGAAAGTAGAAAGTAGATTACCTACTCCCTACTTCCTACTCCCTACTCCCTAAAGTAATGTATACACGGAAGGAGAAAATTTTATGGACAATGTAGTAAAAATCGGGTTGCTGGGCGCGGGCACAATCGGCGGCAGCGTCATTGAAGTTTTGAAGAATAATCGCGACACGATAACTCAGCGCGCTAATACCGAGATTCAAATTAAAAATATTCTCGTCCTGCCGCATGAAATTCCCAAACTCCAAGAAGCCGGCTTGCCCGCAACTAGTAGCTACGACGAAATTCTCAACGACCCCGAAATAAAAATCGTCGTCGAACTTATCGGCGGCATTAAGCCCGCGAAAGATTTTATCCTGCAATCTATGGCGCACGGCAAAAACGTCGTCACGGCAAATAAAGATGTCGTCGCGCAATTCGGGCATGAACTCTTTGACGCGGCGGACGCTAACAAAATCGATTTCCTGTTTGAAGCGGCAGTCGGCGGAGCTATTCCAATTATTATGCCGCTGAAACGTTCCTTGACTGCAAATAAAATCACCGAAGTTTTAGGCATTGTCAACGGCACGACAAATTATATGCTAACCAAAATGGGCGAAGACGGCACCGATTACGAAACCGTTTTGAAGGAAGCGCAAGCATGCGGCTACGCCGAAGCTAATCCCGCCGCCGACGTTGAAGGAAAAGACGCCGCTCGCAAAATCGCTATCCTTGCCTCTATCGCGTTCAATTCCCGCGTGAAATTTGAAGATGTTTCAATGGAAGGCATTACCCATATCACGCCCGAAGATATTACTTATGCTAAGGAACTCGGCTACGTCGTGAAACTTTTGGCGGTCGCTCGTCATAGCGATTTAGGAATTGATGTCAGAGTTAATCCCGTCTTTTTGGCTAAGGAACACCCGCTCGCGGCGGTTAGTGGCGTTTTCAATGCTATTTTCGTTCGCGGCTACCCGATTGAAGAGGCTATGTTCTTCGGACCCGGCGCAGGTAAGCCGACTGCTTCCGCCGTTGTCAGCGATATTATCGAAATTGCTCGCGGGCTTAATCGCGGCTCGACCGGTCGTTTCGGTTGCACTTGCTATCACCAATTCCCAATTTGCCCCGTCGAAGAAACTATTTCCAGTTATTATATCCGCTTGCTCGTCGACGATAAACCGGGCGTGCTCGGCAAAATCGCGACGACTTTTGGCAATGTCGATGTCAGCTTAAAATCCGTCGTGCAGACGCGCACTGAACTTGAAGACCATGTAGAAATTGTCGTTATAACTCACAAGGTCAAGCACAAAAACATTTTGGCGGCGCAAACTGCCCTGAAAGTTCTTTCGGTCGTAGATGAAATTTTCAATGTTATTCGCGTCGAGTGATTGCCATGAAGAAAAATATTCCAGTCAATAGAAAATCCCTTAAAAATTTGACTTTGAAAATGCGTCAAGAAAATGCGCCTTCGATTTCTTCAGCCTTCCGCGCAGTCGTGAAAGTTCCTGGCACTTCGGCGAATTGCGGACCTGGCTTTGACTGCTTAGGCTTGGCGACGACCATTTATAATTATATGGATTTAACTTTGCTCCGCGCCAATAAAATTATCGTCGAGTCGAAAGGGCTTGGCTTCGAAAATATTCCGCGTGGCAGGAGAAATTTAGCGTGGCAAGCGGTGCGCAGATTGTTGCAGGAAGTCGGGCGCGAAGACGAATTCAAAGGCGCAATTATCCGCATGAAAAATAACGTGCCGATTTCGCGCGGCTTAGGTTCGAGTTCAACGGCGATAGTTGCGGGCTTGACGGCGGCTAATGAAATTCTAGGTGCGCCTTTCGATAAAAATAGGCTTTTGAAATTGGCGACCGAACTTGAAGGGCACCCCGATAACGTCGCGCCGGCAATTTTCGGCGGCTTTACAGTCAGCGTCATGGACAAGGGCGAAGTTCAAACATTTAGCTTTTTGCCGCGCATAAAATTAAAATTGGTCGTGGCAGTTCCGGATTTTGAATTGTCGACGCGATTGGCACGAAAAGTTTTGCCCAAAAATGTTTCACTGAAAGATGCAATTTTCAATGTCAGTCGGGCATCAATGTTAATTGCGGCGTTGGTGGAAGGGCACGAAGAACTTTTACCTCTCGCGTTCGATGACGCGCTACACCAGCCGTATAGAAAAAAATTGGTGCCGGGCATGAGCGAAGTTTTCACGGCGGCACGAAATGCCGGAGCATTGGGGGCGGCAATATCGGGCGCGGGTTCGTGCTTGATAGCGTTCACGACGGCGGCAAGCGGACTTGAAAATAAAATCGCGTCGGCAATGGTCGAGACCTTCAAAGCACACGACGTTAAATCAAGCGCACTGATTTTGGACGTGGACAGGCACGGCGCACAGATTTTAAGAACTTAAACCGCGAAATTTTTTGCAAGCGTCTATAAAAGTTTTCGCCGCGTTCGGGCAACCTGCAAAGTGTATATGCAAGTATGACGCGACGATATTTTTTTTGACTGCGCCTGCGAAATATTCTTTGCCCGTCCGCATGCGTTCGCATTTGAAAATTCTATCGCCTGCAACGTCAAGTTCTTTGGAAAAGTGGAATTCATGCGCACGAATTTTATCGCCCGCCTTGCCGATAACGCAATCGCTTAAAATTTCCGCCGCGACATAGCCGACCATTTGAAGTTTATCCGTCATAACCGCCGCGCCGTCAAGCACGCCGCACATATCGAAACTTTTCCCGC
>Ga0247609_10006483_pt1 | contig 11263 bp, 7 predicted proteins | sample 172DNAGHGlowgp2_FD_193487 | JGI IMG/M metagenome (GOLD analysis project Ga0247609, IMG submission 193487) | Sheep rumen microbial communities from Palmerston North, Manawatu-Wanganui, New Zealand - 1728 DNA GHGlow gp2 | ecosystem: Host-associated > Mammals > Digestive system > Stomach > Rumen ... | reverse complement strand
TTTGTCTGCCCATGGTTAGAAACAGTAAGTAAGATTGCCCCCGGGCAAGTAATGATCTACACCATTGACCGCGAGACTCCCGTCAAAGGATTAAAAAAAGCCAGTCGCGAACAGCTTGATGCCATCCGCGACCGTGTGATTGCTGCAGGAATACCCTGCACAGCGTCGTACTAATTGATAATTGTCAATTATCAAATCACTCCTTTCTTCGAAGTTGACAGGAAGTCGATAATCTTCTGTATCTCAGGACCATCGGGAACCTGTTCTTTAATCTGAAGCGTTGCATCGAAAAGGCTCACCTTCCCGCGGAACACCAGACGATAAGCATTAGCAATATGCTTAACCACCTTTTCCTCAATGCCAATAGCCTTACACATTGGGGCATTTACACCATTGAAAGAGACGGGATTGTTGCCGACAATCACATAAGGAGGTATGTCTTTGTTAAAGATTGAGCCTGATGTCACCAGTGAACAATCGCCCACACGTGTGTTTGGCAGCTGCAGCACAGCAGCTGTGAAAACGACTCCGTTGCCAATCTCACAGTCACCAGCTATCTTCGTTCCGAAGCCAAATGCGCATTGGTTTCCAATTTTAGTATCGTGAAGGATGTGGACACCCTCCATCAGGTAGTTTTTATTGCCGATAACGGTCTGCCCGCCAGCGTGCGTACCTCTGTTGATGACCACATTCTCGCGGATGACATTGTTTTTACCGATGACAACCTCTGTTTTATCTCCTTGGAATTCGAAGTCTTGCGGTAAAGCTGAAATAACCGACCCTTGGTGTATATGATTTCCTTTACCTATTCGCGCCCCGTTGAGGATGCTTACAAAAGGATGTATGATACAATTATCGCCGATGACGACATCGTCTTCGATATAGACGAATGGATAAATCTTGCAGTTATCACCGATTTTTGCTTTTGGCGACACTTCTGCTCTTGGACTAATCTCACTTGCCATAAATTATCAATTGTCAATTGTCAATTATCAATTATCAATTACTTCACTCCCCCTCCCAGTGCATAGTAAAGGCTGACGACAGCCTGCATCTTCGAGAAGTCGTCCTGAACTTTCGAAATCTCGGCGTTCAACAGTTGTTGCTGCGCGGTGATAACCTCAAGATAACTGCTGCCCGACTGTTTGTACAACAAAATCGTATGTTCAACATTCTTACGCAGCACGTCAATCTGCTGTTGTTCCAGCTTACTCATCTCGTCACTGGAATTATACTGCACCAAAGCCTTGCTCACTTCACTGCCGGCAGAAAGTAGTGAGTTCTGCCAGTTGTTGTACGCTTTCTTATATTGGTCTTCAGCCACACGGAGTCCTGCCGTCAGCTGACCCTTCATAAAGATGGGTTGCGTCAACTGACCAACAAGATTCCAAAGAATCTTTCCCGGATTGACTATAGCACCGGCATTGTTGGTAAAAGCACCTGTCGATGAGATGTTCAAACTCGGATAGAAGCGGCTACGGGCGGTTTCAACATCATAGAAGCACTGAGCCAACGCCATTTCGTTGGCATGGACATCCGGACGGTTTGCCAACCTGCCAATGCCTAAGCCACCGGAGAAATCGGAAGGCAGATTCTGGCTCTCCAGTTTTCCACGCGGGATTCCGTGTGCAGGTTCTCCCATCAGCAAGGACAAGGAATTCTCCACTTCCCGAATCTGACGTTTGAGATCTACACCTTGCGTCTGCACATTATAGTACGAAGCCTCCGCACTCTGCACGCTGGTTGAACGTGCGCGTCCCAACTGCATCTGCAGTTTCATCATGTCCCACGTCTCTTTTGTCAACCCTTCCATGTTTGTGATAATCTCCAACTGGCGGTCGAGCATCAGCAACGTGTAGTAGAGGTTGGCAACATTACATATCAGATTGGTTTTCACTGCCAGCTGATAGTCACGTGCTGCAAGCAAGGCTACTTGTGCAGCACGTTTCTGACTGAGCAGGTTGCCAAACAAATCTACATTCCAACTGGCAGAAAGGGGCAAACTGTAAGTTTTCGACACAGCCCCCGTTCCAAACTGCGACAGCGTACCCTGCGGAGAAAAGGCTACCTGCGGCAGGAAAGCCAACTTGGCAGTCTTCACCTGTTGTTCTGCTATATGAATGTTCAAGGCTGCATTCAACAAATCTGGATTGTTGGTTAACGTCTTGTTGATCAGAACCTGTAACTGCGGGTCTGTAAAAACGCTGCGCCACGGCAGATTGCCAAAACCTGTTGTGTCTGTAGCGCTCAGATAACCCACACCTGTCACGGGGTCGCGGACAATACTGTCCGTTCTCACATCTTTTGGCCGTTCGTACGTGCCATAGAGCGACTTACAGCCAGTCAGCAGCACGGCGGCGACACTCAGTATGATGATGTTCTTTATCTTCATGGTTTTCATTTTTAATCATTCTTTTCTTCAGGCTCAACCTTGGACAACTCTTGAGCATATTGTTCCAACTCTGGCGTGATAATCTCTTCCTCTTCGCCCTCAAACTTAATCGGAGAAACTTTCTCTTGCAGCGACTGGAAGATGACGAACAACGTCGGGACGACAAACAACTGACAGATAGTACCAATGAGCATACCACCTACAGCAGCTGCACCCAACGTCTGGTTTCCGTTCTTACCTACACCCGATGCGAACATCATCGGCAACAAACCGATAATCATCGCCAACGAAGTCATCAAGATAGGACGCAGACGGGCAGCAGAACCCAAGATGGCAGACCACGTTATCGCCATTCCTAAATGACGGCGTTCAAGGGCGAATTGCACAATCAAGATGGCGTTCTTTGCCAACAGACCTATCAACATGATCAGTGAAATCTGCATGTAGATGTCGTTGGAGTGTCCAAAGATAATGGTAAAGAGGAAACAGCCTGCCAATCCGAACGGTACTGAAAGGAGTACTGCCAACGGAAGGATGTAGCTCTCATACTGTGCAGACAGAATCAGATAGATGAAGATGAAGCACAGTATAAAGATAATGGCTGTGGTATTCGAAGCCTTGGCTTCCTCACGCGTAAGGCCCTGATAGTCATACGAATAACCTGTAGGCAGCAAGTCGGCAGCTACTTCCTGGCAAGCCTTCAAAGCCTCACCCGTAGAATAACCGTCGGCAACTGTCGCCGTAACATTGATAGCGGTAAACAAGTTGAAACGGTTGATATTCAAAGGACCATAGACACGCTCAAGATTGCAGAACTCCTTGACTGGAGCCATACCACCAGGAGTACGCACATAGACGCTATTAAGCGATTCAGGAGTCATACGGGTTTCCGGCGAACCTTGTATCATAACACGATAAAGTTTTCCGTAACTGTTGAAGTTGGAAGCATACAGTCCGCCATAGTACCCCTGTAAGGTAGAAAGCACCGTCGTTGGCGAGATTCCCGCCTGCTTACACTTGGCAACATCGATGCTCACCATGTACTGGGGATAGTTCGGGTTGTATGAGGTCATAGCCATCTGAATCTCCGGACGTTTGTTAAGTTCCTCCAGATAATCCTTCACAATACCAAAGAACTTGTTCAAATCACCACCCGTTCGGTCTTGCATGACCAGAGACACACCTGAATTGGCAGAGAAACCTGGAATCATCGGTGGAGCGAATGCCAAAATCTGAGCATCCTTGATGTGGGCAGTCTTCATGTATATCTGTGCCAGCACACCGTTCGCCTCCCATGGGTTGATGAAGAAACGGTAGATACCGTCACCTTCCCACAAACCGCTCAGTTTCCACCAGAATCCTTTCTGACGCTCAGAGAAGGGTTTCAACTTGATGATGAAGGTTGCCTGGTCGGAACCGGCACCAGCAATAAAGTTGTAACCCTGAATTTGCTCGCGGTTCATGATGGCTGGGTCAGCAGCCAAGATGGAATCGACTTGCGCAACGACCTCCTTGGTACGTTCTTCCGACGTTGCTGGAGGCATGGAGATGGTACAGAAAATCGTACCCGTATCTTCGTCTGGAACCAATCCTGATTTGGTCGTCTTCATGGTAATGCCCATCACTACAATGCCGGCAATCACCATCAGACCTATCAGCAATGGTTTGTGAACCAGTTTCTCTACAGTGTTCTTATACTTATTCGTATATTTATCGAAAGCCGTATTAAACGACGTGTGCATACGGTCTATAAAAGACATTTTCTTCTCGTGACCATTCTTATCGTGGGGTTTCAGGAAAATGGCACACAACGCCGGCGACAAGGTCAGTGCGTTCAACGCCGAGATAAAGATGCTCACAGCCATCGTCACACCGAACTCACGATAGAAAGTACCACTGGTACCACCGATGAATGAAACGGGAATAAACACCGCAGCCATGACAAGCGTGATGGAGATAATGGCTCCTGAAATCTCGTTCATGGCATCAATACTTGCCGACAACGACGACTTGTAACCTTGATCCAACTTCGCATGGACAGCTTCTACCACCACAATGGCGTCATCGACCACAATAGCGATAGCCAACAACAGCGCCGAAAGTGTCAGCAAGTTGATGGAGAAGCCCATCAAATTCAAGAAGAAGAACGTACCCACCAACGAAACCGGAACGGCAATCAACGGGATAAGGGTCGAACGCCAGTCTTGCAAGAACAGGTAAATCACAATGAATACGAGCACCAAGGTGAAAACCAACGTGAAGACGACTTCTTCGATAGAGGCATAAAGGAACTCCGTGACATCGTAGTTAATCTTAACCTTCATTCCGGGAGGCATCATCTTCTGCTGTTCTTCCAGTTCTGCTTTCACCTGTTTGGCTATTTCGTTGGCATTAGAACCTGCCACCTGCTGAATCATGGTCATAATGGACGGCATACCATTGTTATGCATAGACACTGCGTAGCCCTCACCGCCCAATTCTATCTTGGCAACGTCCTTCAGCTTCAGCGTCTGACCGTCGGCAGTACTCTTGATGATGATATTACCGAATTCTTCAGCACTCCTGAAACGACCGGTATAGCGCATGGAATACTCATAGGCTACCGAAGACATCTCACCGAACTTACCCGGTGCTGCCTCGATATTCTGCTCTGCCAAAGCTGCGGTAATATCACTCGGCATCAAACTGTGCTCCTTCATCACTTCCGGATAGAGCCAAATACGCATGGCATAGGTCTTCGAACTGAAACTCGAAGCATCACCGACACCTTGAATACGCTTCATGGCGGGAATGATGTTGATAGCGTTGTAGTTCGTGAGGAACTCATCATCATAACGTCCGTCGGAGGTCAACGAGAACATGATGACCTGAGACGACTGGCGCTTGACAACGCGCACACCAACCTGGTTTACTTCTGCAGGCAACAATGCTGTAGCCTGAGAAACACGGTTCTGCACATTCACCGCACACATGTCGGGGTTCATTCCCTGACGGAACATCACCTGAATCATGGCTGAACCTGGCGATGCGGTAGAGGTGATATAATCCATACCTTCCACACCGTTGATACTTTCCTCCAACGGTGTAATGACAGCATTCTTCACCGTCTCGGCATCAGCACCGGGATAACTGGTGATGACCATAATGTTTGGCGGTGCAATATCTGGATACTGCGCAATAGGCAGCGAAACCAATCCGATAAAACCCAACAGCACGATGGCAATAGAAATCACCGTCGAGAGCACAGGGCGTTTGATAAAGTTTGTAAATGTCATATAGTAAACTTTTATCTCTTTTCCATAAACCTTCAACCCCTACCCCTCAGCTTCCCTCCTTGGAGTGGCTTGGGACTAGGTTTTCTATTTCTTCATTCCGTTCACGATGTCGCCGGCTGTCATAGACTTAGCCTGCTCGTCAATCTTCTTCTGATAGCGTTCAGGGGTGATGGGCTTGATTTCCATTTGGTCGGTAAGCTTGGTGATACCGTTGGAGACAATCTTGTCGCCTACACTCAGACCTTCAGTAACCACATAGTTCTTACCGTCGTTCTGCTTAGCCACCTTGATTTCAGAATAATGTACTTTGTTGTTCTTATCTACCTTATAGACAAACACTTTGTCCTGAACGGTAGTACATGCCGACTGCGGAATCAACAACGCACGACTGTTGACATGGGGAACAACCACCGAACCACTACCTCCACTCTTCAGCAGATGCTCAGGGTTGTCAAAACGGGCAATCATCGACAGCGAACCGGTTGCCGGATCTATCACGCCACTTGCCTTCGTCACCGTACCATTGTGACTGTACATTGTGCCGTCTGCCAGACGCAACTTCACGGCAGGGAACGAACTGACAGCTGCGTTACTGCCGCCAAGAGTCTTGGTCACTGCAAGCATATCTTTCTCTGTCATGGAGAAATACACCTCCATCACACTGTTGTTGGAAATAGTTGTCACCGCTGGATTAGACGACGGACTGACCAGCGCTCCCTGCTTATACGGCAGATTGCCGACAACTCCCGACGTAGGAGCAGTCACATAGCAGAAAGCCAACTGCTCCTTGGCATTGGTCAACGCTGCCTGAGCCTGTGCCACACCAGCCTTTGCCTGGTTCAACGCAGCCTGCGCGTTATTCATCGTGTTCCGTGATGTCTGCAGTTCGTAGTCACCTATCACCTTATTATTATACAACTGCTGACTGTTCTGATACGTCAGCGTAGCCGTAGCCAACTGTGCCTGGGCAGAGTTCACTGCAGCCTGGGCAGAGTTCAGCGTGGCTTGTGCCTGACGCACAGCTGCAACGTAAGTGGCATTGTCTATGGTAAAAAGAAGTTGCCCTCTTCCCACCGTCTGTCCCTCTTGAATGGCAAGACGGGTGATAAAACCGGAGATTTTCGGACGAATCTCTACATCCTGCACACCTTTGATAGTTGCAGGATAACTGGTCTCCGACTCCGCATTCTGAATACCCACAGTCATCACTGGATATTCGTTATCGCCGAACTCTGGACGGCCAGACTTACCACAACTGGTCAGCACCATGACAGACAAGGCTGCAAACCAGATCATCGTGTTTCTTTTCATATCGTTTCTTTGTTATTTAATATTCTAAATACAACTATTAATGCCTTTTGAAAGTGCAAAAGTACACATTAATAGATAATAGCTTTCCATTCGTGTCGCTTTTTTAACAACTTTTCAGTGCTTAACAGGCTCCAATCCCATCTTTCTCGCCTTCTCAATCAGCAACTGCATCAACGGCTCCCGTTCGTTGGCCACTTTGTTGTCCAATACGGCATCCTTCAACGTTTGCTTCAGCTGTCCCACCTCCTTGCTGGGTTTCAGATGGAACAATTCCATAATCTCGTTGCCGTCAATAACAGGTTGCAGCAACCGTTTGTAGTCGCGAACCTGCAGGTCGGCGAGTTTCTCTCTTACCATTCTGAAATTCTCCAGGAACTGCGCTTTTCTCACCTCGTTCTTGCTGGTGATGTCAGCCTCGCAGAGCCTCATCAGGTCGTCAATATCGTCACCGGCATCGTTCAGGAGGCGACGCACAGCACTATCGGTCACCTCATCGTCGGCAATGGCTATCGGACGCATGTGCAGGTCAACCAGTTTCTGAACATATTTCATCTTACTGTCCATCGGTAATTTCAGGCGCCTGAAAATGTTCGGCACCATCTTTGCACCGATATAGTTATGGTTATGGAAGGTCCAGCCCACGGCAGCATCCCACCGTTTCGCCTTCGTCTTCCCGATGTCATGCAGCAACGCCGCCCACCTCAGCCAGAGATGAGCGCCCCCTGTTCTCCCGCTCCCCCGTTCTCCCGTTCTCTCGCTCTCTCGCTCCTCTCTCACCACGTTCTCCAACACCTCCAACGTATGATAGAAATTGTTCTTGTGCGCCCTGCCGTTGCGTTGCTCCACAACATCAAGCTGTATCAGTTCCGGCAGGATATATGGCAACAATCCACAGCGATATAAGTCAACAATTCCTTTCGACGGGTGTTTCGCCATCATAATCTTATTCAGTTCGTCAGCAATTCGCTCCCCACTGATAATCTTCAGTCGCTCAGCATTACGCTCCAGCGCCTCGAAAGTCTCATCTTCTATCACAAAATTCAACTGTGTGGCAAACCTCACGCACCTCATCATGCGCAACGGGTCGTCACTGAACGTCACATCAGGATCCAGGGGCGTGGCTATGATGCGGTCGAACAAATCATCGACACCGCCAAAGGGGTCCACCAATTCACCAAAGCGAGCCTTATTCAGACATACCGCCAAAGCATTGATCGTAAAATCTCTGCGGTTCTGGTCGTCTTCCAACGTCCCGTCCTCCACATGGGGCTTTCGTGAATCATGACTGTAACTCTCCTTGCGAGCCCCCACAAACTCTACCTCCAGCTCCTCCGTTCCTTCGCTCTCTCGCTCTCCCGTTCTCTCGCTCTCCCGCTCTCCCGTTCCTTCGCTCCCTCTCACCTTCACCTGCGCTGTTCCGAAGTTCTTGAAGACAGTCAGGTGCGCACGCCTCCCTATCCGCTTTTTCAACTCCTTCGCTACGTCAATGCCACTCCCCACCACGACCACGTCAATATCCTTCGACGGACGTTCCAGGAACAAGTCCCTGACATATCCGCCGACAACGTAGCATTCCACCCCCATTTGGTCGGCAACAGCTGAAATCTGATGAAAAATCTCCTGGTCTAAGAGCTTTGCCAGTTCGGTATTGGTAAGGTCACGCATGGTATCATTTTCTTTTTGCGACTGCAAAAGTACAAAAAAAACACTACCTTTCTATCTTTTCATGAAAAAAACTCCCTCTCCTAAGCCCTAACTCCCAACTTTTTACTATCTTTGCAGCCAGAAAAACAAAGCACATGCCACAACAGAATACAGAGCAACAATTCAAGACCGTCATGGCTGAATGCCGCGCACTCTTCGCCAACAAGCTGCACGACTACGGTGCATCATGGCGCATCCTGCGCCCATCGTCACTCACCGACCAGCTGTACATCAAGGCAAAGCGCATTCGCTCACTGGAAATCAAGAAGGAAGCGCAGGTCAACGAGGGCATCCGCCCCGAATTCATCGCCCTCATCAACTACGGCATCGTCGGACTGATACAGATAGAACGGGGATTTGTCGATGAAGTGGACTGTACGCCACAAGAGGCACTCGCCCTCTACGACCGCCATGCGGCAGAGGCGCTCGCGCTGATGCTCCGCAAGAACCACGATTACGACGAGGCGTGGCGCACCATGCGCGTCAGCAGCTACACCGACTTCATCCTCACCAAGCTACAGCGCATCAAGGAGATTGAAGACCTGCAAGGTCAGACGCTCGTCTCCGAGGGCATCGATGCCAACTATATGGACATCATCAACTATGCCGTCTTCGGAGCCATCAGGCTCACAGAGGAAGCCGAGGCAGCCGAATGAAGAACCTATTAGGAAATCATGTTCAACGTACTCCTCATCATCTGCCGTCTGCTCCTTGCCGTCACCTTCATCGCGTCGGGCTTACTGAAAGCCATCGACCCGTTGGGAACACAATACAAGCTGCAGGACTACCTCGCAGCATGGGGCATGACAGAGGTCGTACCCGACTGGCTGACACTCGCTGCAGCCATAGCTTTGGCAGCATTCGAGTTCTGCGCAGGCATATTCCTGTTGTTTGCCATTCAGCGGCGTGTCACCTCACGCCTCGTCTTGGCATTCATGGTAGTAATGACACCCCTCACGCTCTGGCTCGCCATCACCAACCCCATCAGCGACTGTGGCTGTTTCGGCGATGCCATCACGCTGACCAACTGGCAGACGTTCTTCAAGAACGTACTCCTCCTCGCCGCTGCCGTCATCGTTGCACGCAAACCGTTGCAGATGCGGCGCTTCATCCCGAAGAAGTGGCAGTGGGTCATCATCAATACCGCCCTGCTGAGCATCGTCGTCCTCGCTGCCTACAGCCTCTACTACCTGCCCGTCATCGACTTCCGTCCCTACCATGTCGGAGCCGACATCCGCAAGGGCATGGAGATACCTGCAGGAGCTGCAAAACCACAGTTCGAAACAACGTTCATCCTTGAGAAAGATGGCGTACAGAAAGAATTCACACTCGACAACTACCCCGACTCCACGTGGACGTTCGTCGATTCGAAGACCATACAAACCCAGGCGGGCTACGAACCGCCCATCCACGACTTCAGCATCACGCTGAACGAAACGGACGAAGACATCACCGACTCGGTGCTCAACGACAAAGGTCTCACCTTCTTGCTCGTAGCACCCTATCTGGAGAAAGCGGACGACACCAACTTCGGTGAAATCAACAGCATACACGAGTATGCTGAAGACAACGGCCACCGCTTCTACTGCCTCACGGCAAGCGGACGGGAAGCCATCAGCCACTGGCGCGACATCACCGGAGCAGAATACCCCTTCTGCACCACCGATGCCACCACACTGAAGACCATCATCCGCAGCAACCCAGGCCTCGTCCTCCTCAAAGGCGGCATCGTCATCGGCAAATGGAGCCACAACGCCCTGCCCCAGCAGTATATGGAAGCTCCGGCACAAGCCCCATAAGCCTATAGCATCCCTATAGTTTCTATAGTTCCTATAGCTTCTATAGCTTCTATAGCTTCTATAGCTTCTATAATAAAAAAGAAAAGCAAAAACCAAAAATAACAATAAAAACAAAAACCATCATGAGAAAGAAAATTGTAGCAGGCAACTGGAAAATGAACATGAACCTGCAAGACGGCGTGGCACTCGCCAAAGAACTCAACGACACCCTCACCGCAGAGCGTCCCAACTGCGACGTAGTCATCTGTACCCCGTTCATCCATCTGGCTTCCATCGCCCAGTTCCTCAACCAAGACATCATCGGTCTCGGTGCCGAGAACTGTGCCGACAAGGAGAAAGGAGCCTTCACGGGCGAGGTCAGTGCCGAGATGGTGAAATCCACCGGTGCACAATACGTCATCCTCGGTCACTCCGAGCGCCGCGAATACTACCACGAGACACCCGAAATTCTCAAGGAGAAGGTTCTCCTCGCCCTGAAGAACAACCTGAAGGTCATCTTCTGTATCGGCGAGACCCTCGCCGAGCGCGAAGCAGAGAAGCAGAACGAAGTCGTCAAGGCTGAACTCGAAGGCAGCGTCTTCAACCTCAGCGAAGAAGACTTCCGCAAGATCATCATCGCCTACGAACCCATCTGGGCTATCGGCACCGGAAAGACCGCAACCGCCGAGCAGGCAGAAGAGATACATGCCTACATCCGCAGCATCATCGCCGAGAAGTACGGACAGGCTGTTGCCGACGACACCAGCATCCTCTATGGAGGCAGCTGCAAGGCAAGCAACGCA
>Ga0247609_10006482_pt1 | contig 11264 bp, 13 predicted proteins | sample 172DNAGHGlowgp2_FD_193487 | JGI IMG/M metagenome (GOLD analysis project Ga0247609, IMG submission 193487) | Sheep rumen microbial communities from Palmerston North, Manawatu-Wanganui, New Zealand - 1728 DNA GHGlow gp2 | ecosystem: Host-associated > Mammals > Digestive system > Stomach > Rumen ... | reverse complement strand
TCGAATGACCACTCTTCAATCTCCGTGACGGAATCAGGGAGAACGACTGTCTTCAGATCACTGCAGCGTGAGAATGTTCTCGGAGCAATCTTCGTGACGCCATCCGGTATCACTATCGACTTTATACCTGAGTTCGCGAACGTTCCGTTCAAAGCCCTTATCGAGCTTGGAAGTTCGATCTCTGGGATGGGTGCGCCGTAGAACACATCTAGTCCAAGTTCCTTTATGCCGTTCGGCAGTTTGACGGAAGTCAATTGGGTGCAGTCCTTGAAGATCTCGTCTCCCATCTTGGTGACAGTGTCTGGGATGACTATGGATTTGAGTTCGGTTCTTTCGAATGCGCTGTTTCCGATACTGGTCAGGGTGCTGGGAAGCACAACTTCAGAGAATCTCAAGCAGAAGAATGCGAAGGATCCGATATGGGTCACGCCTTCCTCTATGATCAGCTTATTGCATCCATAGTACGGGGAATGCCATGCGCTCCTATCTATCCACGGGGTGGTGGAGCAATCGGTGCCGTCTACATGGTGATAGTCCTCCATGGGGCCATTTCCGCTGACCTTTAGGATACCATCGCCTATCTGGACCAATCCTGCAGAGTCTTTCTGCATCCATTGGCTATCATACGTGACCACACAATTTCCTGAATTCCAGGTAGTGTGGATCATTCCTGTATCCCCGTCGTGTATTCCTGTATCCCCGTCGTGTATTACAGCATCCGTTGATTCCGCTCCGACCGAGACGATATATGCACCGCACAGTATGAACGCAGCAGCCATCAGCACCAAGGCCAGTTTATTGGAATTCGCGGAGTTAGATGTCTTTCCGACATTTCCTGTCTTTCTCATTCAATCACCATTTCAATGGTCCGACCGGATAGCGGTCAAATCTGATTACAGAAACTGACAGTTATAATGTATTAAGATATTATCATCAGATTATCAATACAAGTATAAAGCAAGGCCTTGACAGCAGAGCGATGTCTCCGAATTCTGGAGGATGATGAGGGTTACGATTCAGAGAAATGGGTTCGAAAAGCGGTCGCGGTCGATGATTGTCCTGCAGCCGCTGTGATGTTAGATTATTAAAGATAATTCTCTTTCGCACATTCATGTCGGGAGAAATTCTAACTTACGAGAATATCGACCCGCAGGTTCGTAAAAAGATCATGTATGGAATCGCACTCGCTATGCTTGTAGCGTGCTTCGACGGTTCCATAACGGCAACATGCGGTCCTGAGATCGGTAACTCGTTCAACAATACAAGCCTTCTACCGTGGCTTACGATGGGCTATCTGCTCTTCGAGACCATCATGATCCCGATCTCAGGTAAGCTCTCTGATCTCTACGGAAGAAAGAAGCTGCTGATGATCGGACTCATATTCTTCCTTCTGAGTTCCATTGTTGCTACCATCGGTATAAGCATGGAGATCATGGTCTGCGCCCGTGCCATCCAAGGTATGGCCGGAGGTATCATAATTCCAGTTTCCGCCGCTGTCATCGCGGACCTGTATGCCCCTGAGGAGAGGGGGAAGATGCAGGGTGCCCTCGGTGCCCTGTTTGGTATCGGATTGGGTATAGGCCCTCTGATCGGAGGAGCGCTCGCAACCATGAGCATCGCAGGCATCCCTGGATGGCATTTCGCATTCGCGATCAACATCCCCATCCTTCTGGCAACGATCATAATGTGCAGGGAGGAGTTCCCAATGCCTGCCAATCTGCAGGTTAAGCCTGAGATAGACTTCAAAGGAATCGGTCTGATCACCTTGCTTCTGATCGTCTTCATCATCTATTTCCAGATGTTCGGAACGGCATTCGATGTCGTCAGCATTGAGTCGCTCGTGATGATCTTCGTTATGGTCGGACTCATCATCCTTCTCAGCAGAGTAGAATCCAAGGCCGCCGAACCCATCATCGCACCCCATGTGCTGAAGAACCCCACCGTCAGGTCGGCATCCTTGTTGCTGTTCCTGCTCGGATTCTCGATGATCGGTGACGAACTGTTCACATCGATGTTCCTGCAGAAGGTCGAAGGATACAGCGCCATCAACGCCGGACTTTTCATGCTGTGCATGATCATCGGTATGGCCATCACTTCAGCCATCGCTGGAAGCAAGGTCGAGAAGACAGGATACAAACCTTGGATCTTCGCAGGACCGGTCCTGATGGCCCTCGGAATGATGGGAATGTCCTTCATCACCGAATTCTCCGTACCTCAGTTGGCGATCTCGGAGTTCGTATTCGGTCTCGGTGTGGGATGTCTCATGGCATCGCTGATGGCCTGTGTGCAGAACAGCTGTGTGGATTCCGAAGTGGGAATGACCACCTCTGTCGTATCACTGTTCAGGAACATCGGTTCGACTATCGGTTCGAGCGTGTACACGATGTTGGTTGCCCTTGGTGTCAGTTACTACTCCATACAGGAGGGGATCACCCAATGGGCGAACGAAGGGGTAGGTATCTTGGAGCATCTGGGCGGATTGTTCGACGAACAAATCAAGTTCGTCTTCACCAATTCCGTAGCGGATGCTTTCGCCGTCGGTACCATAATCCTTATCGCGGCCGCAATAATCGGATATCGTTTCAAGATCGTCCACATGAGCAAGACCAAGGAGATCATCGATATCGAGAGCAAGGAATGAACATTTCATCGGCCCTTCGGGGCCTAAACCCCTTCCTATTATTCATCGAACAAAAACGATTATTCTTTCAGAGCGAACTCTAAGAACTTAAGGATGGAAGGATGAAGGAGAACATACCTAACGCGCTCACCGTCATCAGGTTGATCTTGGCATTCGTTCTGCCTCTCAGTGATCCGACATCACCTGTTTTCCTTACCGTGGTGGCCGTCTGCGGTATTACCGATGTCCTTGACGGGTTCCTGGCCAGGAGATGGAATATTGTAAGCAGGACAGGAAGCATGCTCGACAGCGTCGCAGATGTTGCATTCATTACCGTTCTCGTGCTGTGTCTCCTTGCCTATTACCCTTGGGAACCGTGGATGCTCATTTGGGTGGCTGCGATAGCTGTAATCCGCATAGTGGCATTCGCAGTCGGCTACGCCAGATACGGTGTGCCCGGTTTTGTGCACACATACCTGAACAAGGTAGCAGGTTTGATGCTGTTCTTCTCCCCGTTCATCATAATCCTATTGGGGTTCTCTCCATCAATGATCTTGATATGTTCTGTAGCAACGGTATCCAGTCTAGAGTTCCTCTACATCAATCTGTACAGCAAGGATTATGATCCCGATCGTAAAACCATCCTGATCCGTTGATTTTGAAAAGCATATCCTGGCCTTCGGGCGGACTTTTTTTTTCGGTTTAAGTTTTTTTTCTCGGTGATAACAGTCTCATCCAATTCCTTCGTTATCACCTTCGACAGGGCCCTATCAATCACCTCTTTCCCGACGGTCTCTATGGCGAAGCAGACTACATACTCGATCAGTAGGACCAACGCCATCGTCACCAATATGTCGGAAAGAGTTGCGCATGACGTTATCCAATCAATGCTGAAAACATGTTCATACATCATTGGATGCTCATGTATGAGGTATATCCCTAAGTTCATCGAGGCAACGTAGTTTATCACCCTGTTATCGGATTACCGTTGTAGAAATACAAAAACGAATACGACCGTGTAGCGTCCGTTAAAGTAAGGGTGGGGCGGGAGCCAACGTTGGAACGTTGGGCGACCCCACATCATAAATCGTTTCAGCCCCTGATCGGAGAGATAATGGCCAAAGGCATCAAGCCGGCTGACGCCACTCACATAGCATGTGCGATAACCGCAGGATGCGATTATCTGATCACAACTGACGACAGGATGTTGAAATTCAAGGATGAAAGGATAAAGATAATTACTCCCACTGATATGGTCTATATAATGGAGGTATGAGTCATGGACGCTGAGGCACAGGTTTACACATCTGATGAGATAATGACGCTCGGAATGAAATGCCTAGTCGAAAAGCTAGGTCATGTCAATGCGGAGCAGTTCATCAACTCGGTAAGGGCCAGTTGTCCGGATTATACTCTCTGGAGAAGACAGGTTTTTGATGACATGTCCCTCGATGAGCTCAATGAAATGGTCAGGCAGGATGCTGCAGACAATCCGTTCGAACCATGATGTTTGAAACTCGATCAGTCATTAACTCATTATTGATATCGCCCAAACATCGAGTTCGTGTTGGAAGTCCTGACGGTCGTAGAACACCTTGCTGTAGAACTCGCCTGTTTCCCTGTCGTACCATACCGCCGTCGCCACCGACTCCGGGTCGTACTCGACACCCATGTCGGTCAGTCTGCTGATCTTGGTGAAATCGCCTGTGATGACGACAACGTTCCCGGACTCCACGGTCAGTTTGAAATCTAACATCTCGCCGTCAGTAGGATTCGTCTCCTCATGACCGCTGAGACGGTAGTTGGTCACATCGTAGAATATCCCAGACCTGCTAAAATCCAACTGATAGAGCAATGAGAAGGTGTTCACATATCCGCCCTGCGACACATCCATTCTTATCAACAGGCCCATGTGGCCTTTGTCGTAGTCCTCGTCGAGGATGAACGTGCGGGAGTCTGTGAAGACCAACTCATCGGATTCTATCGTGGCGCCTTTAGTGAGATAGTACTGTGAGCCGTAGGCGTACGCCTTGGGGTCCAATGATTCAAAGTCTGTATATGTCGCGGATGTCACCTTCGTATGGTCGTATGGCCCGGGATAGAAACTCAAGGTCAACGACCTGAACTTCCCTTGATCCGCGGGTATCGTAAGATTAGGCGTGAATGTAAATGAACCGTCATCGTTGACGGTCAAATCCGGAGAGAGATCGAACGATAAATCGTTCCCTTCGAATTGGACCGTGATGGGATCGATGCCGTCACCGGCCTTTATCCTATTGACGATGTCGTCATGCCTGAATTGATCGCCTTTCTCTTCCTTGTTCTCGTCGACCGTGGGCAAAAAGAACCTTTGATTAGCTGGATGTATTACTTGATAGCCTTCCTCGGTAACCCTGCTGCCGACCCCTACGATGAATTCCACCGTGTCGATGTTATTGATATCCTTCTTGGGATCCATCTTGAAATCCACGATCAAAGTTCCGGAGCCAGCCTTGTGCTTCCCGGTGGCATATACGCTGGAACTGTCCACGGTGATCTGCGTTATACCGCGGCCATGTAAAAGATTGCCGTTATAGGAGAACCACGAATAACCTTCAGGCCCCTCGGTCTCAGCTATGTCCCCGTTGAACTCGCAATAGAAGCGATCCACCACGGCCCCGTCCAAGACCGTCACCCCGAACCCTGCGAAATCCTTCTCTGTGATGTCCATCTCGGCTACGAGCTTCACCTTGAACTCACCATCATTGATAACCAGAATCCTCCCCTTGGCGGACGACCCCGAATACGGGTCCTTAAGATCGAAATCATCGACCTCGATCAGACCCTCGTTCACATTCGGTTTCACATAGCTGTTGTCATCCGGTATCACGTAAACCACTATGATCACGGCAGCCAATATCAGGGCCAGCACAATCGTGGATATCTGGAATATCACATTCGAATTCATCTCATCACCATCAAACATCAGCCTTTCTCATACACTCGATAGATTTCATACGGAAGTACACTGCACCTGCGCATGCCAGTACCGTCAGAATTATCGTACCCCAGTACGGAGCGCCCCACAACGCGATCTGCACCACCAGTATGCCGAAGAACAATGCGATGAACAGGAGCAGCATGAGGATGAATCTCACCGCATCATCGTGTCCGGACAATCCCCTGATGTTGTGGTGCACGACCATCATTATGAGCAATAGGACCATGGCCGTCATCTCCCATGCGCAGCATAGTGCGGTGCCGATTTCTCCGATATGCGTGTAGAACATGACAAAGAGGATCGCAAAGATGGGCGGAAGTATGAACAAGGATGCTGCCAAATATGAATCCACATACTCATCCCTGCTCATCCCGCATGAAATCTGGAAGGACAGGTACCTGTTCTCAGTCAGGTTGGGATCCGATATCAGCGAACCTTCGATACCCGAATTCCTGCTCCTGTTGTAGACCACTATCCCGACGGCGAACGCCATGGCGGCCAGGCCTATGACTAGCGGATTCTCTGTCATGAAGAATGCTGCCAGGACGATCGCTGCCATCGCCAGCAATCCGATGACAGTCCTGACGTTGAGCGATGATGCCCACACCCTGAAGAAGCGGTTCACAGGTCCAGCCTCCTGAAGCTATTGACCGACATCCTCCATCCCAGAACTATCGTGATCAAAGCGACGATGGCAAACACGACGATACTGAGAGGATCAAACGCAGGTTCGTATTCGTAGTAGCAGTATCCAATCATGATCATCAGTATCGGTACCGCAACTCCAAGGATGTCAGAGAACAAGGATGAGCCTGACAATGCGAATGACATTATGCCGAATACCGTTGCGAAGGAAACGATGATGCATGCCACCGGAGCACAGTTCAGCATCGTACTTCCGACATCTCCTGACAATAACAACGATCCAGCCATCGTAATCGATGCGATGATCAGATACACGATTATCGGAGGGACGAACAGAGAGGAAATCACGTCTCTCCTGACGACACCTGAAGATATGACAAAGCTGTTCCACTTACGGGACATCGACCGTCCATTCCTCATCGTAATCACAATCATTGACGCCATCAGCGGGATGGATACTGCCAGCATGACGAACCTGGGGGAATCGATTATGAACAATCCAGCTATCACTGATACTGCCGCAATGATCCCACAGACCAGTGATGCATTGTTAATGCGCAGAGCGATCAAGGATTGGTTCATCTTCCGTTTCCTCTCATATGGTAGATCACGATATCCTCCAACGAGGCATCATCGATCAAAAGTTCCGGACGCTCATCGGACAGCTTCGCTCTGTCCTTCACCAGGATGGTGGAACCGAAGTCGTTCTCGACGATACCGACGACATGCTCTTCCGGCAGATCGTTCTGATCCGCATTCTTCACCAGCCCATACTCCTCCATAAGAGAGATCCTATCCTTGCAAAATACAATCCTACCATCAATCATGAGGATTATCTGGTCGGCTATCTTCTCGAGATCAGAGGTCATGTGCGAGGAGATTACGACGGTATGTTCCTCATCGGATACGTAATCCCTGAGAACATCCAGAAACCCGTCCCTCGCATCCGGGTCCAGGCCCGAAGTGGGCTCATCGAGGATCAGATAATCCGTGGCATGCGACAGCATCACCGCGAACTGCAGCTTCATCCTCGCACCGCGTGAGAGGGCCCCGACCTTGGACGACTTGGGAATCCTGTATTCAGCGCACAACGAATCGAATCTGGATGCATCCCAATCGTCGAATATCTTCGACAAGGTCTTCGACAGCGCATCTATCCTCATCGCCGGAGGGTAAGGGCATTCGTCGAAGACAACACCGATGCGGCCGTACCGCTTCGGAATCCCGAATTCCACCACTCCTGAATCAGGTATGTATGATCCTGTAATACATTTCAGCAGAGTGGTCTTCCCGGCGCCGTTGTTCCCGATGATGGCTGTGATATAGCCTCTTGGCATCTCCACACAGACGTTCTTGAGACCGGAACCGCCGAACGATTTGTTCAGGTACTTTACGGAAATGCCTTGATTCATTGCTTCTCCTCCCTGTATATCATCTCGAGGATCTCGCTCATTTCCTCAAAACCTACCTTGCAGAGCTTAGCCTGCTTCACGGCGTTCCTGAGATTCTCCTCCATTTCTTTCAGCTTGTACTCTGAGAGGAGACCGATATCATTAGATGAGACGAAGCTCCCCTTTCCCACTGCGGTGACGATGAACCCTTCCGATTCGAGATCCTGGTATGCGCGTTTCGTCGTTATGAGACTGACCTTCAGATCCTTCGCCAGATCGCGCATGCTGGGGAGCGCATAGCCCGGTTCAAGCTCACCGCTAATGATCTTGTCCTTGAGCTGCTCCTTGAGCTGCTCGTAGATGGGCTTTCCCGAGGATGTGCTGATGATCAGCTCCATATCGAGAACAAAGAGGATTACTTGGTATTTAATTGTATATATGCAATATACTCAATGATATATAATATGTAAAGAAGTTTTAGGACAGGTAGCGATCTCATATTCGAAAATCTAACGATTTCGATAACCTTCGTCTCACTTCACTCCACTAATTCTATGCTTACGCTATTATTCGTTCAGTTTTAACTCAGGTTATCTCTATCAAGTCGGCATACTTCCCCGTCCGAGCTTCGCTCGTCCGGGTCGTATGCTCTCCATTCCCGTTGCCTTCGCTGCGCTCGGCAACGCGAATGTCAAGGTTTCGACCACGTCCCCTCCGACGGAGCTCCGGGGCCGGGTCTCAACGCGTCGGGCGGCCTACGGCCACGCTTCGCGTGCGCCCGCCGCCATACGTGCCGTCCACACGTCGGCGCCCCTGCCCCAAGGGGCGACGGGGCTTCGCCGCCGCGTAGCCGTGCACGGCCTATTGGGATGACAGCATGGTTGCTGCCTAGAATCATCTGAAGTAACGTCTCAGGACCGGTATGAATTGATGAGGGTAGAACTTCCTGGTAGCAGGAGTGACGATCTTATGTCTCCTGCCATATCCATCTTTGACATACGAGGTACGTTGCCTCTTATCCTTTACTCTCATCTCGAATGCCTTGTTATGGCTGTAGAAGAATGAATACAATCCTTCAAAGAGATCTGATAAGATGGTCAAGATAAAATCTACCATCTCATCAAAAATGAATTCCAATACTTGAAAAGTGTAGCTGAACAGATTGTGGATCAGTGTGGAGAAGAATATGCGTATACGCATGGGGATCATGTTCCGGCACCTCCCTGTAAGGCCATGACCTGTCTGAATCTGGCGATGGCAGCCTCCTCGTTGTATGCCTGGATGAAGTTGTATTCCGCATCCGTGACCGTCCTTATGCGTTTCCAATCGGAGGGCTCCGAGGATACCTCTTCCGGCAGGATGCCGATACGGTCCTTGAATCCCTTGCCGAAGGATATGTCCCTGGTGCGGAAGCATTTGTTCCCAAGATGCGTGAAGAGCATCGTGCGGAGGGACGGATCCTTGGCCGAGTTGATGTCATGCAGCTCGGAGACCTTACTGCTGCCATCCTCGATGAGGCACTTGACCAGATATTTGAACGCATAGGCCACGGTATCCCTTCCAGACCTGGAATCGTCCTCCTTGACGATGCCCTCGAAATCGATGAACCCGTGCTTCCAGATGGGATTCATCTCGATGGCCTTGTGATAGTCCTTCTTGCTGAGCTTCCTTATATGGAGGCCCTTTCCGATCCTTGAGAGGATGCGAGGGTCGCAGATCCTCCAGGTGACCTTACCGTCCTTGCCGACATGGCGCTCGACCATGACGGGCTCATCCAGGATGTAGATGCAGTGGGGTGCGGGATAACCTGATGACTGTGCTTCCTTGGCCGTGAGGGTACCGTGCTTCCCGAAGATCTTGCTGATGTTCGCATTGAGGTTGTTCATGACGTTGTACCTGTATTCGATGCCCTCGGTGGGAGTGGACCGCAATGCGGCCCAGGCCTCCTCCTTGGTGAACTGCGACCTGTCGAAATTGACCGTGACCAACAGCATCCTGGTCTATCTGCGGTTCCTGAACCCGTCTACCGGTACGTCGAATTCTTTACCATCCAACGCATTCTTGATCTGATCCCTCTTCTTGGTCTTCCTGGTGGCGTAGACCTTGTTGCCTCTCTTGGCTGATAATGCATAGATGACCTCTCCTGTTTCAGTATTGAGAAATTTGTTGCGGTCCTCGGATTCGATCCAATCAAGGAATTCCGCCTGTAGCTGAGGGTCGTCCATCGACCGCTCGTATGAGAGGAGTTCCCTTATGAGCTCATCATTGTCATGCGGCCATGTACCGCCTAGATTGACGCGGCGCTCTATGTGAGCTACCCTCAGAAGAACATCTTTAAGACGGGGTCTAACGACCTCGTTTTGAGCACCTTTGCAAGTGGTACTCGTCAAATTAGAGCCCAAATTGGTACTCGTGATGAAATCGGGGGTGCTGGATAAGGATGGTCCCCACTCCCTGATTTGAACAGGGGACCTGCTGATTTCAGCGGCTGTATCGGGTTTTACCGAAAACACTCTACAGTCAGCCGCTCTAGCCAGTCTGAGCTAAGTGGGGACTTAGATTTGGGGATGCGTACCCATTATAAAAAGCCGTTGGTGATATCAGCGGAAGTAGGATAAATCCTCAGGATTGGTCTCAGCCAGAGCCTGTACCTCATTGTTGATCTGCTCCACCTGCTGGATGTCCTCCTGCATCTCGGCCGTGTCCAGTTCTATTCCAAGAACTTTGCACAGCACATCTACCACGCATTTGGCGCTCTTGTGATCCAGAAAGAAGCCCGACGTTTCTCCCATAAGGCATGCTGCATCGATATCGTATTCGTTGGCGAGGAGCAAGAACATCGCTGCCGCTCCCACGATGCCGCCCTGAGGTTCGTTGGGACGGAATTGGGCACCCTTCTTCTCAAGCATCGACTTGATCTTCGAATCGTTGCTCACTGCAAGCACGCGGGGTTCCTTCACGACCTCTCCCAATCCGTATCCGCCCAGAGTGATGATCAGTTTGGGATCGTATCCGATGATCTTGTCGAAGATAAACTTGCATAGTTCGAACTGTCCCTGAGGTGTCGATGCCTGATAGTCTCCCTGCAGGAAGAGGATGTCGTGGCCGTTGACGTCCTTCACGTACCAAAGCTCGTTGCATGCAGAATAGAAATAGCTGTCAGAATCCACGAAGACCTGCGGGGGCAGTTCGCTGCTGAGGATGGTGGCCATCCTCTTCGCATCCAATTTGTAGCTGATGAAGTCCGCTGCGATCTTACCGACGTTCCCGACCCCGGGCAGCCCCTCTATGAAGATGAGATTCTTGAATTCGGGTCTGCACTCATACGTTATGATGCTTTCCATTCTCTCCATACTCCTCGAGTATCGCCTTGCGGCGGTATTCCCCCATGCGGTCCTCCGGGGAATATCTCGGAGGTATCGGGTTCACAGTAGCTTTACCGCAGATCGGACATACCATAGAAAGTGTATATCTGGCACAGTCGTTGCATTTGCGGATTTCGCTTTTCATCTCACTTGCTCTCACGTTTGAGCACCGCAGTGCCGTCGTTCGATGTAAGGGATTCGATGGCCGTGTTGCTAACGGTCTTCATGATGTCCTCTGCCTCTTTGTAATCGGCAGCTGTGAC
>Ga0247609_10006480_pt1 | contig 11265 bp, 9 predicted proteins | sample 172DNAGHGlowgp2_FD_193487 | JGI IMG/M metagenome (GOLD analysis project Ga0247609, IMG submission 193487) | Sheep rumen microbial communities from Palmerston North, Manawatu-Wanganui, New Zealand - 1728 DNA GHGlow gp2 | ecosystem: Host-associated > Mammals > Digestive system > Stomach > Rumen ... | reverse complement strand
AATATACCACTGCCCCATCTTACGTCCTGTACGTGGGAAGTCGGTAGCAGCCATCATCTTGAAGCGTGCATTGATACCTTCACGATCCTGTGGCTCAATACGTGCGTTACCCTCCATGTTAGACTGCCCGAAACAGAGGTAGATATGGAAGTTAGGGTCGAATTTCTTTGGCTGTTCCATTTCGCCAGCGATGCTCTTACCATCGTTGAAATTCAGCACAGTATTCTTTGCATAGAAACTGGTTACATCATTGTTTTGCGCAAAAGTGATCATCGCAAAAAGCAACATTGCGATTGCTAAGCTAATTCTTTTCATCGTTATGGAGTTAAAAAAAGGGCGCATCAGGATATCCGATGCACCCTTGGTTAATTATCCTGGGATTTGAATGACGAAACAGGAGTATTATGCATACATAGCTACGATAGCTTCGTAGAGTTCCTGCTTGCCAGAAGTTGACTTAGGCTCGCCAACTTTCTTACCGTATTCATAAACCTCTTCGAATGTGAGCTTACCCTCTTCGAACTGCTTACCCATACCGCTGTCGAATGAAGCATAGCGCTGCTTCTTCATTTCGCAGTAAGGAGACTCTTCGAGCAACTTAGCTGCACTCTCGAGAGCACGAGCCATAGCATCCATACCAGAGATGTGTGCGATGATGATATCCTCGAGGTCTGTAGAGTTACGACGAGTCTTTGCGTCAAAGTTAGTACCTCCAGTGCCGAGACCACCGTTGCGGATGATTTCCATCCAAGCCTGAGTGAGCTCATAGTTGTCAATTGGGAACTGGTCGGTATCCCATCCGTTCTGGTAGTCACCACGGTTAGCATCGATAGAACCGAGCATACCGGCATCAACTGCACAAGCAAGTTCGTGCTCGAATGTGTGACCAGCGAGTGTAGCGTGGTTCACCTCGATATTAACCTTGAAGTCCTTGTCAAGACCATGAGCTTTCAAGAAACCGATAACTGTCTCTGTGTCAACATCGTACTGGTGCTTTGATGGCTCCATTGGCTTAGGCTCGATGAGGAATGTACCCTTGAAGCCCTTTGCACGTGCATAGTCGCGAGCCATACCAAGCATTGTTGCCATGTGCTCCTTCTCACGCTTCTGGTCTGTATTCAACAGGCTCATGTAACCTTCACGACCACCCCAGAATACATAGTTCTCAGCGCCAAGAGCGATACCTGCATCGATAGCATTCTTAATCTGAACGATAGCGCGAGCTACAACGTCGAAATCTGGGTTAGTACTTGCACCGTTCATATAACGCTTGTTACCGAATACGTTAGCAGTTGACCAAAGCAACTTCTTGCCTGATGCTGCCATCTTCTCTTTCAGGTAAGCAACGATAGCCTTCATGTTAGCCTCATACTCTTCAACAGATTCGCCTTCGCTAACAAGGTCAACATCGTGGAAACAGAAATAGTCGATGCCCAGTTTCTCCATGATTTCGAAACCAGCGTCAGCCTTATTCTTTGCTATTTCGAGTGCGTTAGCACCTTGGTTCCATGGGAAAGTCTTAGTTCCACCACCGAACTGGTCGCCACCTTCTGCACAGAGAGTGTGCCACCAAGCCATTGCGAAGCGGAGCCAGTCGCTCATCTTCTTACCCATGATTACTTTGTTTGCATCATAATAATGGAAAGCCATAGGATTCTTTGAGTCCTTGCCTTCGAACTGGATCTTCTGGATACCAGGGAAAAATTCTTTTGCCATAGTTAAAAAAATTGTTTAAAATTAAAAAGTTAGTATTGTTTGTTTATTGTTTCTCCAAAATCTCTTTCCAGCGCTCATAAGCAGCCATGTATGCAGCTGTATTGGCGGTGTCAGGTACTTCTGTAGAATGATGTTTCAAAGTTGCAAAGGCAGCATCGCTGTCCTTATAGATACCTGCTCCGATACCAGCACCCTTAGCTGCACCTGCTGCACCGTCGGTCTCATAGAGCTCGATATTGGCACCTGTAACCGATGCAAGTGTGCGACGGAACATAGGGTTGAGGAACATATTGGCGTGGCCTGCCTTGATGGTCTTGATTTCCATACCCATCTGCTTCATGATTTCCATACCATAGGCAAATGAAAAGACGATGCCTTCTTGTGCCGCGCGCAACAAATGTGCCTTCTTGTGGATGTTGAAGTTGAGTCCGTGAATGCTACATCCGATTTCACGATTCTGCAGCAGACGCTCTGCTCCATTACCGAATGGGATGATACATAGTCCTTCGCTGCCAATAGGCACTTCGTCTGCCAGCACGTTCATATCTGAATAGCTGATGCCTTCTGGAGCCACATTACGGCGCATCCATGCATTGAGGATGCCTGTACCATTGATACAAAGGAGCACACCAAGACGAGTATCGGGCTGATTATGGTTGACGTGTGCAAACGTATTCACACGTGAGAGTTTGTCGTAGTTCACTTCGCCTAAGACGCCATAAACCACACCTGATGTGCCACCTGTTGCAGCGATTTCGCCTGGTTTCATCACATTGAGCGACAATGCATTGTTTGGCTGGTCACCACCACGATAAGCGATAGGAGTACCTTCAGCGATACCGAGTATATCTGCCACCTCTTTGCAAACTGTGGACTGAACAGCAAAGGTAGGAACAATCTCAGGAATGATGTCATCGCTGAAACCAAAGAATTTCATCACATCCTTGCTGACACAATTCTCCTTGAAGTCCCAGAACATACCTTCCGACAGACCAGAAATGGTCGTATTAATCGTACCACCACTCAATTTCATTGCGATGAAATCGCCTGGAAGCATGATTTTGTAAATCTTTGCGAAAAGCTCAGGTTCGTTTTCCTTCACCCAAGCCAACTTTGCTGCGGTGAAGTTGCCTGGAGAGTTGAGCAAATGGCTCAGACATTGCTCACTGCCAATACCTTCGAACGCCTTGTTACCATAAGGAACTGCACGTCCATCGCACCAGATGATACTTGGACGCAATGCCTTCTTGTCTTTGTCGACACATACCAGTCCGTGCATCTGATAGCTGATACCGATGGCTTTCACGTTGGCAAGTGCCTCAGCATTCTGCTGTTTCAATACTCGTGTGGCCATCTGCAAACTATTCCACCAATCCTCTGGTTCCTGCTCAGCCCAACCAGCCTTCTTGGCAATGATTTGGGCTTCAGTTTCAGGATAGAATGTAGAAGCTTCACACACTCCCGTCTCGATATTCACCAGCGAAGCTTTCACCGATGAAGTACCTATGTCATAACCTAATAAATACATGTTTACTCCTATGTTAATAAGTTTTGTCTGCAAAGATAGGTGTTTTTTCTAATTTCTCTTGTTATTTTTGAATAAATGTTTTGAATTTATGTAACATAACCCCCAGAAACCATGCTTTTTGCCCTCAAAACGTATCAAAGTTTTGATTAATTGAAAAAAAAAATTGGTCAGGTACTTGAATTTGTTTAACTTTGCGCTGTCAATCATAAAAAAACATTACGAAATGAAAAAAATTGTCTTATTTGTAACAATCCTCATGTCGGCTATCTTGAGCATGTCGGCACAAAGCAAGAAACAACCTGTTGTAACATGGACAACCGCCATTCAGAAGGTAGAACCACACAACCTGCCACCCACCCCATACCTTGCTGGTAACTCATTGCGACAGATTGTCGAAGTATCATTTGGCGGCGAAATGGTCTCTTTGAAGCTTTCAAATCAGTATAATACCGATGAAACCGAGATTATCGGGGTAGAGTTAGCCAAAGCACTGACACAAGGCGAAAGCCCTGCAATTGATGAGTCAACAACCACTGCCTTGACGTTCAACGGTTCAAGACAAGTCACGATGAAACCGGGCGAAATCATCGTTTCAGACCCTGTTAAATTCCGCATGACCGACAGAATGGACGTGGCAATTACCATTCATTTCGGTAAAGCATCAAGGACGGATGTAAGTGGCCATCCCGGCTCGCGTACCTCTTCGTTCATCGCAGAAGGAAATACCAACGATTTCAGTAAAGCTGTGGAAACAACCCATTGGTGCTACATCAATAGCCTGATTGTGAATGCGGGTAAAAAGTACGGTTCGATAGCAGTCATCGGGAACTCCATCACCGATGGCCGGGGAACCACGACGAATCATCAGAATCGATGGACAGATAACCTCTCGAAACGTCTGCTGCAGAACAAGAAAACCAAACGACTCAGCGTACTCAATTTAGGCTTGGGCGGCAACTGCGTGCTTCGTGGTGGTCTCGGTCCTACTGCCAACAGCCGTTTCGAGCGAGATGTGCTTGATCAAGAAGGTGTGAAATATGCTATCGTCTTTGAAGGTGTTAACGACATTGGAGGCTCATGGAATGGAGAAGAAACTGCCAAGCAACTGATTGACTCTTTCAAAGCCATGATTCAGAAAGCTCATGCGAAAGGCATTAAGATCTATGGTGCCACCATCATGCCGTTCAAAGGCAATAACTATTATAATGAATCGCGAGAGAAAGGGCGCCAGCAAGTCAACGAATGGATTCGTACTTCAGGTGAATACGACGGTGTGATTGATTTCGATGCTGCTACACGCGATCCTCAGCAGCCTGATCGTCTCAATCCTGCCTTCCTCTTCGAAAACGACTGGTTGCATCCTAATGCAGACGGCTATAAAGTGATGGGTGACTGCATCGACTTGAAGTTGTTTGAGAAGTAAAAGGAAAGACCCTCTCCTGTCCCCCTTAAAGGGGGATGATTAGATGATCCTAAAAAAGTTGACAATTTCATCTTTGGCCATAGGTTGTTGTTCACCTGTGGTCATATTTTTAATGGTCACATTCCCTTCATTCATTTCCGTCTCACCGATGATTGCCACGAAAGGTATTTCCTTCGCATTGGCATAACTCATCTGTTTCTTCATCTTGGCTGCATCGGGATATATTTCCGCCCTGATGCCCGCTTTGCGTAGATTGGCGATGATAGGCAGACTGTATTGTGCTTCTTTTTCGCCAAAATTCACGAACAGCACTTGAGTAGCATTGACAGCTTCTTTTGGATAGAGGTCGAGCTGGTTCAACACATCGAAAATACGGTCAGCGCCAAAAGAAATACCCACACCCGAAAGTCCTGGCATACCAAAGATACCTGTGAGATTATCGTAACGGCCACCTCCTGTGATACTGCCTATCTGCACATCAAGCGCTTTTACCTCAAAGATGGCACCTGTGTAGTAGTTTAGACCTCTGGCAAGTGTCAGATCGAGTTCCACTTCGTTGTTTAAACCAAGACATGCCAACGAATTGAGAATATATGCCGTCTCCTCGATTCCTTTCAGGCCGATTTCACTCTCTTTGAGTACTTCACGCATCGTCTGCAACTTCTCTTCATTTGTGCCTTGAAGATTGATAATAGGTTGCAATTTCTCGATGGAATAGGCAGAAATTCCAGCTTCTGCCAATTCTGCATTTACATTGTCTATACCAATTTTGTCCAATTTATCGATTGCAACCGTGATATCGACAATCTTATCGGCTTCACCTATTATCTCTGCGATACCTGAGAGAATCTTACGATTGTTGATTTTGATACATACCCTTACACCAAACTTCGTGAACACGGTGTCAATGATTTGCATCAATTCTACTTCGTTCATTAAGGAATCCGAACCTACAACATCGGCATCACACTGATAGAACTCACGATAGCGCCCCTTCTGAGGACGGTCGGCACGCCACACGGGCTGTATCTGATAACGCTTGAATGGCAAAGCCAATTCATCACGATGCATCACCACATAGCGTGCAAAAGGAACGGTGAGATCATATCGCAGACCTTTCTCGCAGAATTTACTCGCCAGTTTTGCGGCATTTCGACTCAGGAGTTCCTCGTCCGTTAATCCTTTAAAATAATCGCCTGAGTTTTGTATCTTAAACAACAACTTGTCACCCTCTTCACCGTACTTACCCATCAGCGTCGAGAGATTTTCCATTGCTGGGGTTTCAATCTGCTGAAAACCATAGAGGGCATACACCTCTTTAATCGTATTGAATATATAGTTTCGCTTTGCCATCTCAACAGGTGAGAAGTCGCGTGTTCCCTTAGGAATCGATGGTTTCTGTGCCATAATCCGTACTTTTTTTTGAATTTGAGTGCAAAATTACAAAAAAACACGGATTAATTCTGCACTTACTCTGGCTTTTGGATAAAAACTCACCCTCATTTTTAAAAAAAACTTCTTTTTGTATTCTCCCAATTGTTTTTTTACTATCTTTGCAGCGCATTAAACAAAACGTATATTTAATTTCTTTTTGGTAAGTGAGAATAATCTTACAAAAAGCCTCGCAGTCTGAGAAGGCAGCGAGGCTTTGTTTTGTATTACATGTACACTACACACGCTTATGTTTGTACTGAAAGAGTATCGCAAAGAGAATGGACACGACAAGAGCATAACCAGCGAAGATGTACCAACAGGTACTCCAATCACCTAATGTATAGAATTCGCCGTTGACCACTTTGCCATATGTAAAATGGTTGACTACCTCACCCGCAAGTAACATACCTATAGAAGCACCAAAACCATTGGTCATCATCATAAACAGCCCTTGTGCACTGCTGCGGATATTCAGGTCGGTCTCTTGGTCAACAAACAAAGAACCGCTGATATTGAAGAAGTCGAAAGCAACACCATATACTATCATGGAAAGTATGAGCAGAATGACACCAGGGAAGCCTGGATCGCCTATAGCAAAGAAACCAAAGCGAAGCACCCACGCAAACATAGACATGAGCATCACTATCTTGATGCCGAACCGCTTCAAGAAGAACGGGATGAGCAAAATACAGAGGGTTTCAGATATTTGTGAGAGAGAAATCAACGTGTTTGCATGTTGTACGCCAAAGGTATTGGCAAATGCCTCTTTTGCGCCAAATGAAGCAATGAAAGGATTGGCATAGCCATTCGTAATCTGCAACGCAGATCCTAACAACATCGAGAAAATGAAAAAGATGGCCATCTTCTTCTGCTTAAACAGGGTAAAGGCACGCAGACCCAAGGCATCGACCAACGACTTCTTCTCTCCTCTCTGATTGGTCGGACAGGCTGGCATCGTCAAGGCATAGAAGGCCATAATGATGCTGAGTCCACCAGAAACTGCAAATTGCCAAGGCTTATCTTGTAATCCGGTCCAATCAACACAAAGCATGGAAATGATGAAACCAATCGTTCCCCATACACGGATAGGCGGGAATGCCTTCACAGTATCTTCACCTACACCTTCCAAGGCAGCATAAGCCACACTATTGGTTAATGCAATGGTCGGCATATAGAAAGCGACACTCAGGGTATAAAGCGAGAAGAGAATACTGAAATCGGCATTTGCCCCGGCACTGTTACCATAAAATGCAACTGCACACATGGTAATACCTGCGATGAACTGACACAAAGAGAGTGTTTTCTGTGCCTGAATCCAGCGGTCTGCCACTATACCCATCAATGCGGGCATGAACAGCGACACAAAGCCCTGCACACTGTAGAAATAAGAAATGTAGTCTCCTAATCCGGCAGTAATGAGATAGCGTGACATACAGGTCAGATATGCTCCCCATATTGCAAACTCAAGGAAATTCAGAATGGTTAGGCGGAACTTTAAACCGCCTGAATTTGTTGCTGATGCCATATTTGCTTTCTTAGAATTTGATAATGTGTATAATAATTATTGGGGACTTCTTTATTGAAATCCGAGCGCAAAGATAACACTTTTAAATGATAACTCAGGCGTTTTGAAGAAAAAAAAACGCATATCAACACCTTATCTTGGATTTTTTATGTCGAAAATCAGATTTATTTCGTACATTTGCATGAGAAAACAACATTTGACATGAAATTTAAGCAGAATAGGAAAGCACGTACTAAATTGCAACAGCAGAAAGATCATGCGATGAATCTCCTGCTGTTGAAGATTGCCATCATAGCAGTGGCAACTACAATTGTTGTGTATTGCTTGCCTCGATTAGGCGAGTTCAACTATTCTTATGAATTAGGTCAGCCTTGGCATTATGGCACGATGATATCCACCCAGAAGTTCAATATCCAGATGAGTGACTCCACATTAGGCATGAAACGCGACAGTTTGGCCCGCTCTTTCATGCCGTACTTCACAAGAAACATGCAACTGGAATCGAATGTGAAGGAGCGACTGAAACTGCTGGATGCAGACGGAGAATTGAAGAATTATGTGGTGACGCTACTTGACAGTGTATACAAGAAAGGAGTGATGCTCGGCACCACCTACGACAGTTTGCAAAACTTGGGAACCAGCTATATCCGTATTATTCAGGGCAATGAAGCGAAAATCGTGCCATTTGATCGTGTTTTATCGTTACACGAAGCCTACCAATTTATCGTATCGCACAATAAAACAGGATTCACGAATCGGGATATCAGAACACTCAACATCTACACGCTATTGACAGAAAACCTGATATACGAACCGATGAAATCGGAGGAAGAACTGCAAGCAGCCTATGAATCGATGAATTCAAGCTTAGGATTTGTGAGGGTCAACGAAAAGATTGTGGACAGAGGCGACGTGGTGACTCCCGAGATTTACTTGAAACTGAAGTCATACGAGACCGTCATCAATCAACGTGCCGAAGAAACAGGCCGTTCAGGCATCTTACTTTGGGGACAAATCGGAATGGTCCTAGGGATTTTCCTGTTACTCATGGGCTATCTGTCAGTATTCCGTGCAGATTACATAGAAAAACCACGTAGTGCCATCCTCCTTTTTTCCATCGTCGTATTTTTTAGCGTGATGGCATACATATTAGTATCACGCCATCTCTTCCACGTCTTCGTAATTCCATGCTGTATGGTACCCATCATCGTACGCGTGTTTATGGATTCCCGAACCGCTTTCTTTTTCCATTTAGGAACTGTTTTGTTGATATCACTCTCACTGAGTAGTCCATACGAATTCATCTTATTCCAATTGATTGCAGGCGCCGTAGTAATTATCAGTTTACGAGAGTTGACCCAACGCTCACAGATTGTACAGACCGCCATCATGGCGACACTAACCTATACTCTGGCTTATACAGCCTATGAATTCTCTATCGGTGCAGAACTCAGTGACTTGGACCGCAGAATCTACCTATATTTCGGAGTCAATGGATTGCTACTTCTCTTTACTTATCCTTTCCTATGGGTGATGGAGAAGACATTTGGATTTGTGAGCGATGTGACATTGGTCGAATTATCGAACATCAACCACCCACTGCTTCAAAAAATGTCAGAAGAGGCACCAGGTACCTTCCAACACTCGATGCAAGTAGCAAATCTGGCATCAGAAGTGGCGAAACGCATTGGAGCCAAGTCACAATTGGTTCGTACAGGTGCATTGTATCATGACATTGGAAAGATGGAACGACCTGTATTCTTTACTGAAAACCAAGCAGGAGGCAATCCACACAAACATCTTAGTTCAACCAAGAGCGCTGAAGTAATTGTGTCACATGTCAACGCAGGACTAGCATTAGCAGACAAATACAATCTTCCTGAACAAATCAAGGGATTTATCAAAACGCATCACGGATTAGGAAAGACCAAGTATTTCCTGATTACCTATAAAAACGAACATCCTAATGAGGAGGTTGATGAAAGTCTGTTCCAATATCCAGGACCTAATCCACGAACGAAAGAAGAGGCCATCCTGATGATGGCTGATTCAGTGGAGGCAGCATCTCGTAGTCTCACAGAATATACAGAGGAATCCATCAGTGAGCGAGTAGATTCTATTGTGGATACTCAGGTAAGTGAAGGTTATTTCAAACTATGCCCTATCACGTTCAAAGATATAGCAGATGCCAAAGAGGTGATGAAGGAAAAACTAAAAATCATGTATCATACCCGAATATCATACCCAGAATTAAATAAAAACGCTTAAGAAGGCAATAAAAACGACAAAATTGAGTTAATAGAGTTATAATGGGCAGAAAGTTTATAATTGTCATAGCAGTGCTGTATGCAATGGTGCAGAAAGTACATGCTCAGTGGGATGTGCAGTTTACCGACTTCACAACCCTTCGTGCATATTATAACCCTGCCGTATCAGGTACCGATGGTTTGCTTGATGTTTCGATTGCCTACTCCATGCAGATGGTCGGGTATGATGGGGCACCTAAAACAATGTATGCAGGAGCCAACTTGCCTATCTATTTCTTTGGTCCACGTCATGGAGCCGGACTCAGTCTTTTCAGCGATGAAATCGGCATCTTTAAGACATCCAAGCTTGCAGTCCAATATGCGTTCAACATGAAATTAGGACAAAAAGGCAGAATCGCAGTAGGTCTGCAGGGAGCAATGATGAACGAAACGATTGATCCTGGTAATATCATTTTGTCGGATGGTTCTGGTAGTGACCCAGCTTTCCCTACTTCTTCCACAGAAGGAAGTGCTGTTGACTTAGCTGCCGGCATCTATTATTATAGTCCCAAAATTTGGGCAGGATTATCAGCCATTCATCTTACTGCACCTTCCATTAACATGGGTGATCAATACTTAATTGACATCTCGCGAACATATTATTTTATGTCTGGAGGCAATATTAAGCTAAAAAATACGTTATTATCTTTACAACCTGCTGTAATGGTGCAGACTGATTTCCAGTCTTGGCGTGAGGATATTCAGTGCAAAGTACTCTACGAATACGACTCGCGAACCTTCTTTGCGGGTGTAGGATATAGCCCTGGCATATCTGTGACAGCGATGATTGGTGGAAACTTCCACGGAGTTCAGTTAGGATACTCCTATCAGATGTACACACAAGGTATTGGGGCAGATCATGGAACGCATGAGATTGTGTTGAATTATAAAACCAATCTTGATTTGTTCAAAAAAGGAAAGAATCTGCACAAAAGTGCGCGGTTCTTGTAAAAAAGATACAAACAAAATATGACAATATTTGAGTAATATAAAAACAAACAGAGGATATATGAAAAAAGGATTATTAGCAGTAGGCATTCTGGCGCTGTCAGTCATCATCGTTTCATGTATGAGTTCAAGAGGCTCAGCAGATGCAGCTGGTGGTGAGGTGACAGGTGTTGGCGGTTCGGCTATATCAGAACCAGCCCCTTACGGCATGGTGCTTATCAAACGTGGTTCATTGAAGATGGGTACGGATAATACAGATAGTTTGTGGGGAAAGAAGATGCCTGAGCGAGAGATTTCTGTAGATGCCTTCTGGATGGACGAGACAGAAGTAACCAACTCCAAGTACCGTCAATTCGTGCTATGGGTTCGCGATTCTATTCTTCGC
>Ga0247609_10006478_pt1 | contig 11267 bp, 25 predicted proteins | sample 172DNAGHGlowgp2_FD_193487 | JGI IMG/M metagenome (GOLD analysis project Ga0247609, IMG submission 193487) | Sheep rumen microbial communities from Palmerston North, Manawatu-Wanganui, New Zealand - 1728 DNA GHGlow gp2 | ecosystem: Host-associated > Mammals > Digestive system > Stomach > Rumen ... | reverse complement strand
CGTCTGTACGCAAGCAAATACACCTGCGCCAATAAATCCAGCTATACCAAATCCCACTAATAACTTAGGATTATTTATAGCTTTTACGAAAATATCTTTTATAGCCATTATTAGCTCCTTCCTGTATCTTTTAGATACATATTATAGGTTTCAAATATCCATAATGTTTCATGGATGTGTTTAAAGAAATACCGTTGTCCCCACTCATCAGTGAGGACAATAGCATTCTTATCAGTTTTTGAGCCGATGTATGAAGACATCTTCCAATCTGGAAATAGAGACGCAAATATCTTATACACCTGTGTAGGGCTCATTCGCCATCAGCCCCTTTCTTAACAGGAACCTTAGGCTCTCTCGTGGCAAGATCACAGTTGCCGTCACCATGCTTAACATCAAACACAGCTTCTGCAATTTCCTTACCGCAGTCGTAGCAAAGATCATAAGCAGAGACTATACTGTCCCACTGCTTAAGTTTTGCATTCCAGGAACCGATACGGAACGAGTTTACTACATACTCTTTTCCGTCTTCCTCGTACTTGTACTGACGCTGATCCTGAGTCACGTCAACCAACTTCCCACAACGATCACACTTTCTTACAACTGCCATTTTTCTTTCCTCCTTGGAATAAAATATAAATGCTATAGGAGCTGTTATGCTCCTATAAACTCTTTGTACCAGAGGGCATATTCACCCTCAGTTTCAAATAATTGCCAGTTATTGCCACCTATCCAGCCCATATAGCCGTATAATGTCCAGTAACCTTTCATATTATTCACCTCCTTCATTATAAGTGGTGAAATTTGTAACGTAGGATCTTATACTGAGTATCAAGATCCTGTCTCTTAGTTATTATTGCAAGTAAATGTATAAGGTGCATACCTAACCAGCACAATATATTTACAAATATCAATGCTAAACCTATAAAAAACTTTTTAATATAATTATTCATTAGACTCTCTCCTTTCGACTTTTAATATTAAAATATGATAGGCCATGATTTCTCATGACCTATATTTGTCAACGACCATTTTTTAAATTTGTGCTGTTGGTCTCAGCACATACATGATAGCCTTCGCTATCATGTACAGTTATTACTTCTTTATAACTCTTACTGAGCTCTTCCTTGAGCTCAAACATTTCATTTACTCCTTTTACTATCAACTCTAACATATCTTTCTCCTTTTCTTGTTAATGCCGGTCCTGTTACCGGTCATTATAGGAGATGAAAAAACTGGTTAGTATTTTATTTCTAAATCACTCATAAAAGCACCTCCCTACCAACTTTTGAAATATCATGATTTGGCGCCTTTTTAAATTTTTCTTTCCATTTATCACGCATTTCACTATGTCCCTTTTCAGCTTCTTCCCAGGTATCATACCTTGCCATATCATACTCATCGGGATCATAATCGATCTTATTTGGCTCGTCGTACTTAAATGCTCTGAATACCATAGTTTCAAAACATTTGCAATCTCGCATATATCTTGTATCAATTAATACACCACGACAACCAACAAAAAACTCATCTCGTAAAAATAATTCTTCATCCATGACTATTCCTCCTTTGTAAACTCTTTATCTGAGAACCATTTCCCTTTGGAAATATAATTCTCCTCGATTTGATTCCAAAACTTTTCTCCATTATAATTTGGCATAAATAACTCAAATTGTGGAGAGAAGAAAAAACTTTTAGCTTTGTCTTTGGCTGCTTGTTTTACAACAGCAGCCGCCAACAACCTGAATCCTTCGCTAGAATATTGTTTAGCGTACTTAATATCACAAAATTCTGCACGAGGATCAATAGGATCTATGTAAATCATAAGCGTACAAGGCTGTCAATACTTGTAGGTTCCGGTAAGTCAATATACCACTTACCTCTGATCTTTCTAAACCTACGACCTCTTAAATCCTGAGCATCCCAGCCTTTATTATCGTCTCTTCTTGAATGAGGAGACTTCCTGTCAGATATACCATAGAAGTCTAAAACAGTAACATAGCCTTTATTACGGACATACCTAAGCATTTCCTCAAATACGTCATTAGCATCAGCTTCTGTATAGAAGCCAATGTCCCTATAACTGTTCGGACAACGCTCATCGTAATCATCGTCATCGTCATCCCTGCTACTGCTGCCAGACCTAAAGAAACCAGAGTAATCATTTCTTCTTCCTCCTTTCTTTCCTTCCATACCAAACATCATACCTAAGCCGCCGCAGAACATATCATAAGCAGTCTGCTTCATCGCCGGAATAAATACCTTAAGTACTAAATATTCCGGAATATTATCAATATGTTCTGTGCCAAATACAGCCTTCTTACACTTACTCCAGAAGGTTTCTTTCTTAGGCTCATACTTAACTACAGCCTTAATATCACTTTCAGATCTACGTACGGGTGCTTCTTCGGTGGTCCTGTACGCATTACTCGCACCGAGATTATTTGTACTTACTATGAGTTTTCTCTTCTCGCTTGCCTGTTCTATTTGATCGCTCATTTTCTTTTCTCCTTTCATTCCAGCATTCTTCGCAGATTTTTAATGTGTCATAAAATGGTGGTCTAGGTTTACCAAGCTCGTGCATTATTCCGGTCTTTTTGCCGCAAATATCACACTCCAGCATAAATACCTCCTTTAAAAGCTCATAGGCCGTGTTTCCACGACCTATGGTCAAATATAATTACGCTGTCGCAGTTTCAGCAGCTTTTGCTGCCGCTTCTGCTTTCTTCTTCTCACGGATTTGGTCTAATTTCTCGACCGCCTCCTCGCCGAACTCGGTGTATTCCCGAGCTTCGTCAATGTGTTTTTCTATCTGGTTACCTGCGACTTCACCAGCCGCACTCGCCAGACCAACCATACCTATACCAGTGGCTACTTTTATTATACCACCAGCTTTACCTGTATCGACGCCTGCACATGCCGCGCCGACGATGATTCCCCCGCCTATATATGCGAGGGCTTTTAATCCGCCCTTCACGTATTTCCAGACGGTGTCCTTTGCTTTGTTCACTTGCTCTACTGTAAGTGCCATTTCTTTATTCCTCCTTTCAAGGTTTATGAGGTAAGCACCGCGCTTACCTCAATATATGGAGTGTAAATATCACGCAATTAACTTGCTCAACTGATCGTCCGTACACTCCGCGTCAGCATTTACACTAATTTTAAGTTTCTTTGTAGTATCGTCACGTACTACTTCGAGATCAGAGATAGAAATATCAATCTCTATTCCCTTAGATCTCAAGAATTTCTCAGCAACAGTACTGAGAATGGCCTTCATAAAGGAGCTTTTGATCCGCATCTCATCCATCACATTGCTCCTCTCTGAATATCATAGTACGTCTTGATGTTCCTAAGTGTGCTCCACCACATCCATGTGAGCGCTGCTACTGCAGGAACTGTTACAAGAAGCGTTCCAACCACCTGAAGTGCCGGCTTATAATGTTTCACATAAGCCTTCTTCTGAATCTCAAACATAAAATCGTCATTCTGTTTGAGATTGTTCTTGTAAAGCTCAGATTCGAACTTTACTTTACTTACAGTTTTCTCCGCCTCTTTGACATTGTTAAATAATGCAATATCTTCAGGCGTACGCTGATCAGTAACGCTTTTACGTGTTACACGCCATATAGTATCTCTGGTTATTTCATTGCTCTTGATTTCGTTCTCGAGTTTTGAAATATCAGACTGAATTGCTGCTATCTGACTTGTGTCTTTAATAGATACGGCAACTGACTGATTGCCATTTGCAGCAGCTACCTGAGTAGTGTTACCTGCCTGAGCGGCTTTAAGATTTTTCTTAAGAGTCTCAAGCTGTCTCTTACCAGCTTCTGCTGCTGCTTTTGCAGTCTGATACTCTGTGTTTGTTGACAGAATATCTTTTGTTGATTCAATCTCGGCTTTTTCAATTACATTGGCCTGAGCCTTTGCTAATGTGAGAGTGTTACGAGCATCTTTAAGCTCTTCTCCAAACTGCTCGTAGACCTCATGATCTACAGCATTGTTCACATCAGTTGTGTAAGATTTGTTCATCTTACGAAGAATTACAAAACCTACACCCCATGCTACACCACATGCTCCTGCTATAATAAGTCCTTTAATGTTCATATTACTGCTCCTCCTTTTCTATTTGTGCCATGAACTGTTCCTTGGTTATACACTGTTTTACTCTACGCACAACAGTGTACTCCATATAATACTTTCCGTCCTGGAAAGTAAACTTCTTATCTTTAACCTGAACTGTACCATCATGACTGAGGTTGTTCAGGGATCTAGTTTCATCGTTCTCGTAAAGAGCTATTTTAGGCTCTTTTACTACAGGTTTTGCTTCGACTTTAGGAACAGTCGAAGGTGATTCATCACTTTTCACAAGCTGCTCTCTAGTCCAACCTGTAGCGCTACATATCTTATAAATCGTACGATTATATAAATACGGATGCTCCTTTACAGTTGAGTCTGAAAATGTGCTAGTGGTAATACCACACATTTTGCAGAACTCATTTAAAGAAATACCAGATTCAAAACAGTACTTTCTTATTTTTTCTCCGATCTTTCTTCGGTCAAGTTCCTTATTAATATTAGTCGCAGTGACTGTTTTAACTGATTCTTCCATAGACTTTTCCTCCTTTTCGACTGCTCTTGAGAATGTTTCTGCGAGGCGCTCTTTAATAATATCATCAAGAGCTCTCTCGATTAATACAGCGTTGTCGTCACGGGTACGTGTTTCCGTGTACTTGCCATTAAAGCGTTCGTACGCGGATATTGTACTCATGGCCAACCCAGACTTCTTGGAAATATCATCCAAGGTAATACCATAACTGTGACGTTTCTGTGAAAAACTAATTCTGTTACACTCTTTTTCGACTGCTGTTGATACTGACATAATTTTCCTCCTTTTATTGTTAATGGAAAAGCTTAGAGGAGATGTTATCTCCTCTAAATCATTATTCAGTTTCTTCTTCCTCTTCCTTTTTAGGAAGGGATTTTACACTGACGTCTCCGCCAGCGTATTTCTTTTTGGGCAATAAGTTACTTGCCCCGTATAAGCCGATCGCCAAACCGACGATCGTTAATGTTAAATTGGCCGCAAACTTTACGACCTTCTTTACTTTTTCTTTCATATTTATACCTCCTTTCATTATATGAGGTGTAAATATCACTTATCAAATGGTATTGTCAGTGTAGTATCTACCAACTGACCTATAGCATCTGCATGCTTATCATTATAGCCTAAGCGCTGCCAATTTGCCCTAGCTGATGCCGCACCTGCTGCGTCAAGAGCTTCCTTATTTAAATTGAGCTGCTCTGCAATATAATCTATCTTGCCTCCAAGATTGTATATACGCTGATCGTCATATATACTATTCGCCCAGAGCATCTGACGAGTACTTCTCAATACTCCTTTAAGTCTGTTAACAGCCAGCCAATTGCTTACGCAAAATATAGTTACTCCTGCGCCCCAAGCTAATTTAGCTGCAGTTTCAGGTCTATTCTCTGCTGTTTCGATTACTGCTTCCTTAAGATCTTCAAAAAATCCCATAATATAATCCTCCTTTTTATTAGGTTATTAGTTGCAAAAGCTTAGAGGAGATGTTACTCTCCCCTAAGGCTTTAGTTACTCGACTTCGGTGTATCCACCGTCGTCATCGATGACGTTATCATTGTCATCATCGTCATCATCCGGATCATCTCCAGATGATTTATTTTCCGACGCTTTGTTATAAGCATCGGTTGCCTTGTCAAATCCAAGGCCCTCGCCGACTTTCTCAGCGATAAATAATCCGCCGACAATCGCAGCACCTGCTGCGACCCACTTGCCGACTTTCTTTATCTTGGACCCTACCGGTCCATCCCAAAACTTCGGCTTTTCAGCCGGAGTCTGATCAGGTGCCGTTGCCGGTACCTGTGCCTGCTGCTCCTGTGTTGCAGGAGCGTTTACAGTTTCAGTTGCTGTATTATTCATAACAGCTTCCTCCTTTTCTGTTACTGCAGCATTTGCTGCATTATTGTTTACAGTTTCTTTCTGATTGTTGTTCTGTGCCATAATAGCACCTCCTCCTTTTGTCTATGCGTGCACCCCATTGTGCTCCGCATAATAAGGCGTGTAAAAACTGCATAGTATAAATATCAATCAAACCTATACCATGCTTCCTTTAAAAATTTACCCCGTACATATCCCTCCTATCAGGTAATATGTTCAAATATACTACTGTACATCTGTGTCCGTTGTATTCTTCTACATGCGGGTCACAAATATTATTCACATCTATATTATCATTGAATGGTAGAGCCTGCCAACCCCAATTCTCAGCGGCTTCAGAATATTCTCCTCCACAGTCTTCTATAAAATTGGACCACGACCACCAATCATATCCTCCTTTTCCATATGGTCGTAGCTTTTCGTTACATCGTTCGGCCGCTCGATAGATGCGTTCGTATGTGGTCGGGAACTCCTGGCCAGTAATATTATCTTTTAATATAACACCACCGGTTGCAGCATCGCAAATAAGCTTATCAAGAGTATCTGTCTTAACAGGATCTTCTTTAAGCTGCTCTTCATGTACCTTGTGTTCAATAGTTTTTACCTTATTTTTACCAATTTCCTCAACAGCATACTTCTTAAATTTGTCCGAAGACTCACGCAGAATATTATAAGCAGCTATTAATTCTAACTGCTTTTTCTTATCTATTCCGTGTGCACCTCCTATACATGCTATAGTAATACCTGAGCAAACCACGGGTGGAATATAATAATACCACGTCCTTTTGGCTTTCTCTTTAAACGTTAAAGGCTCTCCTTTTATTTCCTCCTCTTCTTTGATAGCCTCTTCTGCTGCTTTCTTACATTCTGCAGATATAATTGCAGTTGCAACTACACCAACCATTGCAGTTATTGTAAGAATACCACTTGCGTTGTTACTACAGAATCTCAGTGCTGTTTTGCCTATTTTTGCTAGGCCAGTAAAGAATGACATTTGTTTTACTCCTTTCTGGAAAATGTTTGAAGACATGAAATCGGGGATTGATTCCCGATCGACTATTACTAGCTTGTTTTACCTTAAACTAATTTCATATCTTCATTATAGTGCGTGTAAAAACTACAGGAGCCGAAGCTCCCATAGCTTTATACCTACTAGATGATGATCTTACCATCACAGCAGGTTCTTTCATCCTGATCGATTAAATCGGTCAGTTCTTTGACCTGATGCGGCCAAAGAAAGTAATCAATTTCGTCTTTCCCTGTAAGAGAGATTCCTTTGACTGCGTTTATTCCGTTTTTGCGAAGATAGTCTTTTACTATCTTCATTCTTCCGGAATCAGTGCCGTATGTACGACACTGTATACAATACGGATCACTATCCGTATCTTCTTTCTTTTCATCCTCGACTTCAACTTTGAAGCCAAGGTCTCTTAACTTAGAGACATACTCATCTCTAAGCTTTTCCTCGTCCGTAGCCTCCTCTTTGGGCTCTTCGGACTTTTCTTCTTCCTGGTCATCCGCCTTATTTTCGAAAGCGGATTTAAACTGTTCGACGAACTCAAAAAACGAGCCGTCGCTTATCATCGACGCCATTCCGGCGCCGAAACATTCAACTTCCTTTTCGTTGAGTTTAATTCCAAACTCAACATCCATTACATTAATATAAAATACCATATTTTTATGATGGTTGTTCTCCCGCGGTTCCATCTCCGCGTTTAAATGCGTGTACACTCGTACTCCGCATAATAATGTGTGTAAAAACTACAGGGGCCGAAGCTCCTGTAGCATATCTGCTACTTCTTGAAAGCAAACGCTTTCAAGAGCTTAAATACTATTATCCCCGCTACAATCGCGAGGACGATCTGCCATCCTACGATGGCTGCTGTCACGAGTGCTAATACACCCGTAAATAATAACAACAATACCGCTGCTATCATTCTGCATCACCTCCTTCAAGGTTCCATTTTTTGATCATCGACAAACAGTCGATGAGATCAAGTGTTAACAATCCTGCCAATAAGCAGGACAATATAACTTTTATTACTTTTTTCATATTATACCTCCTTTTTGTCTATGCGCGCACCCCATTGTGCTCCGCAATATAAGGTATGTAAAAACTATAGGAGCCGAAGCTCCCATAGCTTTTGGTCACCTGGTCATAAATATCAAAACCAGGGCTGCAAGGAGACCAAAGTCTCCTCCAATGTATGTGCCTGCTATAATCATCAGACACCATACCAACCACTTTTTGATCGCGCCTCTATTCAAGTGCGATCACCACCTTTCTGCTTCTTTTCTATTCGCAAAAGAAGCTCGTACTGCCGATCCAGCTGTTTCTGGATCTTCTCGTCTCTTTCATCCTGGTAATTTGCCCATTTAAGGCAGATACCGAACATTTCATTGTACTGCCGTACATACTTATTGTACAGCGATACATACTCTTCCGGGATCTCTTCAAGAGATGTCCCGTTAAGTGCCAGCATATCACCTATCATGCTGGTCATCATTTTGTCGGTTGACTCTTTTATTGCAAGAGTCATCTCTTTTGTGTTGAGGACCTTCTTGTCCTCGTCTTTTGCTTTATCTAACCAATAAAATCCCATAACTTTGCCCTCCTTTTATGGCTAATGGGTTTACGTGTCAATATAAGGCGTGTAAAAAGCATAGCCCATGAAGGGCCATGTTTTTATCTTCTTTTCATAGCTTCTTCTCTAGTCAATCCTATGAATTGACTAAAGTCCGGTTTCTCATCTGGATAATAAGTATATAATTCTCCTTTAGTTCCATCTGAGTAAATAACTCCTACTACTTTTCTTACACTTTTGCCTTTTTCAAAGGCTTTTACTATTTTCTTCTTCATCAATTTCCTCCTTTCTTTAATAAGGGTTCTGTGAATTATAAATCCGTACAGGTTATTTTTAATATTTTCCAACATTATAATCACCTCCTTCAATATAACCCTTGTAAAAACTATAGCGTCCGTAGACGCCATAGCCTTATGTTTTAATCTTCCTCGATATCTTTGTCAGGAAGATCAGCATCATAGATCTCTAACAAGAGATCTAATTTTGCCTCCATCACCTTATTCTGGCGACGGATCTTCTCTAATGCGCCAACCATTATTTGGTCAACGAGCATCAGTTTGTTTATGTATTTGTCCTGGGCTTCTGCCCATTCTTTCCAGATATCGAATATTTCGTCGATACCCTCGTTGCTAAAATCTACCGGAGTAGTTTCAGCATACTCTCCCATTGCGTCTCTCATTCCTTTGAAACGCTGCTTTGTAAGTTCGCGCATTCTTTCCACGAACTCCTGGTTGTTTGTCTTTACGTTCTTTTTTACTTTTACATCTTTCATAGATGTACCTCCTTTTTTGTTTATGCGTGCACCCCATTGTGCTTCCGCAATATAAGGTATGTAAAAACTATAGCCCATTTAATTGAGCTATAGTAAAAAAGTTTATACTTTTTTCAAATTTTTCAGCCTATGTTCTTCTGTTTCACATAAAAGAACATACGTACTCAGAACAAGACTTAAATATATTTCAACATGTTCTGATGTTTTTGTTCCGTAATTTCTTACAGTTTCTTTTGAAACCTTTGCTATTTTAGCAAGGTTTGTCTGAGTCAATCCACTATTAGCCAGTGAACTGAAAAAATCTTCTTTAGACAACCTAACGTCGTCTAAAAGACCTTCTAATCTTTCTCTGCTTTCTTCTCTTATTTCTTCTCTGATCATATTGAATCCTCCTGTTTCTTCTATGAATGTTCTCAATATATCATTAGAATATTCATAGATTGTTTTTGTTTTAATAACTCTTGTGTCATCCATATAATCACCTCCTTCAAAATATAAGATGTAAAAACTATAGCCCATGAAGGGCTATAGGGAGGATAGATCAGATATGAACTATCCTCAACATCTGTTTACCTATCTCCTTAAAGAACGGTTCAGCAGCTTTGTCAATAAGCTTCCTATACAGGAGCATACCGCCTATGCCGATAATTCCGCCAAGGATCGTCTTACGCACCTCTTTCTTGACTTTTTCTTTCTCTGTCTCAAGAGTCGTAAGTTCCTTGTACGCGGATAATGCATCTGCATATTCCGGTGTGCCTACCTGTAAGGTTGCAAGCTTATCTTTAGCTCGCTGAACTTCGTTCTTTAATTCGAACTCGTTGTTCCTCACAGTTGTTGATACTAATTCATTTACTTTCATATCTTACCTCCTTTGTTAATGGTCTGGTACTTCCAGACTCAATATATAACGTGTAAAATGGATAGGACTTGTATCCTTCACAGGTTGAGCGCGCACTCCCCTGATTTTAGAATATCAATCCTATCCTCATTGTTAAAGATGATCTAAAATAATTTTCATACCGATCGCCTCCTTTGTCATTATAGGAGGTGTAAAAACTATAACGTCCGTAGACGTTATAGGCTAGCAATTTAAAGGCTTGCTATAACCTTCTGTCTCTCTTCCTCGTTTAACATAGGTAAGAGAACATACTCATTATCTTGCATTGGTGCAAGATGATATGCTCTTTTAACAAGAGCAAACTGGACCATATTGCTGTCCATGTATACCAAAGTTACTGGTATACGATCTTCTCCCACAAGCTCGTCGTCTTGTGTTTCTACTGGTGTTCCGTACTTCTTCAAATCTGTAAGTACAGAATCTAAATTTAATTCTTCTTTCTGAAACACTATTACATATCTTACTCTCATTTTCTTTCTCCTTTCGATATATAATGTTTATAGTGTCAATATATAACGTGTAAAAACCATAGGCCGTGTGGCCTAGGCTATATCATTGTCGTATTCTTGGCAATACTCCTGCCAAGAATACCACTTCTGATACTCTTTAATTTCCCACGGCAGTGGGAAAACAAACTCACATATGGGTTCTTCACCATATGTGTCATCCCTCCAATAGAGGGTTATCCTTTGCATCCGGGAAAGTATATCATACTTCCCGGTATCTTTGTTAAACTCCATATACCGTCCCACATGGAACCAGACGGGATATTTCTTTATCAACTTTTTGCAGGTGCCTATAGCACTCTGCCAATCCACTTTATAAAACTCTGCCAATCCTTTTATTTTTCTCATTTCCTTTCTCCTTTTCTTTTTGTTTATGAGGCTTACTATATCCTCATTATAACAGATGAAAAAAAAAAACATAATAAATGAAATAGTGCGTGAGCAGTGCTTCCTATGCTCACAGGGTAGTCCATATATCCGACCACATGTCTTGCAACGACTCAAAGCCAATATACTCTTGTCCCCCACGGTC
>Ga0247609_10006477_pt1 | contig 11267 bp, 22 predicted proteins | sample 172DNAGHGlowgp2_FD_193487 | JGI IMG/M metagenome (GOLD analysis project Ga0247609, IMG submission 193487) | Sheep rumen microbial communities from Palmerston North, Manawatu-Wanganui, New Zealand - 1728 DNA GHGlow gp2 | ecosystem: Host-associated > Mammals > Digestive system > Stomach > Rumen ... | reverse complement strand
CTTTTGGTCAATTGGTGTAATCCAAGGTGCATCTTCAAGTCTATTAAAGAAATCTACCATAATAGCCTTCTCAGAATCTGCAGTTACACATATTCTTTTTTGAGAATGTGATCTATAATTACAATATACCCATTCTTCTCCATGCTCATCTTCTATATATACGAGACCATTAATATCACAATAATAAGGTACATTTTCTTTTAAGAAATCACTAAAAGATTGTACAAAAGCTGCTTTAGACATAGTTATTCTCCTTTAAGTATAGTCCAGATTTTATCTAAAATTATCATACCATCATCAGTATAATCAAACGAATAGAGATCATTTTTCATATCATCTTCATGTTTCTTAGCTAAACGACGAATTTCTTTAATGTAAGCGTCTTTATCATTAAATTCTTTTGCTTCATACTTGTAATTGCATTCGTTATAACTAGTAGCTGTTCCATCATCATTAATATCATCTGGAAAATCAAATTCTATAATAATGCTACCATTAACTGTTGCCCATCTTAATCTAAAACATTTAATCTTTGCTCTAGCCATTTCATCATTAATTTCATCAACAGCTAGTTTTACTGCTTCTCCTGGCCACATAATTATTTACCTCATACTAATTCATCAATAATTAATTGAAATCTTTTTCTAAAATCTTCTTCATCAAGATTAACTCCATATTCAGAATTAACCCAATCTATAATCTGATCATAATCAGGCTCTGATAAAATATAGAAACTATACCAAGCAATAAACTTCATGCAAGTATCTATATCATCAAATGAATGTTCTTTTACGTTTTCAATATCATCATCAGTAAACATAGGTTGAAATGATATTTGTTTTTCTACAGGTTCAGGACCATCTGGATATAAAGCACTTCTTAAACCTGTTTTACATTCCTCTTCATAAGCTGTAAGCATCTTATCATATACTTTCTTTACATTGTTCACATCCATAATCCTGTACCTCCTTTCAAAGTAAATGCTTAGCCATAAAGACTAAGCATTTTTCAATATTCCATATTATTATTAAATAGCCTTTTACTCAGAAAGATCATTTAAGTCAACGTCTAACAATTCTGCGGCTTGAATAAAATAATCCATTGCCTGTGCAGTACTTATACCTGCAGCTTTCTTAATCTTTCTACATGCTTTCCAAAGATCAGTTGGATTTACTGTGGTAGTTTCTTCTTCCTCAATTTTTCTAGAATCACTATCATTATCTTCGTCTAACTCTTCTTGGAATTTAACCTTATCTTGAATTAAGAATAAATCTAAATTAAGCTGATGATTATTAGCTATCTTTTTGTATTTATCTAATCTATCATTTGGCATTTCAAATGGATCTCTGCTCATATTAACCTCCAAAAGTAGTAAAAATGCCTAACTACAAAAAAGTTAGGCATTGTTCAATTTCCATCGAAATAATCAGATAAAACCTTAACAAAAACCGACTATTTCTATTATATTTAAATAGCCTTTTAATGTTTTATATTAAGCTTTATCATAGGTTTTTCTATATCATCTTCAGTAATGATATATTTAGTTTCTTCAGTAAAGTTATCAATATGCTTTTTCTTAGCCTTTTCATAGATATTAAGTACATCTTTGATAGTCTTATTATTAAGCATACTTAATAATTTAGTCTGAGCACTATCCTGAACAGTAAAGTTATCTTCATCAGCAGCATTAATAAATACTTGCATTAAAGTAGCTGTATCTGGCTTAGGAACTTCATAATAAACTGTAAATAATTCAGGATTAAGTTCAGTATCAGAAATAATAATAGTAAGATCATTATCTAATGCTTCAAGAATAGCATTTTTAACTTCAGTACTAAAAGTATCATCTGATAATTTACTTATATTTCTAATAAAAAGTACTCCACCAGTAGCATAATTGATAATAGCATTAGCTCTCTTGGCAGTATGTCCAACATAAGAACCTTTTAAGAATTCCGCATCTATCTGAAGATATTTATTATCTGAAATATAACCTAACTTGTACAAATAACCGGTAATAACCTGAACCAAGAAAGGTACTCCAGAACCATAATGATCTGCAATCAAGATTTTCTGAGTCTTAGTATCATTATAGAATTCTTTTTGTTTCTTAAGGGCTTCAATTTCACTTGCAAAAGAACTAAATTGAACTAATCTACTAAAATCTTCATCTGGATCTTCTGAACCATTTCTAACTTTAGTTTTAAGTTCGCCAAGACTAATAATAGATTCATCTATATTACTAGAAGCAGAACTATTTCTAACTTCATGTTGCAAGAATACTTTTCTACTATCTTGATACTTCTGAACATCTTCAATTTCAATTATTCTAGTATCTGTATGCGCGTTAATACTTCTATCAGCATAGTTATCCATAATAGTATCTACTGCATTACGAACTGTACGAGCATTACCAAATGATTTAACTTGCTTTTCTAAAGTAAATGTTTCTAATAATAATGGAATAGCATTATCACTAATCTTATAAGACTTTCCACTATAATTACTTATGAAATACTTAAATATCTCAAGCATTTCTTGTTCAGTATAGTCAGGAAAATAAATAGTATGTTTAATTCTAGAACTGAAACCTTCATTAGAAGCAATAAGTCTAGTCATTTGTTCTTCATAACCAGCGAGAATAACTACGAAATCACTTCTATGATCTTCCATAGCTTTAAGAAGAATACCAGTTGCTTCAGCACTATAACCGTTTTTATCGTATAGTAAATAAGCCTCATCAATAAAGAGAACTCCACCCATACTATATTCTATAATAGCATCTACTCTAGCAGAATTTCCAGCTTTTAAGTAATCACCAGAAATTTCTACGTATTGGTTCTTCTTAATATAACCTAAATCAAACAATATCTTAGTTACAATTCTGGCTACTGTGGTTTTACCAGTACCAGCAGAACCTAAGAATTGCATGTGATTACCATTGTTATTATTACCATAAAACTTAATTCTATTCTCAAGTTTTTCAATCTGTTCTTTTACTGATTCAAGACCTATCATACTATCAAGATCTTTCTTAGCATCTTTAGAACCACTAAATGTTTTAGATTTAATATCAGCAGGAAGATTAGGATTTTCAAATTGCTTTTCTTCTTCAGTCTTCTCTACTTCCTGTTGACCCTGCTTAAATTCTTCAGCCTCTACAAAATTATTTTTATAAGGCAGATCAAAAAATACTCCTTGGAAAGGTCTTTTTCTAGCGTCATCAAATTGATCTGCTACATTAAACGCAGCTTCAGGCGCAATACCTTTAACAGAATAATATGCTTGCTTAATAAAAGACATTCTCTCTGAATTTCTGTATCTTGAAGGGAGTGATACCATTATATCATGTAATTGAACTTCATAAGCCTCAAATTTCTTAATTATAGATTTATAACTAACAAAAGTTAATACTACACTTAAAATTTCTGTTAAGATAAAGATAACTCCAGCTAAAATTCCAGCCAAAACTAAATGAGAAGTATCTTTAGCTGCATCTATAAATTCCATTCCAGAACCAAGAACTCTAAATAACCAAATAGCTACAAAACCTACAATAGCTATTCCAAAAGATAGACCTAATTTAGATATAGCAATAGATACAAATCTACTACCAAAAGTTTCTTTCTTATAGAATTTAGTTAGAAATGGCTGAACTAAATGTTTATCAGGATTTATTCTTAAAGTCTTATAGAACTTGAGAATTAGATCCTCATATTTTTCAGTGGTGGAAACTGCTTCGTCAACAGCTAGATACCACTGATGAATGTCTTTATACATAAAAAATTCCCTCCAAGTAATTTTGTATATAATTAAATAGATTTTTAGTAATAAAAAAGACTAGCTAATAATCTAGCTAGCCTTTATATTTTATGCTACTTCTTTAATAGCAGTTATGAAATCAGTAGAATTTCTACAAAGTTTTCCACCATTCTTTCTATAATACATCATAGAAAGATCTTCTACTAACTGCTTAAAACTATTAGCCATATCATTTGCGTATAAATAGTTTCTAAAATCATATTCATCTGCACAATCAACGATAAGAGTTCCACTAGATGTATGATCGATATGACATCTAGCATCAACTATCTTAAACATTTCTTGAATGGCTTCTTCAGTACCAATATCGTTCTTGTTTTCTGAGATTTTTACAAGTAATCCATAAACATCACGACAATCCAACATTAATCTGTTTTCATCCATGTTAGTGTTCCTCCTTTTTAGTCTTCTGATTTAATATAACAATAATCTACTTTCCATCCATCTTTAACACCTTCATCAGCTAAATATCTTTCAAGTCTTACACAAGGATCTGATCCATCTAATGAACTAGCAAATATAGAATAACCACAATTATTCAAAAATGCCTTATTATCATTAGTAAATACATAACTTCTAGACTCTAATGAATATTCTTTTGTAAATGAATCTTCAGAAATTACAGCTATCATAGTACAAATATGATCCATTGTACCTTTAGTAGTGTAATTATACTTATTATTAAACTTTATAAGGTATTCTTTTGCTTCATGCCAATTCATCTTTTCCATATTAAATCTCCTCTGTGTGCTCCCAAAGAATCAGTCTTCCAGTATCTTCACAAAATAAATGATCTTGAGCAAATTTCTCATCAGCCATTAAATACTGTGATAATGCTTCATAACCAACATAATCTACAAAATTAATCAAACTATCCCAATCTGTATGCTCAGTTACTAAATCTTCCAGCATTTCTTTAGGTGTTCCGACTCTAACTACATTCCAAGATTCTTTACTCAGATCAACTCTTAAAAAGGGACTATTGAGCTTATAGGCAGTCACTACGTCAATAACTTCTTTCTCAGTTAATCCTTGTTCTAACAAATGTTGTTTAAGTTCCTCTAAGTTCATACATTCTCCTTAATGTTACATTATATTATTATAACTAAAACATAAATAAAGGTTATTGAATTAACAATAACCTAATATAATAAAGAGAAGCTGACAAGAATATGCCAGCAATCTCCTTACTTTATTTCATTGTAGCTTTATTCTCCTAATTTAACAATTGAATTGTAAAGACAAGTATGTTTATCATCAAGTTTCTTATCTCTATGATAATGTCCAAAATACCAATGTTTAAACTGCAATCCAAAATCAAATTCAAGATGATCAAAGAAAGAAGTTAAAGTATCAGAATCATAACTGTATATTAGTTGAGATATTAATGAAGTACCACAACAATGAGTTAGTACATAATCTACTTTAAAATCTACTTTCTCAAGATTATCAATTCCTTCTTGCAATTCTTCTTGGCTTGGCATTTCTCTTGCCCACCAAGAAATGTTTTCTTTACGATTATATTTATCTATGGACGTTGCTCCACCCATAGTAAAAAACTTTAATCCATCAATATCAAATACTTGACCTCTCATTAAATGATATACAGAATCAGCAAGTTGATGTACTTTGCCACCGTGCCATTCAGTGACTGAATAAGAATCTAAAGCATTGTGATTCTCATGATTACCATCTATAAAAAGAGTTGTAAAATTCTTTTTGTTATAATAGTCAATAGTATATTTATCCGTCTTATTTAACTCGCCATTAGGTAACGTGTCAAACCAACGCATAGCAACATCACCAACTATAATAAGATAATCGTTCTTAGTTAGTTGTTTCTGTTCTGGCCAATTAGTAGTATTAATCTTTGACCAGTCTATGTCTCCGTGAGTGTCACCAGTTAAATAGATCATTTTTAATCATCCTTGCCTCATTTTTTATTATACTATTATAATTAAATAGCCTTTCAAAATAAATACATTTTTTGTCTATGTAACACTGTTACACAATATTAAGGCGAGAAATTAATCTCGCCCTAATTATTACATATTAAATTCAATATATTCAGCAATACATCTAGCAATATCTTCTGCGGTAGTAAGACCATGATATTCACAACCAGAACTACCATTATGACTTATATAAAGACTTCTAGATTTTTCATCATCTGAATCATCTCTATAAATCTCAAATTCAATGTTAATGCCTTCTTCACCAATTCTTAATTTCTCAATTTCACTATTTTCAATTAACTTCATAATAGTCTCCTTTAAGTTAAGTCACTAGCAGCTAACCAAATTTTCTTAGCATTGAAATTTATTTTATAAATATTTAATTCATTAATGAACTTATCATCATACATAATAAAATTAGAGATATTTACTAACTTACCAGTAATACTAATATCATCTTCATAATATTTTAATGGAGCAAGTTTAGTCAAATAAGTAATTATGTCTTCATCAGTTAAATGATCATGCAATATTCTTTGTCTAGCATTAGCACCACCTAAAGTAGTTACTAATAAATTTGCAGACTCTTCATCTGATTCATACATATCAATAATATTTTGTTTAATATCATCTACTCGCCAAACTACAATAATATCATAGTCCTTCTCATTAAAATCTTCAATCCATTTAGCTTTTTTAAATTGCTTTAATGTAGGTGCCATAATTAATTCTCCTTATAACATGCCTAAATTATCTAAAAACCAAGTAATAAAGTACTTCATAACATTTTCAATGCAAAGATCTTCATCACCATCAAAAGTATCTACGAATGTTTGAAACATTTCTGCATCAATAACTCTATAGATAACTCCATCAATATCTAAAGAAATACTTTCCTTATCATAATAAATATCTTCTACATTATAAATCTTAAATCTATCTACATCGATAGGTTCATTAAACTTGATTGCAATCCAATCGTTAAAAATATTCTCTGCTTCTGTGTCATGCTCCTCAAGATTAACTCTAAACTTATTAACCTTAAACATAAATCCGTTGTAAGCAGGCAGCAACTTAAAATTGCAATCGTATAAGTCTATAATATTCTTAGCCATATACTTATCCTCCTACTAAATTATTTACGCAGATAATCTGGAATATCAATTCCTGCCTCATCAGCATATTCAGTATAAGCTTTAGAAAATTGCTCAAACATTTGATAAAATGAATTAAGATGCTCTTCAGTAATTAATGCTTTATATCCCTTGCTTGTTTTTACATCTTCATTAATTTTTTCTAAAGCATCTGTCATATAAAATAGCTTATTTTCAACCTTTTCTCTTAATTCTTGCTCATTCATAATTTTATTCTCCTTATAAACCAATTTTTTCTTCTAATTCGCTAATATCTTTACCTAAAGATCTATAAGCATCTTGCCAACCAGTTAAATACTCATAATCTTCTTGAGTTGGACCACTTATAACTCTAATCAAATATCTCATTTCAGGATATTTACTACCAAAACTATTTACAAACTTGTTAGCGGCTTGTCTAAGTTGAGCATCTGACATAGAACCATAAAATCCTTCTGTCTCACTTGCATGCTCTACAGCACCAAAGTCTTGAAGTATAATGTCCATCTCATCTTCATGATGTTCACTATAATAATAATCTAAAAAATTTATATAATTATCTCTCATATTTACTCCTTAATCTCTTGGAGCAATCATTAAATGCTGTTCCATAGTATCTATTCTACCTACAGGTGAAATATCTATTTGTCTGCATTTATCTGGTAAAACAATTTGCATTTCATCATCAAAATTAGATAAGAATGCTTTAAGTTCACCAACAGTAATTTTATCTTCATCAGTAATAACTAATCTTTTCATATTTATTCCTCCTCTTCAAAAGTGAAATATGCTAAATCTATTTCTTTTGCAATAGATTCATAACCAGGCATTTTAGCTAAATCAAATGTAAATCTACCAAACCAGTCTTCAAATTCATCTTTAGTACTAATTTGAGTTTCTTCTATAGTTTTATGTCCTAAATAATAAATATCTAAAGATTTACCCAAATCACTCCAATTAAATAATACTTCACCAGTAGCTTCTATTAATAGTTGCTTATCTCCATTAACTAGAGAATTATGATGTTTACCAATATGATCCACAATTTTTTGTATATATTTGCTTAAATTATATATAGAAACATCTCCGTGTGCTACAACCTCTTCTGGAAGTTCAGTAATTGCAGCTAAATCATGTTCAAAAGCTTCAATATCTATAAAGAATTCTACTCCATTTAATTTGAGCTTATATGCTTCTAAAGTATCTTTTAATGTTTTATTATATGGTTTACTAATCCAAGAAGGACTAATAGTTGCAGCAATACTTTCAGCTAAACTTTTTTCATAAACACAATTAGAATAATAACCTATACCAGTATTATATATGACTAGTTTACCTTTTTTGTATTTAATACTAATATATCTATTATTTGCACCACTACGAGTTTTAACTCTTTTATAGTCTGTGGCATTAATAGTATATTTAGTCCATGCTTCTTTAGGAACGTTCATTATTTACTCCTTCATTATTCTTCTTATTTCTTCATAGTCAGAATCGCTTACCATCATAATTATTTCTTCAGCTTGAGGTATTTTAAGCTGAATTACCTCAAAATTAAAGAATTCTTTTGGAAAAGCTCCAGTAAATTGACATCCTATACCAGTCGAATTGCAAACTGATAGAGTCTTAACTTCTCCAGTAGTTAATCTAACTATATCTCCAACTAAAACCATAAGTCACTCCTTAAAATTTTGATTGTACAAATTTTTCAATTTCATCAAAATCTGCTTCTAATAATTTATCATATTCTTTTTCTGTTAATCCTACAATATAAGTAGGTGCTCCCATAGGAACGTCATGAGATGATTCTGAACAAAGTAATGCATTTTTACCCTGTTGCTTAGCAATAATTTCAATGTCATAATCTCTATAAACAGTTTTTACTATACTGTCACAGAATTTATATCCAGAAGAACCATTCCATTTACAACCATCAGCAAATACTAAATAGTGTGGAAACGTACCAATTAACTCTTCTAAAATACTTTCCAATTGATCTTCATCAAATTCCTGACTATCATAATCTATAGCATCACTAGGAATTCCATAATAATCAATATTATCTTCACTTTCCATATAAGTTACACAATCAGAATCTAATCCGGCTTCTTCCATAATCTTATTTCTAAGTTCCTCTGAAACTTTTAATAGATTTACTTGATAGTATGTACATTCTTGTAAAATATTAAAGCTTTTCATAAATTAATCCTCTTTTAAAATAGCATAAGAGTCATCATCTAAACAAACAATTCCATGTCCCCAAGAACCAATAGCAAATCTCTTACCATCTTTTTCTACAATCTTTTCAATATGACCAGCTAAAAATTTACCATTATTTTTAATAGTATCTGTAGCTTGATTAGTCTTAGAACACCAGAATAAAATAATTAAATCACCTTCCTCAGGTTCTTTATCAACAGCCTGCATTTTAGCTATTCTAGCCTGAATAACCATCATATTACAAACATCACAACATCTTGATTCATAATCATCTTCTTTACATAGAGGGAATGGATTATTTCCATAACCTTCTAATTCACAACCACATATACAGCATTTCATAGTCTTATCTCCTTAATCTTCAGGCTTTATAACTTCTAAAATTTTAACATCTCCTATATAACGACCATCATCATCCATATAACAAATAAACTGATCAATAGTTATTTCACATGTTTTTATTACTGCGCTTGGCCAACCTGCACCAGGACCACTCCAATCAGAAATAGATTTAATAATAAAATGTAAGTTTGAAAAATAACTATTATATAAATCAATAAATTTTTCTTCGTCTTGATCTTCATAATACTTATTTAAAAGTTTTGCATCTTTTGGAGAAAGTTGACTATCTTCCCAGCATATATCATCATAATATGAAAATACATATTCATATTCATCTTTATTTCTGCGTTCGTATAATTGCTCTTCTGAATAAGACTCACCTATTTTTAATGGCTTCATAATTATATCCTCCTTAAAATAAACATTCAAGATCTTCAAGAGTATCATCTTCTAAATACTCAATTGAACAATCTAATAAATCATAAACTTTGTTGTCTCCACTATAAATAACATAGAAATCTTCTTTATAGAATAAAAGATATTCGTTAGGAATTTTTATAAGAGATAATTCTTTAGCAGTTATATCTACTATTTGTTTTGCTACTTTACTAACTTCATTTCTTAAAGTTTCTAAAGTCCAACTATCTTGAAAATTAAAATGAATTCCAATAGTATAGTCATTATAGAAAGAAACAAAGTTAACTCTGCTATCATATTCTTTTATAGATTCTTTGATCTTATCTTCTAAATAATCTTCAAAATCTGGATATTGTTCACTATCTACAAAACACCTTTGTATTTCTGCTCCATCATATAATCTAAAATATATAGTTGGGCTTGGTCTAACTACTTTATCCATATTAAACCTCCAAGCAAATCTTAATATAATTGTCTAGTACATAAGCCTTGATATTATTATCCCATTTCCAATCTGCATCTTTCATAGGTTCATAATCTTCAATACCTTTGTAGATTTGATTACCATCTTCAAAAACAATTACAATATCATCTTCAAAATCAATTCTTTTTCTCTGGTATGAATCATAACTTCTTTTCATAATACACCTCAATCAAATTCCCATCCTTTTTCTGGTGACCATCTATAAGACATAAAAGTATGTCCATTAGATCCACCTCCAGGATGTGTATAAGCAAATGCAATAGTTCCCCAAATATAAGCTTGAGCAATATAATAAGGTTCCTTTAACCATTGTTCATTCTCGTCTTTACTCACACAAGTAATCTTAGTTTCAGTATTAAAAGTACTAATTACTAGTTCTTTGAATAAAAGCTTTAAGAAACCTGTTCTATCTGCAAGATCTTGAGATTCAATTTCAATTCTAGATCTTCCATGACGATCTTCAACTATTTTCTTAGAAAATACTAGATCATCTAATCCTGTACGCTTTCTTATCTCAGCGTATAAATCTTCTATAGGTACATTTTCTACAAATTCTCTGCAAAAATCATTTACTTCGTCATTTCTAAGTCTTCTATATTCCATATTTACCTCCTCGAAATGAAAATCATTTCAGTACATTTTGTTTTCATTTGAAAACAATTTAATTCCAAATGAAAATCATTTCAAAAAATATACCTAAGTTATAAAACTTAGGTATTTTTCACGTTCTTTCTATTATATTTAAATAGCCTTTTGTTTAACCATAGTTAAACATATTACCAAAGCTACACTATAAAGTCCAGCTGCAACTAAGATAATAGTATTATATCCACTAAACTTCAAAATAACTTCAGAAAGATTATTTCCAGTTAGTCCAGCTATAGCCAAGCAGAC
>Ga0247609_10006474_pt1 | contig 11270 bp, 9 predicted proteins | sample 172DNAGHGlowgp2_FD_193487 | JGI IMG/M metagenome (GOLD analysis project Ga0247609, IMG submission 193487) | Sheep rumen microbial communities from Palmerston North, Manawatu-Wanganui, New Zealand - 1728 DNA GHGlow gp2 | ecosystem: Host-associated > Mammals > Digestive system > Stomach > Rumen ... | reverse complement strand
GAACTGCAGCATAAACTCAACCGCAGACCAAGAAAAAAAATCGGTTTCGATTTGCCATATCGAAAATTTTATCTATCTTTGAAAAACTGAGTTGCGTTTTGGTCTGGAATCTATCCTTGAAACATATCGTAAAAAAGTTTGTTTTTTCGGCGAAAAAATCATATCTTTGCACCATATTTTATTAAGGTAAAAGAATGAAGAAAACTCTACTATTCATAGCGTTGGCGATATGTGCCAAGGCAGCGTTCTCTCAATTCGCTTTCCCGACGCAGAGTGCGGTGGGCGGAGCCATGGGCGGATGCGGTGTGGCCCTCGACAATTTTTGGTCGCGTGTGGGCAGCGTGGCAGGCATTGCCAAGCTGGAACGCCCCTCGGTAGGACTGTCGTTCCGCAACAATTTCCTGCTCTCCGAACTCAGCTACAAAAGCGTGGCCTTTGCCCTGCCAGTAACCAAAAGCGGCAGCTTGGGGACAAGCTACACCCATTTCGGCAACGCCGACTACAACGAACAACGCGTGAACCTGATGTACGCACAGAAATTCGGACACATGTTCGCCCTCGGCGTGGAATTCGACTACCTGCACTCCGGCGTTTCCGAAGCAGGCTACGAATCGTCGAACCTGTTCACCTTCGGCGTGGGGCTGCAGTTCTACCCCACCAGCACCCTCACCATCGGAGCACACATCTTCAACCCCATCTCCACACATTACCAGACTGAAGTCAAAATGGACGTCCCGGCACTGTTCCGTGCTGGTGTGGCCTACAATTTCATCAAAAACGCCACAGCCACCATGGATTTTGTGAAGGATATGAACCACAAAAGCGACCTGCGTTTCGGTCTGGAATACACTTTCTTCGACTTTGTTAACGCCCGCATCGGCTTTGCCACACAACAGCTGACATACTCCTTCGGCGTGGGCATCGACCGCAGCTCGTGGGGCGTGGACCTGGCTATGCAGGTGCATCCCACCCTCGGCGTAACACCACAAATATCAGCTGTTTACAAATTTTAAACTCTCCAAAACGTCGAAATGAGGAAAATCTGGGCATATCTGGCATTGATACTTCTTCCATTGTCCGCAGCATTGGCACAAAACGACAATCAGGACTTCTGGCAGGAGTATATGGAGCTTATCGCCGAACAGAACGACGACGAGAGTGTGAGCGACGAGATAATGGAGGTGCTCGAACATTTCCTCGACGACCCGATCAACCTCAACGACACCACCTCCAACGACCTGCAGAAACTGTTCTTTATCAGCGAGTTCCAAACCGCCGCATTGAAATCGTACATCCGTCAGAACGGACAGATGCTCACCATACACGAGCTTGAGTTTGTCAACGGTTTCGACGAAGAGACACGCCATCTGCTTGCACCTTTTGTAAAGGTGGAAATTGTGCCTCCACCCGAGAAGTTCAGTTTCAAAAACATGCTGCGCTACGGCAAAAACCAGATAACCCTCGGCTACAAGACCACACTCGAAAAGCAGAAAGGCTACGAAAACGGCAACTACCTCGGCGATCCCTTCCGCACCTATTTCCGCTACACTTTCAAATACAAGAACAAGGTGTCGCTCTCCCTTTCGGGCGACAAGGATGCGGGTGAAGAGTTCTTCAAAGGCAGTCAGCCGCAGGGCTACGATTTCTACGGCTTTAGCCTGATGCTCAACGATTTCGGTTTTCTGAAACAGTTTATCGTTGGTAACTACCAGCTGCAGTTCGGACAGGGACTCACGCTGTGGACGGGTGCGGGCTTCAATCTCGCAGGCGACGGAACGGTGAAGAAATACCCGCAGAACATACGTCCCTCCGGCGCTTTCACCGAATACGGCTTTATGAATGGCGTTGCCACCACCATCGTCATCAGCAAACACATATCCGCCACCGCTTTCTACTCGCACGTGAAACGCGACGGCACCCTTGTAACATCCGAAAACTACGACACCGAAGAGGATTACCTCCAAAGCTACTACGAGACGGGCTACCACCGCACCCAGAGCGAGCTGGACAAGAAAGGCAACATCACCGAGGACCTTTACGGAGCGCACCTGCAATACAAAAGCACCAACCTCTCCATCGGCGCCACCGGCTACCACATGACCCTCAGCAGTCCGTTGCAGCCCAAGCCGCGTCCCGACAACTATAGCGCCTTCTCCGGCACCGAAAACACCAACTTCGGCCTCGACGCCACCTACCTGCTGCGCCGCATCCTTTTCTTCGGCGAGATGGCCATGGACCGCAACTTCAATATTGTTGGTCTTGCCGGACTGCAGTTCAACGCCACCGAAAACACACTTATCAGCGCCTACTACCGAAACTACGGTGTGGAATACCAAAACCTCTACGCCACAGCGCTGGGACAGAACAGCAGCGTGCAGAACGAAGAGGGCTTCGGAGCCGCTCTGCGCACCGTGCTGCCGTGGCAGATCTCGATGGTGGCCTCCGCCGACATCTTCCGTTTCCCGTGGCTCCGATATCAGGTGTACTCCCCATCCGAGGGCAGCGACTACCGCGTGAAACTGTCCAAGGACCTCACTCGTCGCGCCACGCTCTCGCTCACCTACCGTTACAAAAACAAAGCCAAGAATACCAACAACATCGACAGTTTGTACTCCACTGTGGTGGAACCCAACAAACGTCAGAACCTGCAGCTGAACCTCAAATTCGCCCCGTCGTCGGAGTGGACCTTCAACACACGTGTGGAGCACTGCTGGTTCAGCGCCGAGAGCAAATACGACACCACCGGATTCCTTATCTATCAAGATGTTGTTTATAATCCGAAGAAAGTACCTTTCACATTTGCAATGCGTTACGCTCTTTTCGAGACAGCCTACGACGCACGCATCTACGCCTACGAACGTGACCTCACCTACGAGTTCTCGGTGCCCGCCTACAACGGCAGAGGCTCGCGGTTCTACCTCTTTGTCAATTGGAAGATGTCCGACAAAATCAACCTCATAGCCCGCTATTCCATCTGGTACTATCCCGACAAGGATAAAATTAGCTCGGGCAACGACGAAATTGACGGCAACACCAAACAGGAATTCAAAATTCAATTCAAAGTAAAATTCTAACATACAATATATTATGACACGCCAACAACTTATCGAACAGATACGCCGGAAACAGTCGTTCCTCTGCGTGGGACTCGACACCGACCTCAAAAAGATACCGCAGCACCTGCTTTCCGAACCCGACCCCGTCTTTGCCTTCAACAAGGCAATTATCGATGCCACAAAGGATTACGCCGTGGCTTACAAACCCAATCTGGCTTTCTACGAAAGTATGGGCATAGGCGGACTGGTGTCGCTGAAAAAGACCATGGAGTACCTGCGCACACTTCCCGAAAAGGTGTTCACCATTGCCGACGCCAAACGCGGCGACATAGGCAACACCTCGCAGCAGTACGCCAAAGCGTTCCTCTCGCCTGACGGCGATTTCGATTTCGACTCCATGACCATAGCCCCCTACATGGGCGAGGACTCCGTGGTGCCTTTCACCACCTACAAAGGTAAGTGGGTGATACTCTTGGCGTTGACTTCCAACAAAGGCGCGTTCGATTTCCAGTTTATCCGCAACAGCGAAAACGGCCGCCAGCTGTTCGAGACCGTGCTCGAGACCTCCAAAAAATGGGGCAACCCCGACAATATGATGTACGTGGTGGGTGCCACCAAAGCCGACATGCTCACAACCATACGCGGCATTGTGCCCGACAGTTTCCTGCTTGTGCCGGGCGTGGGAGCGCAGGGCGGCAGTCTGGCCGAAGTATGCAAGTACGGACTTAACAACGACTGCGGACTGCTTGTAAACTCCTCGCGTGGAATAATTTACGCCTCGCAGGGAGAGGATTTCGCACAACGTGCCGCCGAAGAAGCCAAAAAACTGCAAGAGCAGATGGCCGACGAACTCCACAAAATAAATATGATATAATGAGCGAACCCAATTTTACGGAAAACAACGGCCAATCCACTGGCACCCCCGCCGCACGTCCACCAGTGTTTTTCTATATCATGCTGGTATTGAGCATGGTAAATGCCGGAATGACATTTATTTCGTCAATAATTTTGGGCTTTGCCGCACCTTCAATTGTGGAAATGAACAACAACGGCACCCTGCCCATTTCCGAAAAATTTAGCGTCGCCGTGGATTCGTTGTCGCGCATACCGCAGTATTATTTCTTTATAACGGCACTTTTCTGGGCATTGTCGTTCTACGGCGCTTTGGCAATGTGGAAACTCCGCAAAACAGGCTTCCACTGCTACACCCTTGCACAACTGATTATCCTGCTGCTCACCGTCGTGATTCTCGGCAAAGCAAATCTGTCGTTGGGCGATGTGATGTTCACCATCTTGTTTATCGTTTACTACGCTTCGGTGGTGTTTTTATGGAACAAAAGGCAGGACCAATCCCAACAAAATGAATAATAATTAAAAAAACAAAAATATTTATGGCAAAAGACGCACAACAGGATGCTAATGCATCAAAATTGGAAAAACTGAAAATACTTCAGAGCACCCTCGACAAGATTGAGAAAAGTTATGGCAAAGGCTCGATAATGAAACTGGGCGACGCCCCTGTGGAAGAGATAGAAAGCATCCCTTCGGGTTCCATCAACCTCGACATGGCCCTTGGCATAGGCGGCTATCCCAAAGGCAGGATAATAGAGATTTACGGACCGGAATCGTCGGGTAAGACCACCCTCGCCATCCACGCTATTGCCGAAGCACAGAAAAAAGGCGGCATCGCCGCTTTCATCGACGCAGAGCACGCTTTCGACAGCAGCTACGCCAAACAGCTGGGCGTTGACATCGACAACCTGTTGGTGTCGCAGCCCGACAACGGCGAACAGGCCCTCGAAATTGCCGACAACCTCATCCGCTCCGGCGCCATCGACATCATCGTTATCGACTCCGTGGCAGCCCTCACCCCGAAAAGCGAGATAGAAGGCGAGATGGGCGACTCCAAGATGGGCTTGCAGGCACGACTGATGTCGCAGGCACTGCGCAAACTCACCGCCAATATCAGCAAGACCAAATGCTGCTGCATCTTTATCAACCAGCTGCGCGAAAAGATAGGAGTTATGTTCGGCAACCCCGAAACGACTACCGGCGGCAACGCCCTTAAATTCTACGCCTCGGTACGTATCGACATACGTCGCATACAGGCCATCAAGGACGGCGACAGTAACGTGGGCAACCGCGTGAAGGTGAAGATAGTGAAAAACAAAGTGGCTCCCCCGTTCCGCGTGTGCGAGTTCGACCTTATCTTCGGCGAAGGCATCTCCAAAGTGGGCGAAATCATCGACCTCGGCGTGGATTACAACGTCATCAAGAAGAGCGGCTCGTGGTTCAGCTACGGCGACACCAAGCTGGCGCAGGGACGCGAGGCTGTGAAACAGCTGCTCAACGACAACCCCGAACTGGCCGAAGAGCTGGAGAACAAAATCCGTGCTGCCATCTCCGGCACCGACGAAGAAATTCCCGAAGAAAAATAAACTCAAACCATAGCGGAGGGTTACGACGACTGTCGCCACGACCCTCCGCTTTTATAACATATTGAAAATGAAAGACTTTTTAAAACGTCTGATTTTACTGATGGCCTGTCTTACAGCCATTGTGGCCGTGCTTGTGCTTTTAAAAGTGAAATACGTGCTACCCATCGACTTTGCACTGGTGATTTATTTTTCGGCCATAGCCTACATCTCGCAGCACATCATCTGCCGCACCCTTGCCAAAAATCCGAAGAAATTCCCGCAGTCGTTTATGCTTGTGGAGTTCGGCAAACTGTTCCTTCACATCATAGTTCTGGCGGCCAGCATCTATTTCTATACCAGCCGTCACGACGGGCTTTCCGCCAAAGCGTTTCTGGGTTGTTTCGCCGTGCTGTTCCTCGTATATCTTGTGTTCGGCACGTGGGAGATGTACCGTATAGCCAAACAGAAATAACGTCCAAGCAACAGTAAAAGACGTTGTGCGATGAAAGACGTTTTCAGGATATTCAGATACTTGCGCTTTTTCCCCAAGGAGATAGTGCTGAATATCTTTTTCAATATATTGTACGTGTTTTTCGCACTCTTCTCATTCGGCATGATAGTGCCGTTTATCGAGCTGCTGTTCGGTGTTACCGACCCACCTACCGCCAAGCCTGAGTTCGAATTTTCGCAATCGGGCATCACCGACTGGCTTACGTGGACGCTTTACCAGCTGAAGACCGACTACGGCGTTATGAAATGCCTTCTGGCGGTGTCGGTGGGCTACGTAACCTGCTCGCTACTTAGCAACGTAAGCCGGTACATGGGCATGTATTTCCTTTCGCCTATCCGCAACGGGCTTGTGCAACGTATCCGCAACGATATGTACCACAAAATCACCATCCTTCCGGTGTCGTTTTTCCACAAACGTCGTCGTGGCGACCTGCTCAGCCGCATGTCCAACGACCTGGCCGACGTGGAGTGGTCGGTGGTGTCGTCGTTGCAGATGCTGGTGAAAGACCCCATCAATGTGCTGGTGTTCGGCGTGACGCTGATTTTTGTCAGTCCCAAGATGGTGCTTTTCGCCGTGCTGGTGCTGCCTGTAACGATGTGGCTCATCGGCAGTATCGGCAAAAGCCTGAAACGCAATTCCGCCAAAGGACAGTCCAAGCTGGGCGACGTGTTCTCCATTTTGGAGGAGACGGTATCGGGCATCCGCGTGATAAAATCCTTCGGCAGCGAAAGCCGTATGCGTGAGCGTTTTGCGCAAAGCAACGAGGAATACACCAACCGTATGAGAAAGGTGGTGTACCGTCGCGAGCTGGGGTCGCCGTTGGTGGAGATTCTCGGCACCGTGGTGCTTGCCGGAGTGCTTATTTTCGGTAGCAGCCTCGTCATCGACGGCGGTCTGCGGGTGTCGGTGCTGGTGTTTTTCATCATCGTCTTTGCCAGAATTTTGCCCCCCGTCAAGGCGGTGATAACGGCCTACTACAACCTGCAGAAAGGCTCGGCGGCAGCACGACGCATCTTCGAGGTTATCGATGCCGACGAGGGCATCACCGAACAGGAAAACGCCACGGTGATAGAGTCGTTCGACGACAAAGTGGAGTACCGCGATGTGTCGTTTTCGTACAACTCGGAGGAAGAGGCTGGCAGCGCCGTTTACGTGCTCCGCGATATAAACCTCGTCATCCCCAAAGGCAAGACCATCGCCATTGTGGGACCGTCGGGCGCGGGCAAGACCACCCTTGTGGACCTGCTGCCCCGTTTCTACGACTGCGAAAAGGGCGAGATTCTCATCGACGGACATCCCATCAAAACCCTCAACATCGACTCGCTGCGACGGCTTACGGGCATAGTGTCGCAAAACTGCATACTGTTCAACGACAGCGTTTTCAACAACATAGCTTTCGGCAGCACCCACTACAGCGAGGAGGAGGTGATGGCCGCCGCCCGCATCGCCAACGCCGACGAATTTATACAGCAATTGCCCGAAGGCTACCTCACACGCATCGGCGACCGTGGCATGACGCTCTCCGGCGGACAGCGCCAGCGTATAAGCATAGCCCGCGCCGTGCTGAAAAACCCTCCGATATTTATTCTCGACGAAGCCACCTCGGCACTCGACACCGAATCGGAACACCTTGTGCAAGAGGCACTTGCCAACGCCCTGCAAAACCGCACAGCCATCATCATCGCACACCGCCTTTCCACCATACAGCACGCCGACGAGATAATTGTGATGGACAAAGGATGCATAGTGGAACGCGGCAACCACGACACACTGCTCGCACTTGGCGGCATCTACAAAAAGTTGATTGACATGCAGTCGTTCAGGTAAAACTTTTTTTTCGTTATGACAAAATATTTTTCCTCAAACGACGTTATAAGATATTCCAAAACCGGAAGCCCCTATAGTTCAACGGATAGAACGGAAGTTTCCTAAACTTTAAATCAAGGTTCGATTCCTTGTGGGGGTACTTTTTTTTCTAACATCAAAAACGAACATCTTATGGAAATATTATCCGATAGAATTTTGCAGATGTCTGAATCAGAGACACTTGCTATGACACAGAAAGCCCGCGAGCTGAAAGCCCAGGGCAAGGACGTTATCAGCCTGAGCATCGGCGAACCCGATTTCAACACCCCTGAGCTGGTGAAAGAGGCCGCCAAGAAGGCTATCGACGACAACTTTACGCACTATCCTCCCGTGCCCGGCTACCCCGACCTGCGCGAGGCTATCTGCCACAAGTTCAAACGCGACAACAACCTCGATTTCAAACCCGAACAGATTGTGGTATCCACCGGCGCCAAACAGTCAATCTACCAGCTGGTGCAGTGCCTTATCAACCCCGGCGACGAGGTTATAATCCCCACTCCTTTCTGGGTTTCGTACAAAGAGATAGTGAAAGTGGCCGGCGGCAAATGCGTTTACGTCAAAACCACCATCGAAAACTCTTTCAAGGTAACTCCGAAACAAATCGAAGAAGCCATCACACCCAAGACAAAACTGATAATGTTCAGCAGTCCGAGCAACCCCACTGGAATGCTCTACACCAAGGACGAACTGAAAGGCATTGCCGACGTGGTGGCCAAATACCCCAACCTTTTCGTCATGGCCGACGAGATTTACGAACACATTAACTTTGTGGGCAAACACGAAAGCATAGCCCAGTTCGAGAACGTCCGCGACCGCGTTATCACCATTAACGGTGTGGCAAAAGGTTTCGCCATGACCGGCTGGCGTATTGGTTTCATTGCCGCACCCACCGTTATTGCCAAGGCTTGCAACAAACTGCAGGGACAGGTAACCTCGGCCACATGCTCCATAGCACAGAAAGCCACTGTTGCCGCCATGCTTATGGACCCCACCACAAGCAAGGATATAATCGACATGCGCAACAAATTCCTCGAACGTAGGGATTTGGTTTACAAGCTGCTGTGCGAGATTCCCGACATCAAGGTGTGTCTGCCGCAGGGTGCTTTCTATTTCTTCCCCGAAGTTAGCGCCTACTACGGCAAGAGCTTCAACGGCAAGAAAATAGAGAACTCCACCGATATGGCTTTCTACCTGCTCAACGAGGCCAACGTGGCCACGGTGATGGGCTCCGCTTTCGGCGACGACAACTGCATACGCCTGAGCTACGCCACCAGCGAGGATCTTCTTATCGAAGCCATCCGTCGCATTAAAGAGGCACTGGCAAAACTGAAATAATATTGTTTTTTTTCATTAAAAAAAGCGGCAGTCTCGCAAGAGCTGCCGCTTTGTGTTTTTGGTGGGGAAGGCACAAATCAAACCTCCAACATCTGCGGACTAAAGATAAGATTGTATCTCCAGTCTGTTACCCCCGAATTGCAGAACAAAGTCCCGTTCCACTCCTGTTTCCCGTAAGCCCCGTGCACATGGCCGAATAGATGCAGCTTGGGTTTCACCAATTTTACTTTTTCCAAAAGCGTGGTACTGCCGTAACGTACTCCGTTGCCGACACTGTCCAAGATGCCTAGTGGCGGACGGTGCGATATCAGAACGTCAACCCTGTCGAGAATCTGTGCGTAATGCTCGATTTCCGCAAGGTCGCCATTCTGCATGCCCACAAACATAGGGGCACCGTAGAAACTAATGCCGTCGATGGAAAGGGCGTCGTTGCAGAGATAATGCACATTGTCCGGCAGACCGTCAAGCGTGGCGTTGAGCAGGCAGCTGTCGTGGTTGCCGGCGATGAAAATCTTGTGAGGGTGGGGCAGGTCGCACAGCCATTGGATAAAGTCGACGGCCTCGCTCTCGTTGCCCGCCAGGGTGAAATCGCCGCTGTGCACAAGCAGGTCGGCATACGGCAGATCGGCCAACTCGCGGTGCCAGATTTGTTCACTCTCTGCCTCGTCACTCTGCCGATGTATCTGCTTTACGAGCTCTGCATAATAATAGCGCGGCGGGTGAAAAAGTAAATAGTTTTCTATCCTTTCCGAAATGTGCAAGAAAAAAGTGCGATTTCGGAAAATATCAGGTGATTTTATGACGATACGTTCCGAAATGTGGTAAAAAATTATGCAATTTCGGAAAATATCTGCTGTTTATTTCCTCATTGTACAAACAAATCTTCCATTGTCAATTGATGTATAATGCAGTTGGAATAGGCATTACGCACCATACCGTAAGAGGTTATCATTGTTGGCCACACCGCTTTGCGGGTTTTCGTTGAGTCAAGAAAAATTCCCAATTTTCGACGTAGTTTGGCGTCATATTGCTTGGTAAGCACAAACGGACCTTTAGAGAACTTTATTTCGCAGAGATTTATCACGTTGTCGCTGCGGTCGATAAGCAAGTCCACCTGAGCGCCCTCCACGCTTTTATCTTTCGGACGGTATGTCCACGAAAATATTCCGCTACTGATACCGGAAATGCCAAGAGCGACAAGTATCTGCCTAGTGTGCAGCAAACACACGCGTTCGAATGCCAAACCGCACCACGTGTTGTACTTGGGTTTGCCTATAGAGGAAGTCCAAAACTGCTCGTTATCAACTGCTTGGTTGGCGATGAATTTAAAATGAAACAAAGTAAAATTGTCTATCAGCTGATACCTTGTATCCTTTTTCTTTTTGCCCAAAGCAGTGTAGGAACGGACGAAATCGCATTGCTCCAGCTCTTCCAGTTTTTCGGACAGTTTGCCACCGAGATTTATGGGTATGGCCGCCGTTATCTCATCAAAAGTCATACCGACTTTCTTTGTGCCGAGGGCTGTAACAATAGCGATATAGGGTTGCGGCGAACGAAAAAGCGAGGCGTACAATGCTTTGAATTCGTCGCGCAGCGGCCCGTGTTTGGCAAAAAACAGTTGGTCGATATTTTGTGCTGATGAAAGGTTGGGCTTGAGCAGACTCCAATAGTACGGCACGCCGCCAAGCACCATATATGTCTCCACGATGTTCTGGCGCGACATCTGCAACGATTGTTTCTGGGCATACTGCTCGCACTCTTTGAGAGAAAACGGCCGCAGATATATCTGTCTTGTCAAACGGTTGTGCAAGCCTCCATAATTGCGGACGATTTTGCTGATAATCCATGAGGTGGCACTGCCGCAGACAATCAATACGATGTCGTTGCGCATATTTGCCCAACCGTTCCAGAAATGCTCCAATGCACTAACGAAACGGCTTTTGGGGGTGTCCAGCCATGGCAGCTCGTCTATAAAGACAATCTTTTTTATTGGTGTCCGATAAAAATCGACAGCCGTGATCTTTGTGATTGTAACTTGTTGATAATCTATCAACGTTGACAGACGTAATGATGTTTTTTGAAAAG
>Ga0247609_10006472_pt1 | contig 11271 bp, 7 predicted proteins | sample 172DNAGHGlowgp2_FD_193487 | JGI IMG/M metagenome (GOLD analysis project Ga0247609, IMG submission 193487) | Sheep rumen microbial communities from Palmerston North, Manawatu-Wanganui, New Zealand - 1728 DNA GHGlow gp2 | ecosystem: Host-associated > Mammals > Digestive system > Stomach > Rumen ... | reverse complement strand
CCATCATGGAGGCGGCAGCCCAGTGGTCCGCCATGCGCGGAGCGATGCGCCAGACGCCGTCACCGCCGGCGGAGTAACCCATGATATACACCTTGTCCGGATTCACGTCCAGGAACACGACGGCCATCTGGATGATCTGCTCATAGAAACCGTCCGACTCGGGACGGAAATGCAGGTCCCAGGTGTCCGTAATGGCGCGGGGGCACAGGTACACACCCTCGGCCGGCTCATAGAGCCGTTTCTGGTTGTTCCACTGCTGGTTGTTCGTCGATGCAGGAGCACCGCCGCCGCCATGCAGGGAGATATACAGGGAACGGCCGTCCGCAGGCTTGTTGCCGAAGGTCTTCCACCAGATGGGCATCTTGTACTCACCGATCTTCAGGACCTCATCCTGATAGGCATAGGAAAGGGCCGTATGGACGGAATCCCGCCACTGTCCTTCCAGGGTGGAGAGGTCGGCCTTGTAAGGATCCGGCTTGGGCTCTTTCGTCTGGGTGTTCTCTTTGTTTTCCTTATTCTCCTCCCGGGTATCATCCTTGGGCTGGCAGGCGTTTGCCGTAGCCAGGACCGGAATCAGGGACAATGCAATGATGGCCAGGTAATGTTTCATCTATTCAAGTAATTTGGTCCGGTACAAAGGTACGCTATTTTACAGAGAAGGCAATGTGCTTTATTCGGAAACGGGACGGACGGAACAACCAATCGGGCGTTCCATGACATATCGGTTAACCCTATCCGAAGTGAAATTCAGGAACCAGGCATGGATGGAGTCCGATGAAAGCGAAGAAGACCAATAGTAACCGCGATCTTCGATGTCGAGCGCCTGATGGATCTGCCCCGCGGCAGGAAGGAAAATACTGTTCCCGCTGGGGCCGGTCACTTTATAGCCGTTTACACCGTTCACAGCAGTCCATTCCCAGGTGCATTTATCCAGCAATTCGGCCATCTCCTCATTTGTCGGAACCCTCCATGCCCCTCCGAAAACCGCATGAGCCATGTCGTCTATCGGCTCCAGGACTGTCTTGTCATCCTTTAAGCCCGCATATCCATGATTCGCATCCGTACAATACTTGGTCAATTTCGAGGGAGATCCCATGCACAAACCATAGGAATAAAATGTATAACCATTCTTTCCTTCTTTCCAAACCAAAGGATCCAGGCTGACATAATACGTTTCCGGATCTCCCCAGGCAAAATAATCCCCATACTCTTCCGGTTTCGTCGCCCCCAGATTGACGGGAGACCATTTGACAGAGAGTCCCAGGTCAACGGGTTCCACGTCGCATTGCGGAAGAGGCCGGTCCGGATCCTCCGCCACCTCGACTACGCATATGTAGTCTTTTTGGGTACCGAAACGGTCTCCGACACGGCATGTAACCGTAACTGTCCCCGGTTGGACCGCTGTCAATTTTACGGACACTTCGGGATCCGGCACAGTCCCATCTATAGATGGCTTTACAATTCCGTCAGGCGAGAGGAGCCACCACACAGTATATTGACTTTCTCCCCGGATATCCGCACGCAGGATCGTCGATTCTCCTACAGTCAAGGACAAAGTTGAAGAAGACAGGCTGACCTCCGCTTCGTCCAAAGGCATTTCCACATAGACGGAACAGCCATAACTCCAATTGCCATCGGCCGTTTTCACAATGATATGTGAAAGCCCGTAGGCATTCGCCGTCAGCAGGCCGGAAGAGGATACCGAGACGATCTCCGGGTGTTCGGAGGACCAGATGACTTCCTTGTCCGTTGCATTGTCCGGCATAACAGTAGCGGTCAACTGGTATTGGTCGCCGAGGCGCATGACAAGATACGACTTATCCAATCTTACACCAGTAGCCGCTACAACCGGTGCCTTCACCGTCAGATTACAGGTCGATGTCTTGTTGCCGTCCGCTGTCGTAACGGTAATGACCGTCGATCCGCCGGCGATTGCCTGAACACTCCCCTTATTGTCAACGGTGGCAACAGCCGGATCGCTGGATTGCCACGAAACATTTTGATTGGTTGCGCCCGATGGCTGGATCGAGCAAGTCAGCGATGCCGTCTCGCCCACCGTCAACGTCAGTTCCGACGGAGAGAGGGAAACAGATTCGACAGCAACTGTTTTATCCTCGGGCCGGTCCGTCTTGTTATCTACCGGCTGTTCCTGAGGGGAGCAGGAAAATATGGTACATACGAATGCCCCTGCTATCAAATGCGGCAAAAACTTCATGACCGAGTCCGGTTAATCGCCCAGAAGGCGGAACAATTCCGTGAAGATCTTGAACGAATCCTCCGCCGATGTCATCAGAAGGCGGTTTTCCTTCGCAAAGGCCTTCAGTTGCGGCGCAACGTCCGGGAAGGCCTTGTACAGGTCCTTGAGCTTCCGGACACGGTAATCCTGCTCTCCGACGGTGATGAAATAGGTATTGTCGCTCTTCATCTGCCAGATTTCCAGGGCATATTCACCCATTTCGGCATACCGCCCCTGACCAGGGACGACGGTTCCGGCATCGAGGTTGGTCCAGAGGACATCCACCTTGCTTTGTGTCGTGGCGCCCAGTGCGCCTTTGGAGCCCTTGTTCACGTTCCGGAACTTCCAGTTTACCAAGATCCTCCGTCCTCCGGTCTCCACAACCTCGCAAAGGAGTCCGTCATGCAGGACGAACTCGCGTCCGCCTGCAGTAAGCGTGCGAACGTCCTTTAGGTTGGTAAGTTCCATCAACTGGTCTCCCTGCATATAATAGAGGGTCTGATTTATGGTGTCGAAGTTCAACTTCAAATCAACTTTGGATTGATTGAAGAACACCAGGCAGCCCTCCGTAAAGTCAGGAAAAAGAAAGGTCGTCTTCTGGGCGGAGGCCTGGAGCCCGGCCAGAAGAGCCGTCAGAATAATAAGAATCCGTTTCATCATCTAATAAAAGAATGCGGGTGGTATCACAACCGCCCGCATTCTCCTTCAAAAATCAAGCCTGTTTATTTGGCAGAGCCCCACTGAGGAGCATTCTTGTCCTGCCACAGGCGCTCGGTGTTAAGAACAGTGCCGGAAGCGAACCCGATACCGGACTGGTTGGCTCCCGTAGTGAAGCCCTGCGCCTTCAGGTCAGCGCTGCGGATCTCGTACATGATATCGGTGTTCAGCGGTTCGGTGAACTCGAAACGACGAGGAATAGCCTCAAGAGCGATTCCGTCGAATTTCACGAACGGAAGGAGCGTGGATCCCACCTTCGGATAACCGGAACGGCGGGCCGTCACGAACTGGTCGTTCGGAAGCATCGTGAAATTCATCAGCAGCTGCAGATAAATCTTCTCGATGGAACCGTCCCACTTTACATTGTCCGTTGCAAGCATGGCGTCGATTTCACCGTCCTTCAGTTCGATGCTGGCCTCATCGGAAGCATACTTGTGACCGTTCACCCAGGATTCACCGTAATAAGGAATCTTGTTCTTGCCGGCGATATAGTCCCATTCCTGGACGGAAAGGGCGACACCGCGCTCATAATAGGTCTTCGCGCTTCCGCTGATGGCACCCAGCTGAGCAAGTTCCGCTAGATACAGGTTGGTCTCACCGGAACCCAGATACATACCCCACCAAGGGACATCCTCGGTATCGGTGATGGAAGGACCGCCGGGAATGGTCGGTACGCCATAGTCCACACGGCCACGAACCATCTCCTCGCTGAAGCTGGAGGTACCTACGCCATAGTTCTTGTTGGCATCCCCGATTACCAACTGGTAGCGGGTGTTGGTAGGAACGAAGAATTCCTTCTCCAGAGCCTTATATTCGGGAGAATCGTATTTCACGACAGGAATGCCCTGATAACGCACCCACGGTTCACCGGTCTCCGGTTTCCAGGAGACGAAGTTACCGTCGTCGTCACGGATGATATTTTCCTTGACGAAGGTCGGGAGGTCTTCATACTTGCCTTCCTTGATAAACTCCTTCACAATCTCGGAGTTGTAGGCGTTCTTGTTGTAGAAGAAGCGCACGCGAGGATCCTTGGAGGCCTTCATGAACTCGATGACGTTCCGGCTGGAGGAGGACATCCAGCCGCTGAGGGAGTTACCGGTCTGGTAGGCGAGGTCACCGCCGGTGGCGGCATCGGCCTTGTGGTAGATGAAGGCCTCTTCCAGACTGTCGATATAACCGGCGCTGTTGCTGAGCACACCCTTGGCAATCTCTCCGGCCTTTGAGGCGTTGTTGTTATACAGACGGACCGCAATCTTGAGCTTGAGGGTATTGGCAAGCTTCGCCCATTTCTTCAGGTCGCCGCCATAGATAATGTCCTGGTTGCCCACGACCACCTGCGTATTGTCCTGGAACGTGGTGATATAATCATTCAGTTCCGTGACCCAAAGGTCGTAGAGTTCCTCCACCGTATCATACTTCGGGGTCAGGGTACCACCGTCACGATACTGGGAAGCCTCGGTGTACTGGATGTCACCGTTGATATCCGTGGCATAGATACCGCCGTAGATGGCAAGCACACCGCACATGGCCGCATAGGCCTTGTTCTGGGGGGCTTCATTGTCGGCGATATACTTGTTGATCGTATTCCGGTAAGTCAGCATCGTTATGTGGCTGTTCTGCCAGTTCACGGCACCGTGACCGTACGAGGCATCGCTGAAGGCACCCGAAGCGGCCATCTGGCACCAACGGGAGAAGAGGCTCTGGTTGTAGAACCAGTAGGTATAGTCATTGGTCTCAAAAAGTGTCATCGCCCGCGTGGCCAGATAGGACGGTTCCGCCATGGTAACGGCATCCGGCTTCTGGTTGAGGGAGGCAAATTCCTTCCGGCAGGAGGTCAGCCCTACGGCAGCGAGCAGAGACAACGCAATCAGTATCTTATTTGCTTTCATAGTAATTGCCGTTTCAAAATTAGAATCTCGCATTGATAGTGAAGGTGAAGTACGTAGTCACGCCCTGGAGGTTACGGACACGGAACTCGGAGGCCGCGGTACCACGGACGGATTCCGGATTCTCATGGTTCGGCATGGTGTTCAGGAGGTAACCCAGGTTATGGGCATTGGCCTGCAGGGTGATACCCTGGCACTTGATGGCATTGGCCCACTTCTCGGGAATCGCATAGGCGACGGAGAGGTCACGGAAAGCGATGTAGTTGAGCTTGGTAAACCAGGTGTCGTCCACGATACCGTTGCCCCAACTATGGGTCAGGTAGTTCCAGCCGGACTGGTGGGCAGGCTCAATCTTCTCCTTGTCCATCAGTTCCTGGAAAGTTTCGCCGGTTTCATATTGGCCGGTACCGACGGTATAGACACCGCCACCCGGCTGCGGGATGTTCGTGCCCGTCTTGAAGATACCGTCCGGAATCACGCCGTCGTCATAGGTCTTGCCATCCCAGCGGGAAGTGTAGGTAACGCCGCCGTGGTCCTTGTCCGCTCCGCGGAGCGCAGTGGCGAGATAGCCATAAGCGGTACCGTAGTGGGACGGATAGGAAGCCACATAGCCGCCGAAGCGGGCGTCGAAGGAAGCGCGGACCGTGAGTCTCTTGAAACGGATGCCCGTGTTGACGGAACCGAGGAAGTCGGGAACAGAGTTTCCAATCTCCTCCACCTTGCCGCTGCGACGGATGAAAGGCGTGTTATAGTAGGCGTTGTTGGCATAGCCCAGGACCATCTTGCCGGATCCCTTCTTCTCCACAGTGCCGTCATCGGCCAGGACGTCGGTATCCCGCATAGGCATCTTGTCGGACATAAGCATACCATAGGTGCCGCCCACTTTGGCAACGGAACCGATGCGGTAGTTGCCGTAGTCGGCATCGCCCTGCAGCTTGATGTAGTCGGCCACGAGGTCGGAGAGTTCCACAATCTTGGACCAGTTCTTCGTGAAGGTGAAGTTGAGATCCCAGGTGAAGTCGCGCAATTCGACCGGAGTCGTATTCAGGGCGAGCTCAATACCCATGTTCTGGATGTCACCGGCATTGATATAAGCACGGTTCACACCGGAGGCGGCAGGAAGGGTAACCGGCATGATCTGGTCGCGGGTGTTCTCCTTGTAGAAGGTGGCGTCCAGACCGATGCGGTTGTTCAGCACGCGGAAGTCGGTACCGATTTCCCAGGAAGTTTTGCGCTCCGGCTTCAGGTTGGAATCATACACCGTAGTCGGGATGGTCATATAATACTTGTCACCGCCATTCTTCAACTGGGACACCTCGTAGGCAGAATTGATGATATACGGTTCCGTATCGTTACCGACCTGGGCGATGGATGCACGGAGTTTCCAGAAGGAGATTGCCTTGGGCATGTCGAACGTCTCATGCAGCAGCCAGGAGGCACTGAAGGACGGATAGAAATAGGAATAGTTACCGTGACCGTCCAGATAGACAAGGGAGGACGTCCAGTCATTACGACCGGTCAGTTCGAGGAACAGGAGGTCGCGGTAAGAAGCGGTAGCCTGGGCGACGAGGGAAAGCATCGTCTTGGTTCCACTTATGTTGCCCTCGCCGGTGACAGTTCCCCGGGAGTTCTTGATGAAATAACGGTTCGGGACGATGAGACCGCTGTTGGTGTGCGAGCTCACGCCGAAGACATAATTATTGAAATATTCGCCACGGAGGAAGCCGCCGACCTGCCAGTCTTCATTGACATTGAAGTCGAAGATGAAGTTGGTGTTCAGGTTGGTCTGCTCACGGGTGGTCTCGGACATTCCGTAATATCCACCGCCGCCGGAATTGGCATAACCGGAATCCGGCTGCTTGTTCTCATAACGGGTGTAGTAGTAGTTGAAGGATCCGTCCGTAACCCACTTGAGCCAGGGGGCGAACTGGACGGTAAGTTTCAGGTTCGGGCGGACGACGGTTTCCTTCTGGAAAGTCTCGTTCTCCCACAGGCTCCACCAAACCCCACGGCCCGGGATGGACCCCCATTTGTCACCGTGACCGGCACTGGCAAGACCGCCATGCTCACCTTTATACTTGTCTCGGAAGTACTTGGCGTCATAAGTACGGTCCCAGGTACCGGAGATAAAGTTCTCACCGATATTGGGCTGGGCGTTTCGCGGCTCGGAGTTGGTAAAGGACACGGAGCCCTCGATATCGATGACGTCATTCAATTTGTGGGTCGCCTTCAGCAAGGTGCTGAAACGATTGAAGCTGTTGTTCGGAAGAGTACCGGTGGAGTACTTTTCGGACAGGGAAGCGTAAATGGAACTGCGGTCATTGCCACCGGAGAGCGTAACGTTCGTATTGGTGTTGAAACCCGTATTGTACGCGTCGATGAAGTTCCGTTCGAAAGGCTTGGAATCAATCAGGTTACCATCATACCACTCGATCTTGTCATATTCGTCGAAGCGCCAGCCGTAAGCCACGCCGGTAGCGTCGTAGTCACGATACAGACGGAGGAGGGAAGGATACTGGCCGGTTTCATCAAAGACCTGGGCATGGTGGTTATCACCGGGCGTCGGCGTGTCCGAATACTGGCAATACTGATTCCAGACACCTTCCATGAACACATTCTGGAAGTCCGGACCGGACGTGACCTTGTCGAAACCGAATGTCTGGGTGAAGGAGACACCGAGTCCGCGGGCACCCTTGCCGCTCTTGGTGGTGATGATGATGGCGCCGTTCAGACCGCGGGAACCGTACAGGGCGGTAGCAGCCGCACCCTTCAGGATGGAGACCGTCTCGAAGTCGTCCGGATTCAGGTTCTTAAGCTGGTTACCGTAGTCCAGGTTGTTGGAATCCCAGTCGGCGGACGGATCCACGACATCGTTGTCCAGGATGATGCCGTCCACGACGAAGATCGGCTGGTTGTTCTTGCCCAGGGTGGAGGCGCCGCGGATGAGGATCTTGTTGCGGCCGAACATACCACCGTCGGAACCGTTGATTTCCACACCGGCAACCTTGCCCTGCAGGGCGGAGACCGGGTTGATCAGGTTGGCATTGAGGTCTTCGCTTTTGAGCTCGGTCACCGCATAGCCCAGGGCTTTCTGGTCACGGCGGATACCGAGGGCGGTAACGACCGTACCTTCCAGCATTTCAGCGTCTTCCGCAAGGACGACGTTGAGGGGGCCGCCGTTCCAGGGGATGATCTGGGTGGCATAGCCAATGCAGGAAAACTCGATCGGGTCTCCCACCTTGACATTGGAAAGGACATAGGAACCGTCCGGCGACACGATGGTGCCGTTCTGGGTTCCCTGCACAAACACGGAGGCGCCGATAACACCGTTACCGGCCGCATCCTTCACCGTTCCTCGGACCGTGGTCTGGGCGAAGGCCGTCAGGCCGGCTGCCAGAAGCGCGAACACGAGGGAAAGTCTGATGAGCAGATTTTTCATGTGCTTTGGTTTAGTTGGTTAAAGGTTGAAAACGAATGAGTTAATTATATTGTGTCAGGTTATTTGACAATTCGGTAAAAATTTCGTATAAATTGTTCCTATTTGCTGACAAATAAGTCGGTTTTTTAAATTTTTTCACACGGTTAATCACACAAATATAAGATTTTTTTCTTTAATAGATGTGTTTGTCGGTGAAAATGTTGCATTTCCACTCGAAGAACTACGGATTTGGCAAGCCGAATTCGGAAAATGACAATTTTTCCCTTCTCCGTCACCGTCACGGACAAGTGCCCCAGCAGGCGGCTGATCAGATGCACGTCCAACCGGGCCGAATTCAGCGCCATCACCGCGAAAGTATGCCGCGCGACATGCATGCCCAGGGGGAAAGGGAATCCCAGCTTCCGGCCGACGGCGTTCAGGGTAAGCCGGACGGACCGGTTGTTCAGTTTCCGCGCCTTCCATCGATCCAGGATTTCCAGGGCCGGTGAGGAAAATGCCCGAAACTCTCTATCTGGGACAAAGCGTTTGTCCAAGTGTGGAAGGAGATCTCGCCGGAAACGTATCTCCTTCGATAGTATTCCCTTGCAAACAGAACAAAACCATCCATTTTTTTCGAACTCATAATACGTCCGATTTGTCAACAAATAAGAATTTTTTCAACAAGAACGCTGCAACCCGACTGTTTATATAACCAACTCATTCATTTCCATTATTAACCAACCAAACCATCAGCGTTTCGGGCGGCCCATATCGGGCCGTCCGATTTTTTATGTGGCTCCGGCGGCAATATTTGCAGAATATTGCCAAATTCATTATCTTGCGAAAAATATCGGAATGAGACAGAAAACCGTCATAACCCCTCGGATGAAAGCCATTAATCAAGTCCTTTTCAAAGAATGTGAGGGTATGGATCACTGTTTGATCGGGCGGGGGCGGAACATCGTCCTGGAGGTTCCCCGCAGCGAGGTTGCGCACGTCGTTCGCGTGCTTAAGGAGTCCTTTCCGGATGTCGTTGACATCAGAAAGGCCTATCTGATGTTGGATGATCTGCATGACTTCATTCTGGTCAAGCCGATGATTACGGAGTCTCCCTTTGACATGCTGGACTCAATCCCTGTTCCGGCTCTGGAAAAACAATTGGTCGACCAGGTCGCAGATAAAGAATATGCTTCATTGCCGGAACATGAGAAAAACAGATTATTCCAAAGTGCTTTCGAAGTATATGATGTCAATACCTCTCGCTTGCTCCGATATGCGGGGCGCAAAGGCAAAAAAGACGAAATTCTATCCATGATCTCACAACTTGACACAAACCGCATGCAGGTCATACACAAGATCCAGGATGTCCTGTCTTCCACACCCGTGACCAAGGCTTGGCTGTTCGGTTCCTACTCGAGGATGGAAGAGCGGCCGGACAGTGATATCGACCTTCTGGTGGACTTGGACCGGCAAAAAAACATTGGCCTGTTCGAAATAGGCAAGATTGCACTCCAGTTGGAACATGCTGTAGGAAAAGCTGTCGATCTCATCATCGACGGTGCTATCAAGCCATTCGCCCGGGAAAGTATCAATCATGATAAAATCTTGATTTATGAGAGAGCCATGTAGGGATCCCGGACGCCTCGAAGATATCCTGGAAGCGGCAAACAATGTAGCCGAATTCATCGAAGGGGTGGACTTCCAACGATTTCAAAAAGATAAACTGCGATATTTTGCCGTTCTGAAAAACATAGAGATTATCGGAGAGGCCGCATACATGCTGTCACTGGACTACAAAGACCAGCACCCAGAGATTCCATGGAATTCCATTATACGGATGCGTCATGTACTGGTACATGGTTATGCGGAAGTTCTTCCTGAGATTCTTTGGGCTACCGCCGTATCGGATGTTCCTGAACTCCGTCATCAAGTCGATTTGCTGATAAAACAGGATCAAGACCATAATCCCTGACTCTTTCCCGCAACGAATGCAACCGTTTTCCGGATTTTTTTATTATCTTGCAGGCTGCATATAAAACGATAACCGATATGAAGAAGTTACTCAGCCGCCTCAGCGACGTTTCCAAACTGACCCACCGTGCCACTTTCTCCGATATGGAGCAGAAAATCAAGAAACACAAATACGGGTCAGACGCCTTCATGCAGATCCTGGAGAGCCGGTACTCCTGCCACGCATTCAACCATTATCCCGTGTCCGCCTCCAAACTGGAGATGGTCCTGGAAGCCGGCCGCCTGGCCCCTTCCGCCGCAAACTGCCAGCCCGTACGTATCTGGGTGGTGAAAAGCGAAGAAGCCCTGGCGAAACTCCGGACGGTCCACGACTGCTACGGCGCGCCGGTGGTCCTCGTCGTGGGCTGCCGCAACGAGGAAGCCTGGGTCCGCCCGAGCGACGGGGTGAATGCGGCGAAGACCGATGCCGCCATCGTCCTGACGCACCTGATGCTCACGGCCACGGACGCCGGCCTCGCGAACATGTGGATCTGGGATTTCGACCCGTCCAAGATCCGGGAAGTCCTTCCCGAAACGCGCGAGCACGGGGTCTATGGCATGCTCGCCATCGGCCATCCGGCCGCCGGCGAAGGCAAGCCCACCGAACGGCACGCCCAGCGCAAGCCGCTCGAGGAGCTCGTGATCGAGTTATAGTGTCATCCTGAGCGAAGCGAAGGAATTTACTTCCTTAGAATCAGTCTGATTCCACCGACCGCCAGCAGCGCCTGCGCGGCGAGGTAGGTGAGCATGATGACGAACGGACGGGCGGAGAAGGAGAGCACATCGAAGGTCTCCATCGCGATGAGCGCGTCCGAGAATGTGAACAATACGGCTCCTGCAAGGAGAATCCACCAAGTGCCGCGGCTCCTCCGCGGCATTCTTAATACCCCGGCGAGCGCGCTGAAAATGAGCATCATGAGGCCGAAGCCGTAAATGAGCATCGGCCAGAACATCACGCCGTTGATGCCGATGGCCTTCACCAGCCCGAAGACCGACGCGCCCAT
>Ga0247609_10006471_pt1 | contig 11272 bp, 9 predicted proteins | sample 172DNAGHGlowgp2_FD_193487 | JGI IMG/M metagenome (GOLD analysis project Ga0247609, IMG submission 193487) | Sheep rumen microbial communities from Palmerston North, Manawatu-Wanganui, New Zealand - 1728 DNA GHGlow gp2 | ecosystem: Host-associated > Mammals > Digestive system > Stomach > Rumen ... | reverse complement strand
TAGGAATGAGGATGAGGATGATGAAGCATACCGCCGTCGCTGCTGCATCATGGGACGCATGATGATGAAACCAGCCGGAAGGAAATATCAAATGAAACGTTCGTAGTGAGGTATCTGAATAAGGTGGGGCTTTGCTCCACCTTATTCAGTTTCCAATGTTGTCATTGAGAAAGAGTTGCCACCGCAGTATAACGGTAGCAGTTCATAAACATTCAGTCCAGCCCGTCGGTATGGACTTCCTCTTCCTGCTCCAGCAACCAGTCAAAGAATCGCTCAGCAGTCTTCTCATCGGCTGGTAGATCGTACTCCTGGCAGAACTGGCCGAAGGTCTCACGGTACTCCGGCGAACGCTCTATATACTCCTTAAGGGGTATTTCACCATTATAGTGTTGCAGATCTAACTGAAGGTCTGCATCGGTATATTGAAATGTATTCATATCAGTCATCTGTTTGAGTTATGTTTAATCAGGAATCCCGTAAATAACCGTAACGGTGGCACTGGTGCTGTGAAGTATCACTGCTATGTTACGCCCGCCAATCGTACCGTTGCCGGAATATACGGTATCACCCTGCTTACTGCTCGCGTCATCCTTAGTCAGGGTTATGCCGTACCGCTTCTGAATCTCGGAGATGAAGTAGTTCACGTTGCCAGTGATGTAGGTGACGGTAACCATAGATAGGCCGTGCCTACTGCCAAGGAAAGCGTAGGTGACTGTTGTAGTGTTCTTACCGTTGCTGTAGAGCAGCGCATAGTCATTGCTGCCATCCACCAACTCCCAGCCTGTCATGTACGCTTTCACATGGTCGTTGGTGCTGCCCCAGTCAAAGCACGGCTCGTAATAGGTAACTGAACCTGACACTTCCTTTCCGGGGATGTCATCGTCATCATCACCGCCGCAGGCCGTGAAAGATGTCACACACATAGCGGCAAATACCGCCATCATCATAAAATTAAAAACACTCTTTTTCATAATGCGTTTCGAGTATTGTGCCCCCGGTCAGCCAGTTAGGGCATGTTTCCGTTAGAGAGTGAGCTGCCACCTTTTAAGGCACTCCCTTGAAATCTGTGGAAACTGGAGAAACGTCGCTCCTTACTACTCGTGGTTGTCATTCCCAGAACAACTCGAAACGCTTTAACGTCACCGCCATCAGGCCCAGACGGAATACTCTCGTATTCGGGTGCAAAGGTACAAAATAAATCCGAAATCTCCAAAATATATCAATACAAGTTCGTCATTAGTTCGCATTTAGTTCGCAAGTTCGCATCTGAACACAAAAAAAAGAGAGTTAAACTTTCGCCTAACTCTCTCATTTCCAGTGTTTTGTACTGGCGCTTCAGGATGGGCTTGAACCAACGACCCCCTGATTAACAGTCAGGTGCTCTAACCAACTGAGCTACTGAAGCAACAATCTTCAAACAAAAGGACTGCGACAACCTCATTGCTGAATTGCGGGTGCAAAGGTAAGAGGAAAATTTGGAATATGCAAACTTTTTGGGGAAAAATTTTTGGAAAAACACAAAAAAGTGTAAAAAAGAAAGGATTTGTGCATATTTTACACTATAATGATGTAATTTTGCAAGGGAAAAGTAGAGTCATAGTAGAGTCACTGCGATTCTTCAGAAATAAAAAGAGTAATACTATCATCATGAAAAGACTATACATGCTGCCATGGCTGCTCCTGCTGCTGATACCCATGTCGCTGCAGGCACAGGAAGAGGACGGGGAAACGGTTGCCCCTGCCCAGCCGAACCATTTTCTGGAAGTGGGAAAGAACCTTGATATCTTCAACGCCGTGTACCGCAACCTTGACCTGCTCTATGTGGACACGATCAACCCGGAGCATGCCGTGACGGCAGCTCTGAAGGGTTTGGTGCGCTCGCTGGACCCTTACACCGACTATTACCCTGAGAGCGACAAGAAACGGCTGGAGATGCTGATTACGGGCAAGTATGCAGGCATCGGGGCTCTTATAAAGTATCACATGGGGCGCAAACAGGTGGTAATAGACGAGCCCTATGCTGGCATGCCGGCCGCTGAGGCGGGGGTACTAAAAGGGGATGTGATACTCTCCATCGACGACTCGCTGATGACGGACAAACAGGTGAGCTATGTGTCGAGCCGTCTGCGCGGTGATGCGGGTACAAGCTTTCTGCTGCGTGTGCTGCGGCCTTCTACAGGCAAGGAGATGAAATTCAAGATTACTCGCCGTAATATCAAGATGCCTGAACTGACGTGGTACGGGATAGTGAATAGTGGAGACACTGTTGGGGATAGTGGTGAGCCTATCGGCTACATCAATCTGAACCAGTTTACGGAGGGTTGCGCCCGCAATGTGCGCAACGCCCTGATAGACCTGAAGCAACAGGGGGCAAAGTCCATGATTCTTGACCTTCGCGGCAATGGCGGCGGCTCAGAGATGGAGGCTGTTGATCTGGTAAGTATTTGGTTGCCGAAGGATGAGATGGTGGTTGAGAACCGTGGCAAGGTACTCCAGGCCAACCGTGTCTACCGCACGCGCTTAGAGCCTATCGACACCGTGATGCCACTGGTGGTACTGGTCAACGGGGAGACAGCCTCAGCCAGTGAGATTACTGCCGGTGCCCTGCAGGACCTTGACCGTGCCGTGATACTGGGTACACGCACCTACGGAAAAGGACTGGTGCAGGTGCCGCTGGACATGCCTTACAACTCTAACGTGAAGATCACCACTTCAAAATACTATATCCCCTCTGGCCGTTGCATCCAGGCGATTAATTACAAGAAGAGAAGAGATGAGAGTAGTGAGAGAACAGAAGGGAGCATGTATGGCGAACGTGTACCCGACTCGCTGACGCAGGTGTTCCACACCCGTGCCGGACGCGAAGTGCGCGACGGTGGAGGGCTGAAGCCCGACTTAGAAGTAAGAGCCGACACGCTGCCCAACATCGCCTACTATCTCAGCGTTGGCGGTCTGGACTCTACGGAGGTGATGTTCGACTACGTGGTGGACTATATCGCACGTCACGACACGATAGCCTCACCCGAACAGTTTCATCTGACCGACCAGGACTTCCAGGACTTCCGCGAGCGGGTCATCAAGAGCGGATTCACCTACGACCCCGTGAGCCGCAAGCAGTTTAATGAGCTGGTGAAGACGGCCAAGTTTGAGGGCTACTACGATGATGCCCGTGAGGCCTTCGACTTGCTGTCAGAGAAGCTGCGCCATGATGTGGCCGCCGACCTTGACAAGCATCGCAAGCCCATCATGGAGATGCTCGAAAGCGAGATTGTGGCTTCCTACTATTACCAGTCGGGAGCCTTGCGAGCCGGTCTGCGCCATGACCCGCAGTTGCGTGAGGCGTGTCGGCTGCTGAACCACAAGGAGGAATATGAAGGCATGCTGAAACCCTGATGCGTGAATGGTTTACCCTGACTATGATGAAAAAGAAGAGACCAGAAGCCTCGCCATGGTTGGCCGTGGTATGCAACATTCTGTCGCTCTATGTTGCCTACGGCATTACCCGACTGGCTTTTTTCCTTGAAAACCTTGACACATACGAGCACCTGTTGGGTTCATCCAAGGCATGGAGCATACTATGGGGCGGTCTCTATTTCGACACCTCTGCCATTGCCTATACCAACGCGCTCTATCTGCTGCTCGTGCTGCTGCCCTTCCACAAGAAGGAGACACGCCCGTGGCAGCAGTTCTGCAAATGGCTTTACATTGTGGTCAACGCGCTCTGTCTGGCCATGAACCTCTGCGACAGCGTCTATTTCCAATACACCGCCCGCCGCACCACGACGGCTTTCTTCAGCGAGTTTGGCGGCGACGAGAAGCTGGGCAGCATCGTAGGCATAGAGCTCCTTCACCATTGGTATCTGGCCTTGCTCTTCGCAATAGTCACCACCCTACTCTATCGTTGTTATGTCAAGCCAACGGCCCAGACCACGCATCGCCGCCATTATTACACTGTGCAGACCCTTTCCCTTCTGCTCATGGGCTTTCTCTGCTGGGCAGGCATGCGCGGTGGTTTCTGGGACAACCGCCCCATCAAAGTGAGCACGGCCAACCAGTTTATCGTGAAGCCCAACGATGCCTCACTCATCCTGAACACCCCCTTTTCGATGCTCCGCACCATTGGCAAGCAGAGCTACCAAGACCCGGCCTACTTCTCCCGCGAGGAGCTGGAAAGCATCTACACGCCCGTCCACCTTTCCGACACGACGGCAGCAGCAGGGCGTGGATGCAACGTGGCGGTCATCTTCCTTGAGAGCTTCGGACGCGAATATTTCGGCAGTCTGAACAAAGAGATGCTGCCTGGCTATCAGGGCTACACACCCTTCCTTGACTCACTGCTGCAGCATGCCGTCACTTTCCGCTATACCTATGCCAACGGGCGAGCCAGCATAGATGCCATGCCCTCAGGACTGTCGGGCCTGCCCATGTTTGTGGAGTCATTTGTAGCTGGCAGCCATTCCATCAACCACCTCGACGGTCTTGCCGGCTATTTAGGCCGCATAGGATACGAGTCGGCATTCTTCCACGGTGCCCCGGCATCGAGCCTTGGTTTCCAGGGATTCGTCAGGTCTACGGGCTTTCAGCAGTGCTGGAGTGAAGAAGACTACATAGCCGACCCGCGCACCCACGGCGAAGACGACTCCGATCACTGGTGGGGCATCTGGGACGAGCCGTTCCTACAGTATTTCCGCATGAAGATGTCGGAAATGAACCAGCCGTTTGTCACGACTCTCTTCACGCTCACCAGCCATCACCCCTTCCACATTCCCGACGAATATAAGGAACGCTACCCCGAAGGCGAACTGCCCATCCATAAGTGTATACGCTATACCGACCATGCCCTGCAGCGGTTCTTCGAGGAGTCACGCAAGGAGCCGTGGTTCCAGAATACGCTCTTTGTGCTCACGGGCGACCACACCAACATGTCGGCTCATGCCGAGTATCGCAGCAGCATCAACCAGTTCAGCACTTCCATCATTTTCTACGACCCCAGCGGACGGCTCCGTCCAGGCATCCGCGAAGGCATAGCTCAACAGACGGATATCCTTCCTACCGTTCTCGGCTTTGTGGGCAATACCGAACCTTACATGGCCTTCGGCACTGACCTTTTCCATACGCCAGCAGAGGACACTTGGGCAGTGAACTATCTCGATGGTATCTATCAGTACTGCCGCAACGGACTTGTCCTCCAGTTTGACGGTGAGAAGACCATCGGACTCTACGCCCTCACTGACTACCGCATGGAGCACAACCTCATGGACTGCCGTCCGGAGCAGCGCCAGATGGAGCGTGAGGTGAAAGCCATCATTCAGCAGTACATGGTGAGGATGAAAAACAATGAATTGACCTATACCTCATCCTCAAAAACCAATTGATTTTTAGTCCCGACAGCTCCTAAAACTCCACATAGGGAGCAAGGCGGTCAAGATCCTCGGGGCGGAAGTCGCGCAGGAGCCGCAGGTCCTCGAGACTGGTGAGCGAACCGTGCAACCTCCGATATTCCACGATGGCGCGGGCCTGATAATAGTTGATATAAGGATGGCGCTTCAGCTCGTTGAGCGACAGTCTGTTCAGGCTGAGCCGCAACGGCTGGGCATCTTCGATGACAAAATATTGCTTTGCCTCCTGCGGAAAATCATCGATTTCATCGAGCTGATCCACGCTCACATAGCCTCCTAATCGACGCCCATAGTCAGCGATGCGACGGGCATAGTAACTGCCTATGCCCGGTACCCTGCGCAGGAGCGAGGTGTCTGCCGTGGCGAGGTCGATAGTCATGCCTTCCTGCAGCTTATGAAGGGTGTCGCGGCGCAGCGGCTTCTCCACTTCCCTCACCAGCATTGCAGCCGGCAGATAGTCGGGCGAGATACGTATATAAGGTTCCAGTTCGCGATACTGCTTTGCCGTGAGCCCATAGAGACGTGCAAAATCCTCCTTGTGTTGATAGATGCCTCCGCGGGCGCGGTAGCGGTAGATGCTGCGCACCTGATGCGGGCTCAGCCCCAAGCGCAACAACTGGATGGAATCAGCGGTGTTGGGGTCGAAAGCGAAGCGTTCAGGCTGGCGTGTGGGCGTTGCATCGTAGGCCATGACTGGAGTGGGCACGAGCGTGTCTTTCGCAATGGAATCGTTCATTTTTGCCGTTTCCGCTTCTTCCGTCCCATCCAACAATCCTATCAGCAGCACAAGAAGAAGACCGACAGACAACAACGCCACCACTGTCTGCCTGTCGGCCTTATTCATATAGAAAAAATGTCTGAACAGCATAGCATACCAACTATCTCGCCAGGTTGCGGCCGGCATCGATGCGTAGGAAGATAAACAGTAGGAAGGTGAAACCCCAGAGCGAAGAACCACCGTAGCTGAAGAAAGGCAGTGGTATGCCTATGACGGGCGTAAGACCGAGCACCATGCCCACATTGATAAACACATGGAACAGGAATACCGACAGCACACAATAGCCATAGATGCGCCCGAAGGCGTAGGGTTGTCGCTCTGCCAGATGGATAAGGCGGAGTATCAGAGCCAGGAAGAGCAGCAGCACGCCGGCCGCCCCCAGGAATCCCTCCTCTTCGCCCACGGTGCAGAAGATAAAGTCAGTGTCCTGTTCCGGTACATATTTCAGTTTGGTCTGCGTGCCGTTGAGGAATCCCTTACCCTCCAGTCCGCCCGAACCGATGGCAATCTTGCTCTGGTTCACGTTGTACCCCGCTCCGCGCAAGTCCTCTTCCAGGCCCAGGAGCACGTTGATGCGCGTGCGCTGATGCTGCTCCAGGATATTGTTGAGCGCATAGTCGGCCATGTTGAAAAAAACCACCGACCCCAGCGCAAACAATCCTATCCACAGATATTGCCTGATGCGGGTGCCCATAGCCTGCCAGAAGAGATATAGTATGAGGAGAATGGTGAGTGCCGTCTGCACCCAGAAGAGGTCGAAAGGTATGACATAGACGGAGAAGAGCAGACTGGCGAGCGTTACGCCCACGCACACCCCTAAGATGCGCAGTGCATCTGTCCGGTCGCGGCAGAACATCCACACCATGCTCCCGGCGAATATCTGTATGAGCAGAAGCACCACAAACTTGCCTACAGACGTGGTGGTCTCCAGTATCATCACGTCGGCAAAACGGATGCCCACGACAAAGTAGATGACCATAGCCACACCGGTGAAGAGCACCGACCCCGTCATGCCCTCGCGATAGAGCATCAGGAAGAAGCAGAGATAGACGAGTGCAGAGCCCGTCTCATGCTGCATGACGATGAAGACCATAGGTATGACTATGATGACGATCGTGACGAGGAAATCCCTCCAGTTGTGGATGTCGTAGTTGTAGCGCGACATGAACTTGGCGAGAGCCAGTGCCGTGGCAAACTTGGCAAACTCGGCCGGCTGCAGATGCACGGGTCCCAGGACGAGCCACGACCTGGAGCCTTTGATGGTATGGGTATTGAAGATAGTGGCAAAGAGCAGCAGGAGCAGCAGGACGAAGATGGCGTAGGCGAAGGTCTCGTAGAACCGGTCTTCGAGCAGCAGCAAGGTCAGGCCAATGAGCAGTGAGGTGCCAATCCACACGATTTGCATGCCCGAGCGCGTGGAGAGCGACAGCAGGTCGTTGTCGCCATAGCTGTAGCTGGCACCGCACACGCTGAGCCATCCGAAGGTGAGCAGTGCCAGATAGATAAGGATAACCCACCAGTCGACGGAGCGCAACACGCCCCGTTCTTTCTTCCCGCTCTGATATTTATCGGTCGCCAGTTCCATAGGCTATGCGCTTGTTTTGAATGTCCTCGGCCCGTTTCTCCGATGCTTCGGAGAGCGAGCCGTGCAAATATTGCTCCATCAGCAGACCGCCGATAGGCACACCGTAGGTGGCACCCCATCCGCCGTTCTCCACATAGACGGCAATGGCAATCTTCGGGTCGTTCATCGGAGCAAAGCCCATGAACACCGAGTGGTCGTGACCGCGGTTCTGGGCCGTACCCGTCTTGCCGCACGCCTCGAAGTCGTAGCGCGACAGCTCGTGGCAGGTGCCGCCGAGGGCAGAGGCCCGCATGCCCTGCACCACGTAGTCATAGCACTCGCGTTTCGCCTTGGTATAGTGGCGGGTGGTATAGGTGGTGTCCATCTGTTCGCCCTCCACCTTCTTCACCACGTGTGGAGTGATGTAATAGCCGCGGTTGGCTATCGTTGCCCCGAGATTAGCTATCTGCAGCGGCGTGAGGTTCACCTCGCCCTGACCGATGCTGATGGAGATGACGGTGAGCCCGTTCCACGAGCCCTTGTAGGCTTTGTCGTAGAAAAGTGCATTGGGGATGAGTCCGCGCTTCTCGCCGGGCAGGTCGATGCCTAGTCGATAGCCGAAGCCCATCGACACCATGTAGTCGCGCCAGGTGTTCATGGCGTTCTGCACTGAGCCGTACTTGCGATTGCCCAGCATATAGTAGAGCCCCCAGCAGAAGAAGCCGTTGCACGACGTAGAGAGGGCGGGTACCAGCGGCAGGGGCGAGCCGTGGCCGTGACAGCCCACGCGCAGACCTTTGTAGACGAAGCCGTGATAGCAGGGATAGGGGGTCTGCGGGGTGATGATGCCCTCGCTGAGGAATGTCAGTCCCTGTGAGGTCTTGAAGGTGGAGCCCGGCGGATACTGGCCCATGATACTGCGGTTGAGGAGCGGTTTCCAAGGGTCTCGGCTCAGCTCGCGATGACTCTTCGAACGCTTGCGGCCCACCATGATGCGGGGGTCGTAGGTGGGCGACGACACCATGCAGAGCACCTCGCCCGTCTGCGGCTCAATGGCCACGATGGAGCCAATCTTCCCTTCCATCAGCCGTTCGCCCAGGGCCTGCAGCTTGTAGTCGATGCCCAGGGTGAGGTTCTTTCCCGGCACGGGCTTGCGGTCCAGGGCCCCGTTCTTGTAACTGCCCTTGATGCGGCCGTGGGCATCGCGCAGGAGAATCTGAACGCCCTTCTCGCCGCGCAGCTGTTTCTCATAGGAGCGCTCCACTCCCAGCTTCCCGATATAGTCGCCCGGCTGGTAGTAGTCATCGCTCTCGATATCTCCGGGCGACACCTCCGCCACGTCGCCCAGCACATGGGCAGCATAGGGAAATTCATACTGGCGGATACTGCGCCGTTGCACGTAAAAGCCGGGGAAGCGGTACATCTTCTCCTGGAAGATGCTGAAATCCTTGTCGCTGAGCTGGTTAAGGAACAGCTGCTGCGTATATCTTGAATAGCCGGGGTTTTTCGAACGGTCCTTGATGGTGGCCATGCGGTGGTCGAACTCCTCGCGGCTGATGCCCAAGGTCTGGCAGAACTCCAGGGTGTCGAGATGGTTTCTGGCCTCGTTCATCACCACCATGATGTCATAGGAAGGCTGGTTGTAGACGAGCAGCTGACCGTTGCGGTCGCGTATGACGCCCCGTGCGGGGAAGTCCACCTTCTTCAGGAAGGCGTTCGAGTCGGCACTCTTCTTATAGTCCTCACTGGTGATCTGGAGCATGAACAGTCGGATGATATAAACAGTGACGATGAGCACCGCCACACCGCCTATCACGTATCTCCTGTTTCCCAGTTCATTGTCTATCACCGTCTTCCCCTCCCATCATTTGTTTATCCTTTCACGCTCTCAAGAGCGAGAATAAGCAGGGTGGTCAGCACCCAGCTGCCTCCCACGCATTGCAGCCAGTAGAACCAGTTGAAGAAGCTGAAAGCCTCAAGCGAGAAGAAGATCAGACTGTAGATGAGCACCATGATCAGCGTGTAGGTGACGAACTTTCCCCATCCGATGATGCTCACCGCCGCATGGGCGTTCTCCTCGGCGTCGTGGGGCAGGAACAGGTTGAGCATGGAGGGCTGGATGAAGGCTAGGAGAGTAGTGCCGGCCATGGCCACGCCTGGTGTGTTGGCAAACATGTCCACGCACGCTCCCATGGCAAAGCTCCATAGCAGCGAGGCCCAGCGGGGGAAGCTGGCAGGAAACTTCATCACGAAATAGACATAGAGCAGCGGCATGGCGCAGCCAAACAGTTGGATGCGGTTGAACACCAGCCCCTGGGCGAGCCAGAGCAGGATGAAGGATGCCAGGCGTTTCAGTGAGTCTATTGTCATTCGTTTCTATCCGTAATTGTAAAAGAAGGGGGTTCACTCCTGTTTCTGCATGAGCATCAGCGAGTCGCGGGCAGCCTCCTGCAACCGCATGCGCTCGGCCAGTCCCTTGTCGCAGATGACGCACACGTCGCGCAGACAGGCGAAGTCGGTAGAGAGGTGTACTTGCAGGCGGTAGCTCAGTCCGTCGCTGGAGTTGAATATTTTCTCGATGCGCCCCACGGACACCCCGGAGGGGAATATCGACGAGTAGCCGCTGGTCTCCACCCAGTCGCCCTTGTAGAACTTCGCATGGCGTGGCACATCCTCCACGTAGGCACGCGACGGGTCGCCGCCGTTCCAGGTGAGATAGCCGAAGTAGCCTCGGTTGCGTATGGCACAGCTGATGCGCGACCGCCGGTTCAGCACGGGCAGCACCACGGAGTAGTGGAGTCCCGTCTGATAGACCACGCCCACCAGTCCGTTGCCGCAGGCCACGCCCATATCGGTCTCCACGCCGTCCTCTGTTCCTTTGTCGATGGTAATCAGGTTGTCGGGCTTATCCAAAGAGTTGCTCACCACCTTCGCCCTTATCAGCCGGAACTGTGCCAGCGTCTCCTGCTCCGCCTGCTGCAGGGCAGTAGTGTCGCCCGTTGCATCGGCATATTTCTGCCGCATGCGTGCCAGTTCCTGTTCCAGGAAGAGGTTCCGGGTGGTCAGCTCCTCAGCCCGCTCACTGAGCGAGAAGAAGTGCATCACGCTTGCCTGCCAACGATAGAGGGTGCCCGTCACCACATTGGCCGACGACACCCACACGCTGCCCTGATAGCTATTGTATCCGAACAGCATATAAGCACTGGCTGCCTCTAACAGCAGAAAGAGGAACCAGTGATAATACTTTGACAGAAATGCAAGCAGGTTCTCCACCCCTCAACTCAAGCTTCCGATTCCAAACACATGGCACCTACCCCCGGCTATCTCATCAGGAAGCCGAAGCGGTCGACATTCTTCAGGGCCACGCCGGCACCCTTGGCCACAGAGTGGAGGGGATCCTCAGGCACGTGGAACGGAATGTTGATCTTGTCCTGCAGGCGCTTGTCAAGACCGCGTAGCAGTGCGCCGCCGCCGGAGAGGTAGATACCGTTCTTCACGATGTCGGCATACAGTTCGGGGGGCGTATGCTCC
>Ga0247609_10006468_pt1 | contig 11277 bp, 3 predicted proteins | sample 172DNAGHGlowgp2_FD_193487 | JGI IMG/M metagenome (GOLD analysis project Ga0247609, IMG submission 193487) | Sheep rumen microbial communities from Palmerston North, Manawatu-Wanganui, New Zealand - 1728 DNA GHGlow gp2 | ecosystem: Host-associated > Mammals > Digestive system > Stomach > Rumen ... | reverse complement strand
ACAGGACGTGCGACCGCCGCCGTTAAAAACGTGATGTTTTTATCGGCGGTAGAAACGCCCTTTTCTTTTGCTTACTTTTCTTTTGGGCGTAGCAAAAGAAAAGTAAGTTTAATGACGCAAAAGAAAAGTAAGTTTAATGACGGTAAGATAAACAAAACAAATTCAATTTACCAAAGCCGCAAAATGTTTTTCCAACGTTCGACAGTACTTGACGGGATTGAGCGCGTCAGAAGTTATAAACATATTGCGCAAATTTTTATGCAAGATGTCAAGCGTCTCAAAATCATTGGCAAGAGCAACGGCACGCCCAATATAATTTTCCACGTTGTCAACCGATAATTCTTCTAAGCCAACACTGTGCAGAATACTTTTGCCAAAGCGCGTTGAATGTCGTTCGCTGTGAAAATTTATGACGGGCACGCCCATATAAAGCGCGTCCAAAGTCGTCGCGCCGCCAACGTAAGGATAAGCGTCCAAAATTATATCAAGTTGGCTAATCGTCGCAAAATAATCGTGAACGGCGGGACGGAAAATAATTCTGTCCATGTCAAAGCCGATTGCCTTCATGCGGTTATAAAGTTCGTCAACCGTCTTATTGCTGATAAATTCCTGCGCTCGCATTAAAAATTTTGCGTCGGGCACGCGGTCAAGAATTTCCTTCCAAATAGCCAGCATATCATCATTTATTTTTGAATATCGGCAAATCGTCCCAAATGTCACGTAACCATTTTTAACGCAAGCGGCACCCTGCGCGGCGGGCATATTCTGCGGTTGAGCATAACTGAATTGCGCGGGCATGTACAAAAATTTTTCGCTAAAATATTTCTCGCGATTTTGATTGGGCGGGTCGAGAATCTCATCAGTTATAAAATAATCAATCGCCTTTGATCCCGTCGTCGACATGTAACCAATCCCGCAAATTTGTACGGGCGCAGGTCGATAAGCCAACGCCGGCAAGAAATTTGAACCCGTATGACCCGCCAAATCAAACGCAATGTCAATCTCGTCGTCGTGAATCTTTTGCGCAATCTGCTCGTCCGTCAAGCCCTTAACGTTTATAAAATGTTCAACCGCCTCTTTGAAAAGCTCGGTATAAGCGTCGTCCTCCTTGTTGCGGCTGTAGCAGAAAATTTCAAACTTGGTCTTGTCGTGGCAGGAAATGAAACCGAAGATAACCGCAAAAGCCGCGTGTTTCCTAAAGTCGCCCGAAAGATAACCAACCCTTATCCTGTCGTGCGGCTCGTGATAAGTTTTGAACGGCTCAACCTGCGCGAAAAGTTGTTGATAATCAAAATGCGGCGCGGCAATTTCTTCGCTCGAAACGTCAAGAAAATGCAACGTCAATAATATCGCGTCGTAATATTCAATTTTGCGCACAGGATTTTCACAAAGCTCAAAAGCCCGCTCGTAATTTTCTATCGCTTCGACATGCCGCCCGTTATCCTGACAATACTTAGCCATTTTGCAAAAATATTCTGCGATAACGTCATTGGGAATATTTTTAGCCTCGTCATACGGCGGATAAAGTCGCGCAATCGCCTTGTGCATTGCCTCATACGCGCCTAAATTATCGTCCGTCAAATATCGTCTGTCGGCTATCGTCAAAAAAATTTCCGCGCTAAGTTTCGATTCACATTGCGCGGCAAGCTCGGCATAATAAAGCGCACGCTTGAAATCAAAGCGGCTAGGATAATTACTGCCGCCGCCCTTTTTCTCAAGTGAAACATATTCCTTTGCCCGCGCAAAATATTTATCGGCAAGCTCCGCCGTGATAACTTCCGGCTCCTGCGGGAAATCGGGCAGAGGATTTTTATTAAGCCACGCCGTAAAAATTTTTTCGTAAGCCTGCTCCAATTCTCCCATGTAAATTGTATCGTTCATGACGGGCGACAGCTCCATTTTCCGCCGAATCGTCAAATGATATTCGCGCAATCGTTCGCGGTCGTTAGCAAGCGCGATAGCTTTTTGAATATATTCTTCCTCGCTGAAGGCGCAAAGCTCTTCAAGACCTATGTTCATAAGCAACGAATAACCAAAGCGCGAATTGTGCCGCTCGCCAACTAAAGTTATCACGGGCACGCCCATATAAAGCGCGTCGCAAGTGGTGCCGCCGCCGGGATAAGGAAAAGTATCAAGCGCAATATCAACGCGCTCATAACATTGAACATAAACGGGATTGAACGGCTCGTAATCCACGCGCTCAAGGTCAATGCCCGCCGCCGTCAAGCGTTCCTTAACAAAATCAATCCCGCAATTTTCAAAAAAAACCATTCCTTTAAGATACAACCGCGAATTTGGCACGGCGTTTAAAATTTTTCCCCAGATATTTAACATCTCGTCCGTAACCTTAGTAAAGGCGTTAAAGCTTGCAAACGTCACGTAACCAGCTTTTGTACAGGGCGCGGGCGTCGTCACGAACGGGAAATCATGCCAAACGTAACAAAAATGGCTGTGCTGAAGCCGCAAGATTTTTTCCGTAAAAAATTTTTCGTTGAGACCTTCGGGGTCGGTGAACTTGTCCGCCAAAAAATAATCAACCGTATCAAGTCCCGTCGAATTGAACCAACCGATACCGCTAATTTGAATGGGCGCGGGCTTGTACGCTAAAACCTCAAGGGAATTATTCGCGCTGTGCCCCGCCAAATCAATCAGAATATCAATTTCATCTTTAACAATCTGCGCGGCGACGTCTTTAGGCGGAACGCCCAAAATATTTAGGAAGTTGTCAACCCTTTCTTTGAACTGCGCGGTAATGTTGTCTTCTCTGCTGTTGGCGTAAATAAAAATTTCAAAGTGCGTCTTGTCGTAGCTGGTGAAAAAATGTTGGCTGAAAAACGCGACGACGTGAAATCTTATATCGGGCGAAATGTAGCCGACGCGAATTTTTTTATGGCGGGCGTGCTTTTTAATGTTGTGCTTATAGCGCGGAAGGTGCGCAAAAAATTTGTTGAAGCCTTTAATCTGATTGAAAAGCTCCTCGCGGCTCACGTTGAGATTGTGCAGATTGAAAATAAGGTTGCTGTATTCCTCCCGCTGAATTTTTTTAGCTTGTGCAAGTTCCACAGAATTTTTAATCGGGCTAAGGTCGAGCGTGGAAGAAATTTTATACTGCTCCACAGATTTTTTAATGTCGCCGATAAGCCGATAAGCTTGCCCCAAAATATTATGAATCAGCAACTTGTGCGTGAGATTTTCATTTTCAAGCGCGAGAGCTTGCCGGGCAAATTTTAAAGTTTCGAGCGCGTTATCTTTCATAAAATAAACCCGCGCCCGCAACAGCAATCGATAAGAATCCGGCGGGAAATTTTTTTCAAGATAATCTGCAACTGTTTGCGCGTCTCCCAACATTTTATTATCAATGCATATTGAGAGGAGCCGCTCAAAAAATACCGGGTCGGCCGGCTCCAGCGTTAAAAGTTGTTCAAGTGTCTTTTTAATCTTTTCCTTGTCGCGAAAAGCTTTTTCCGTTTGAAAAAATTCTTTTGTCATTTTGTAGACAGCAAAATTTTTTTCTTTAGGCGAAAGATTTTTCTGCCACTGCGCCAAAAGATTTTTACAGTAAGCCAACGTTTTATCGTCCAGCCCGCCAAGTTCAATCGCCCGCGCCATTTCGTCAATCGCGTTTAGATAATCGCCGCCGCCCGCAAGAGCTTCAGCGAGCTTTGCAGAAAATTCCGGTACGTTCGGATAACGTTCAATCGCAAGCCGCAAATATTTTAAATAGTCGTCAACCTGCGCGGGCTTTTTAGATAAAATTTCCAACAAAATCCGCGTTGAATTGTCGGAAAGAGTTTCGCCCGAATCAAAATCAAGGCGGGCAAATTTTTCAGCGTTAATATCATCGTTGAGCGCGTGATAAGTTTCAGCGAGATAACCGTAAATCCTTTTGGGCGTTTTGGTGGCGGCGAATTCCTCAAGCAACGATTTAAGGTTGCGTTTCATTTTAGCCTTGTGAATCGATGCGGAATAGCCCGTGTGCCAAATCGTCAGCAAATCAGCGGGAATCGTCATCAAATTCGTTAAAAGTTCGTTGCCGATAAAAATTTGTTCATGAATCTTGCCGACGTAATGGACGCCCTCAACATTTTCATAAAGGCGCAGAACCTGCGCGGCTCCGAGATTTTTATTGTCGTTATCGGCGTCGACGTTAACGAGATTAACGAGCACGCCCTTAATATTTTTCTCCTGCGCAAGCTCAATCGCCCGCCGCAGATTTTTTGCGCTATCGTCAATAAAATATTCGTCCGCGTCAAGAAAAACTATCCAAGAACTTTTAGCGGCGTTGAGTGCGACATTGCGCGGCGTGGAGAAATCATCTTGCCAAGTCTCATAAAAAATTTTCGCGCCAAAACTTTTAGCAACGTCAACAGTTGAATCGGTCGAGCCGGTATCGACAATAATAATTTCGTCAACGTATTTAGCTAAACTTTCCAGCGAACGCGCTAAATCTTTTGCGCCGTCCTTGACGATATAACAGGCGGAAATTGTTCGGCTCCAAGTTTCGATAAGTTCACGAGAATTTTTTTCGGCGGCGTCGTCGAAGTCCGAATCAATGAATTCATCACGAGCTTTGAATTTCTCAAGTGCGCGTGTCATCTCCACAACGGCAGGACGATAATCCCCGCGTTCGGCTAAAAACTTTGCAAGTTGCGCGGAGAATTCCGGAACCTTTGGATAATTTTTTACGGCAAGTTGCAAAGCCGCAAGATAATCTTCCGCCCGCGCAGGTGACTTTGACAGAATATCCAACAAAATTTTAAGCGGGCGCGTGCTCAAGCTTTTGATCTTTTCGACGTGGAGACGCGCAAATTTTTCAGCGTTCGCCCAATCGCCCAAGCCGTAATAACAATCGACAAGATAAGCATAAGTTCTTTCGGGCGTGGCGGAAGTGTTAAGCTCCTCAAGTAAAAGTTTCAGGTTGCGTTCAAGCTTCGACTTAATGACAGCCTTTGAATAACCCGTGTGATAAAGCGTCAACAAATCGTCCGTCGTGATTGTGATATTGGTTAAAATATCGTCGCCGATAAAAGGCGTCTCGTGAATCTTGCCGACGTAATGCAATTCGGGCGCATTCTCCAAAATTCTCAGCGCGTAACCCGTCTCAAGAATTTTGTTGTCGTTATCGGCGTCAACGTTAATCAAGCGCACCGAGATACCTTGAAAATTATTTTTCTTGACGAGCTGAATCGCCCGCCGTAAATTTTTCGCGCTGTCGTTTACAAAATATTCGTCAGCGTCCAAAAAGACAATCCAACTGCCTTTAGCGTTTTTAATTGCAACGTTGCGCGGCGTGGAGAAATCATCTTGCCAAGCCTCATAAAAAATTTTCGCGCCGAAACTTTTAGCAACGTCAACGGTTGAATCAGTCGAGCCGGTATCGACAACAATAATTTCGTCAACGTAAGCCGCAACGCTTTGCAAAGACAACGCCAAATTTTTTTCCTCATTCTTGACCATGTAGCAAGCCGAAATTGTCAAACTCCACTTTTCGATAAGTTTCTGCGCGATTTTAATTTTATCAGCGTCAAAGTTGGTCGCCTCGAATTGTTCGCCGTAATTTTTAGCTTTATCAATCGCCCGCTGCATTTCCTCCGCCGCTTCGCGATAATCGCCGCGTTTAGCAAGACAATCTGCCAACTGCGCGGAAAATTCCGGAACTCTTGGATAACGTTCAACGGCAAGCTTTGCAACTTCAAAGAACTCATCAGCCCGCGCAGGGTCTTTTTCCAAAATCTCAATCAAAATTCTAATCGGGCGGTTGGAAGGATTTTTTCTTGCGGCAAGTTCAAGGCGAGCAAATTTTTCAGCGTTCGCCCAATCCTTTAAGCCATAATAACAATCGACAAGGTAAGCATAAGTTCTTTCCGGCTTATCGGAAGTTTCAAGCTCCTCAAGCAAAAGTTTCAAGTTGCGTTCAAGCTTCGACTTAATGACGGTCTTTGAATAACCGGTATGATAAAGCGTCAAGAGTTTTGCGGGAGCCATTGCCCGCGCTAAAGGTTCGTTGCCTAGAAAAACATCTTCATGAATCTTGCCGACGTAATGGAGATTCGCAACGTTCTTGAACATTCGGAGCACGTAAACGGAATTTATAATTGCGTCGTTGTTATCGGTATCAATGTTGACCCAGTTAATAGAAATTCCTTGCGTCCCAGCCTTTTGCGCGAGCTTTATAACGGTGCGCAGATTTTTAGCGGAGTCGTTGATAAAATATTCGTCCGCGTCGAGAAAAACAATCCAATCGCCCGAAGCATTTTTAATTGCGACGTTGCGCGGCGTGGAAAAATCATCTTGCCAAGCCTCGTAAAAAATTTTCGCGCCGAATTTCTTAGCAACGTCAACGGTTGAATCGGTCGAGCCGGTATCAACAACAATTATTTCGTCAACGTATTGCGCCAAACTTTTCAGCGAACGCGCCAAATCTTTTTCCGCATTCTTGACCATGTAACACGCAGAAATTTTTATCGCGGCAGATTTTTTTGCTTTATGCTTTGCCAATGCCTTTCCTCCTCAAAAATTTTTTCGTCATTGTACAACGAGCAAAAAAAAAATTCCACAGCCGCGCAGACTGCAGAAGAAGTTATAAGATGTTTAGGTGGTTAGGTGGAAAGTTTTTTTTACTTACAATCTTTCCACCTTTCCATCTTACTTTCCTTGAGCGATAAAATTCTTTTGATAATCGAAGCATTCGTTAGCAATGTCTTTATTAAGGATGAGCAAGCATATTAAATTTGGAATTGCCATTAAGCCGTTCATAGTGTCAGAGAAATTCCAAACAATATCAAGCGTTTGCGTCGCGCCGATAAAAGTTATAAGACTGAAAATAATTCTGTAGCCGATAATCACGGGACGAGCCTTGACGAGATATTCTAAAGATTTTTCGCCGTAATATTCCCAACCAAGAATCGTCGAGTAAGCAAACAGCGCAAGGGCAATCGACACAATATATTTCGCACCTTCGCCGTAAACCGTGCTGAATGCAAGAATAGTAAGCGGTGCGCCCGAAATCAATTTACCGGTCTCAGGGTCGATAGTTCCCAAAACACCAGAACTTGCAATAACCAAACCCGTCAAGAAACAAATAATCATCGTGTCAAAAAATGTTCCCGTCATGTTGACGTAACCTTGACGCGAGGCGTGATCAGTGCGAGCCGCCGCCGCCGCAATCGGCGCAGAACCTAAGCCCGCTTCATTTGAGAAAACGCCACGAGCTACGCCCCAACGCATTGCCGTCAACATGTTTGCAATGATTGAGCCGCCAACGCCGCCCGCAACAGCTTCCGGCGCAAATGCCATTTGGAACATAACCGCTAAACCGGAAGGGACGTTTCCAAAATTTTTAATGATAACAATTACGGTGAACAGAATATAAAAAAACGCCATGCTGGGCACGATAAAGCTAGAAACTTTTCCGATTGAACGAACGCCGCGAATCAAAACCGCCAGCGAACACACAACAAGAATAATGCCTGTGACTTCGGTTGAAATGCCAAGAGAATTAAAAGCTGAGCTTATAGAATTCGCTTGCGTCATGTTGCCGATACCGAACGACGCGCAGACTGCAAAGAGTGCAAACAATGTCGCCATAGTTTTTCCGAACGCACCGCCAATTCCGTTTTTCATGGCGTACATAGGACCGCCAGCCATTTCGCCAACGGAATTTGTTTCACGATATTTGACAGCTAAAACAGATTCGCCGTATTTAGTCGAAAGCCCGAACGCCGCGCTTATCCACATCCAAACAATCGCACCGGGACCGCCCAAAACCATTGCCGTTGAGACACCGACGATATTACCAGTGCCGACTGTCGCGCTAAGTGCCGTCATGAGCGATTGGAACGGTGAAAGGTCGCCTTCCTTATCTGCCTTGTGCAACATAATCATTTTTATCGCGTACCAAAGATTGATCCACGGCAAAAATTTTAAGCGGATTGTTAAGAAAATGCCCGTGCCGACCAAAAACGCCAGCATTATCGGACCCCAAACAAAGTCATTCACGTCATTTAGAAGTTGCGATAAATCCATAAAAATTTTTCCCTCCCTATAAAATTAAATGAAAAAATTTTTCGACGTACAAATTATATTTAAAACAGTATAACCTGTCAAATTTCAGATATATGAATACATAAAGTAAAAGACGCCGCCCGAAGACGACGCCTTGAAGATTTTTTGATTTTAAAAAGCCGTACCAACCGCGAAATGGAATCTGCCGCCTTGAGAGCCGCGCCCGTAATCCAAGCGCAGAGGTCCGAACGGCGTATTTAATGAAATGCCAAAGCCAACGCTACCCTTAACGTTTTTCGGTCTCAAACCGCCGTCCCAAGCACTTCCCCAATCCGTGAAAATCGCGCCCTGAATTTTTTTAGCAAGTGGGAAACGATATTCCAACGTGCCCAAAATCATTCTTTCGCCGCGAAATTGGTCGTCACGATAGCCGCGCAGGCTCCCCTGTCCGCCAACTCTGAATTGGTTAAATTCTGTCATGTCGCCATGCCCGTAACCGTACATTCCGCGCAGTGCCCAAACTTGTGAGTGGTCGCCCGCCTTCAAATAGTGCTGGTGTTCAATCGACGCCTTTTGAAAATCGAAATCGCCACCCAAAATTCCGCCCAGCTCCAACGTCAAATCAACCTTGTTGCCTTCGGTCGGGTTGTAAATGTTATCGCGGGTATCGGTGACGTGTTCAAGAATCATGCTACGCGTTAAGCCAAAATTTTTGCGCTTCCAAGCACTATCCGTATTGCGGTTGCCCGCGTTGCCGCTCGATACGTGGCGAACGTATTGATCTTTACGATGACGGAACGTTATAAAATTCGTTGAGTATTCGCTGACGGGACGGCTGAAAGTGAATTCGCCGCCGGAATATTTGCGCATGTATTCTTCCTTAAAATGTCCGCGAGTATCGTAATCATTGTAAGCATAGGTGCGATTGTAAAGTTGAAAACGAACGGCGGTTTCTCTGTGGTCAAGCCAAGGATGGCGATAAGTAAAAGTGTAGCCGTGCGCGTCGGTCTCGTCGCCGCTTTTCTCGTACATGATAGCTATCGTATCGCCTATGCCGTGAAAATTGGTATCGCTTACGCTAACCATGCCTACGATACCGTCGGCGGTGGAATAGCCCGCGCCTATGCCGAAAGTGCCCGTGCGTTTTTCCTTAACGTCAACTTCCATGATAACCGCGTTAGGTTCAACGCCCGGATTCATTTTAAGATTAACGTCCTCGAAAAATCCTAGATTGTAAACCCTTTGCATACTGCGCCGCGCAAGTTTTGCGTTAAACGGCGTGCCAACTTCCTGGCGCATTTCGCGCAAGATAACTTTATCTTTGGTCTTCTTATTGCCTTTGACGGCGTAACCTTCCAACGTGCCCTCGTTAATCTTTAGCGTCAAGACGCCTTCCTTGTCAATATTCATATCGGTTATCTTCATGAGGATAAATCCTTCATCGTGATATTCCTCTTGAATTCGGGCAATGTTATCGTGTAGCAAGTTACTGTTTAGAATGAAACCGCGCCTTAGCGTCAACATATCTTGTAATTCGTCGTTGTCGTAAATCGTGTTGCCCGTGAAAACAACATCTTTAAGCACAGGATTTTCAAGGACGCGAAAAGTTATAACGATACCTTCAGGGATAACCTCGAAAGTTTGATAAGCTTCGTAGAAATAGCCCGTGTTAATTAAAGCGTTGCGGTCGCGCAGAGCCGCCGTCGCGTTGAAGGTATCGCCGACGTGTTCAAGAACTGCCGCCTTGACGGTCGGAAGGGTATCACTGCTTGCGCCGTCAAAAATTATATCGACAATGGTTTTGCCCTCGAATTGTTTAAAGTATTCCAAAATCTGCGCGTCGATTTGCGAACGATAAGGTTCGGGCGCAACTTCAATGTTCGGTTCAGATTTTGGAACTTCGGCGGGCGGTTCGGCTTTTTGTTCAACCTTTGGAGTTTCAGCAGGAGTTTCTGCTTTTTGCTCAACCTTTGGAGTTTCAGCAGGAGTTTCTGCTTTTTGCTCAACCTTTGGAGCTTCAGCGGGCGGTTCTACTTTTTGCTCAACCTTTGGAGCTTTTGCTGAAGGTTCAATCTCGACAACTTCAGCGGGCATTTTATCGGTTGATTCTTCAAAAGGTTTATCAACTACATTAGACGCCGCCTCACTCGTTGCGAATCCAAATATAAAAGGCAAAGTCAACGCCGCCAAAACGGCTCGCCTTCTTCGCAAAAATTTTTTGGCTTTCAAATAAAAATCCTCCTTTTTATGAACAGCTTTTAGCTTTTAGCTATTTCCCTACTTCCCTAATAACCTACTTCCCTAAAATTTATACCGTGCTTCAAAGCTGAAGATATAATCCTTGCCCTCGCGCTCAACCGTGAAGCCCAGATTATCATTGAAATCGTATTGCAAGCCGTAGCGATTGACTTTGTGACTTCCAAAGCCTCGCGTGTATCGCACCATGAGCTTATCATTAACGTATTTGCCGATTTTAACGTTGTAATCCTTATCGCGGTCGCCGCTGTTCGATTCGGCGGGCGTGTGACTTTCAAACATGGAACCCGACCCCCTCGAAACTGTGAATTGATCAATGCCGATTGTCCTTCTTAAAGCGTCCTCAATTTCGCCAAGCAAAGTCATCTGCAAGCCGATAGCTAAAGCATCTTCCGCCGTCAAATTCAATTCGCCGCCTCTTGAATAGGAATCGCGCAACGTAAGCAACTTTGCAATTTCTTCTTGCGTCATTTCGGGGCTTGACGTTAAGTTGAATTCCATATTGTTGGGTTGTCCCTTTGCATTGAGGAAAATTTTTGTGTTAGAAATTTTGGTGTCAGCGGAAAAATTCACCGTCGGCAGGAAAGATTCGGTCTGATTAAAATGAACTTCGCATTCCCGAATATTAAACACTGTTTCAAGATAAGTCAAGGTACCGCCGCGTTTCATATTTATTACGCCCGAAGTTTTTGGACGGCGCGTCGTGCCCTCAAAATTCGCGTTGCCAGTAAAATACATATCGAAAAGGTGCGAGCTGTAAAAGTGAACTTTTTCGCCGAGATTCAACGACACGTCCAAAATAACATCAGGTAACGGCTCGTCATCATCGGATAAAGGCGGTATGCCTATTGTGCACTTTTCAAGGTTGATTTGTCCTGAAATTTTCGGTAAAGTTTCGCGGAAATAACGCCCTTCACTCAAATTAAAGTTCGCGTTTAAAGGTCCGTCGTAAAAATCGCAATCAATTTCAAGATTATTTGCCGCGAGATCGAAATTATAATTTTTAAAGTCCAAGCC
>Ga0247609_10006465_pt1 | contig 11281 bp, 9 predicted proteins | sample 172DNAGHGlowgp2_FD_193487 | JGI IMG/M metagenome (GOLD analysis project Ga0247609, IMG submission 193487) | Sheep rumen microbial communities from Palmerston North, Manawatu-Wanganui, New Zealand - 1728 DNA GHGlow gp2 | ecosystem: Host-associated > Mammals > Digestive system > Stomach > Rumen ... | reverse complement strand
CTATAATCACCCGCAGGGTATTATACCAGAGCATTTGCCTCAAATTGATTTCCGAATATGCTGTGGCAAAGGCACATACATTCGAAGTCTAGCCCGCGACATTGGCTTAGCGTTGGATAGCGGTGCATTTCTTGCATCGCTTAGGCGTGAAAAAATTGGGGACTACAGCATCAACGATGCCATATCCCTCGAAAGTATTCAGGATTATCTTGCAAAATAATAAGAGGTTCTCAGCCGTTGACTACCTCGTCCAACTCCAGCCAGCGAAGTTCTTTCTCGTCGAGGGCTGCAATGATTTCTCCTATGCGATGGGATGCAGTGGTAAGTTTATCCACATCGGTCTCTGCACCACTACTTAGCAATGACTCCAGCTGCTGCTTCTCTTGATTGAGTGCATCAATTTCCGTAGTGAGTGCATCGTATTCTTTCTGCTGTTTATATGTGGCTCGGGGCTTGTCGGTGCGGGTGCGCTCATATTTAGGTTTTTCTTCACGTTTCTGCAGGGATTCCGAGCGGCGCTGGGCATTGCGAGCGGCAAGATAATCGGTGTAATTACTGTGGTAATCGCGTATTTTGCCCTCACCTTCGAACACAAAGATATGGTCAACAATATGATCCATGAAACAGCGGTCGTGGCTTACGATAACTAAACACCCTTTGTAGTCTTTTAAAAACTGCTCTAAGATTTCCAAAGTGTAGATGTCCAAATCGTTAGTGGGCTCGTCCAGAATAAGGAAGTTGGGGTTGGCCATCAGTACCTTGAGCCGGTACAGTCGTCTTCTTTCTCCACCACTCAGATTTTCAAAATAATTATACTGAGTCATGTCGTCGAATCCGAAATAGCTAAGAAACTGATGAGCAGACATATCCTTTCCGTTGTCCAGTTCTATACGTTCAGCCACCTCTTTCACTATGTCTATCACCCGCATGTCTGGCCGCGCTGTCATACCTCCTTGAGTATAGAATCCGAACTGAATAGTCTGACCCACAATCACACGACCATTATCGGGGCGGAGCTGTTCCGTTAGGAGATTTAAAAAAGTAGACTTACCAATTCCATTTGGTCCCACAATACCTATTTTCTCTCCTTTTTTAAAAACGTAGCTGAAGTCGTCCACCATTTTCACGCCATCGTAACTCTTGGTGACATTGTACATTTCCAATATTTTGCCTCCGATACGTTCGGTCTTGACCGTAAGCTGAGGTCTGGTATCGTCAAATCGGGTATGCGCCTTCTCTTCCAACTCGTAGAAAGCATCTATACGCGCCTGTGCCTTTGTCCCTCGAGCCTGCGGCATACGCCGCATCCAGTCCAGCTCGGTACGGTATAGACTCTTGGCCTTCTCCACTTCCACACGCTCATTATACTCCCTTTCGGCTTTCTTGCGCAGATAATAGTCATAGTTGCCACGGTAGTGATAGAGGCGGCTATTGTCAATCTCGTATATATCCTGGCACACGTGGTCGAGAAAATATCTATCGTGGGTAACCATTAAGATGGCCAGTTTCTGCCGCGAGAGGAACTCTTCAAGCCATTCAATCATCTGGATGTCGAGGTGGTTGGTAGGCTCATCTAGAAGAAGAAGATTTGTGTCATCTATCAATATCCGGCTGAGGGCTACCTTTTTCTGCTCGCCACCGCTGAGGAGCTGCATCTGTTGGTCTAATTTGTCGTCCAGTTTGAGGCGACTAAGGATTTCCTCTATACGCTGCGCAAAAGTCCATTCGTCCTCATGTTCAGGGCGCTGAGCCGAATAGACGAAACTTCGAACCGTCTGGTGGGGCAATAATTCAGGCTGTTGAGGAAGATAGGCCATCCGCACATCACCTCTGAAAGTCACCTTGCCGCTGTCTTGCAACGTCTTACCCGTAAGAATATTGAGGAGCGTCGACTTACCATAACCATTGCGGGCAATAAGGGCGGTTTTCTGTCCAGCATTAATGCCGAAAGAGATATTGTCGAACAGCATCTTGTCGCCAAAAGACTTAGTCAGGTTCTCAACCGTAAGGAGCGCATCTGCCATAAAAATAGAATTTCGTTAGTATCTGTAGATGAATAGAAGTCTTTTCATCGTATTTCAATACCCATATTTCTCCTGCCAGTGGGCGCGCAACTGGCGACGGGTTTCCTCTTCTCGTGGGTTCTGTCCGGGCTCATAAAATTTCATACCCCGCAACGCATCTGGAAGGAATTCCTGTTCAACGAAATTACCTTGATAATCATGCGCATACTTATATCCGTCGCCATAGCCCATCTGTTTCATCAGTTTTGTTGGTGCGTTGCGAATATGAAGTGGCACCGGCAAGTCGCCAGTCTGCTTAACCACTTGCTGCGCATTGGCAAGAGCCATATAGGTGCTATTACTTTTCACCGAAGAAGCCAGATAGACGCAGCATTGTGACAAAGTAATGCGGCATTCGGGATAGCCAATCTTAGTCACGGCATCAAAGCATGCATTAGCCAGCAACAAGGCATTAGGGTTGCTATTCCCAATATCCTCCGACGCAAAGATAAGCATCCTGCGGGCAATGAAAACCGGGTCTTCTCCCCCCTCAATCATACGGGCCAGCCAATAAACAGCAGCATTGGGGTCGCTTCCACGCATCGACTTGATGAAAGCACTGATAATATCGTAGTGCATCTCGCCCTTCTTATCGTAGAGAGCTAGGTTCTGCTGAATAACTTGAAGGTATGTGCATTATCTATCACCACTGGGCCGGCAGGGCTGTTGTTAACCACCAGTTCTATGGCATTGAGCAATTTACGAGCGTCACCTCCAGAAATTCGAAACAAAGCTTCTACCTCAGTCGCCGTCACTTCACGCCCATGTGAAGCATAGTAACGCAGGGCACTGTCCAGCAACTGTCGCATTTCTGTCTCACCAAACTCTTTCAACACATACACCTGACAACGTGAAAGCAATGCCGAAATAACCTCAAATGAAGGGTTTTCTGTAGTGGCACCTATCAGGGTGACCGTGCCTCTCTCCACAGCGCCCAAAAGTGAGTCCTGCTGACTTTTCGAAAAACGATGAATCTCATCTATAAAGAGGATGGCGCCCTCCTCATTCTTAGCCTTTTCTATCACCTCGCGCACCTCCTTCACTCCGCTGCTAATGGCGCTAAGCGTGTGGAAAGGCCTATTCAGCGTCTGGCTAATCACCATAGCCAAAGTAGTCTTGCCAATACCTGGGGGACCCCAGAATATCATCGAAGGAATATTGCCACTCTCAATAAGTGTGCGCAAAACAGCACCTGGTCCCACCAAGTGCTGTTGTCCAATATAATTATCAAGACTCGTAGGCCTTAAAACCTCTGCCAATGGACTCATATCAGTGTAAACTAGACAATCAGCATCGCATCGCCGTAGGTGGAAAACTTATATTTCTCTCGAATGGCGATTTCGTATGCCTGGCGAACGAAGTCTGGGTCGCCGAAAGCACTCACCATGATGTACTGGGACGACTTGGGGTGATGGAAATTAGTCACCATCATATCGGCTATGGAGAAATTATACGGTGGAAAGATGAACTTATTGGTCCATCCCTCGTATGCACTCACCTTACCAACGATAGTCACCGCGCTCTCCAGAGCGCGCATGACGTCAGTACCCACAGCACACACCTTGTGTCCGGCAGCCTTGGTGGCCATAATGGCATCGCACACCTCCTGTGAGATACTCATCTCTTCGGCATCCATACGGTGTTTCGAAAGGTCTTCCACCTCTATACTCTTGAAATTGCCCATACCGCAGTGCAAAGTCATTTCTAACCATTGCACGTCGTTAATTTCAAAACGCTTGAGCAGCTCGCGACTGAAATGGAACCCGGCAATGGGGGCTGCCACAGCTCCTTCGTGCTTTGCGTAGATAGTCTGGTAGCGCTCAGCATCAAAATTTTCAATATTGCGCAGCGCACGTAGCTCATCGGGCAGCGGCGTGTGTCCTAAACTGCGTATGTGCTTTATGAACTCTTCGTGGGTACCATCGAAAAGGAAACGAACCGTGCGGCCACGCGACGTTGTGTTGTCGATAACCTCCGCCACAAGCGACTCATTGGGGCCAAAATAGAGTTTATTTCCGATACGAATCTTTCGTGCGGGGTCCACAATCACATCCCAAAGGCGCATATCGCGATTCAATTCTCGCTGCAGAAACACGGTAATGCTGGCACCTGTCTTTTCTTTCTCGCCATAGAGCAAGGCAGGAAATACCTTGGTATTGTTAGCCACCACAGCATCGCCAGGGTTCAGATACTCAATCAAGTCCTTAAAAATACGGTGCTCAATTGTTCTCGTGTCACGATGGAGAACCATCATACGAGCCTCGTCTCGTTGCTTGGCTGGTTTTTCTGCAATAAGTTCCTTCGGAAGGTAGAAATTGTAATAAGAAAGCTTCATTATATAATATTTTGGTCTCGCCTCTAGGCGAAGCATTTTTTACTCTTTTTCTCCAGTTTAGCGCAATTAGTGAATATTGTAACGAATAAAATTTGTCTTTATTATATATAAAATAAAAAAAATACTTTTCGAGGAAACGACAGCAACCTTGCCGCCAGCGCAATAATCTGACCTCACAAAATATCCCTATCCGCGCTTAATCTCAACGAACGGCAAGCATGTGATTGGACACCGAAAACAATCGGTATACTACTAGAAAGGAAGACGGAGCAAAAAGAAACCGCCCCCTGGAAATAAAAAAAGGGGGCGGTTATAAATCAAATCGGAAAAAAGGTCCTGATTAGTCACCCAAAGTGGCAACCATAACGGCCTTGATGGTGTGCATACGGTTCTCGGCCTCGTCGAAAACAATGCTGTTTTCGCTTTCAAACACCTCTTCGGTCACCTCAATGCCGTCCAAGCCAAACTTGGCGTTCACATCGCGGCCAACCTTGGTTTCCAGATTGTGGTAAGCGGGCAGGCAGTGCATGAATTTGCAGTTGGGGTTGCCAGTGTTCTTCATCATCTGTGCGTTCACCTGATAGGGCATCAGCATGTCGATGCGCTCTTTCCAAACCTCGTCGGGTTCACCCATGGAAACCCACACGTCGGTATAGATAAAGTCGCAGCCCTTCACGCCTTTCACGGGGTCGTCGGTCACCGTCACGGTAGCGCCGGTTTCCTTAGCAATCTCTTTGCAGGTCTTCACCAGCTTGGCGTCCGGCTGAAGTTTTTTCGGAGCAATGATGCGCACATCCATGCCCATCTTGGCACCGCCAACCATCAGGCTGTTGCCCATGTTGAAACGGGCATCGCCAACGTAAGCAAAAGTCACCTCGCTAAGGGGCTTGTTAACATGCTCTTGCATAGTGAGGAAGTCGGCCAGGATCTGGGTGGGGTGGCTCTCATTGGTCAGACCGTTCCATACAGGAACACCGGCATATTTAGCCAGCTCCTCAACGGTCTCCTGGGTAAAGCCACGGTACTCAATACCGTCAAACATGCGGCCCAACACGCGGGCAGTGTCCTTCATGCTCTCTTTCACGCCAATCTGGCTGCCAGTGGGACCCAGATAAGTCACATGGGCGCCCTGGTCTTTTGCACCAACCTCAAAGGCGCAACGGGTACGGGTCGAGGTCTTCTCAAAAATCAGAGCAATGTTCTTGCCCTTCAGTTTGGGCTGCTCGGTACCAGTATATTTGGCACGTTTCAGATCACGAGCCAGGTCCAGCAAATAGTTCAGTTCCTTCGGGCTGAAGTCTAAAATCTTCAGAAAATTACGGTTTCTTAAATTGTAAGCCATGTTGTGTTGATTTAATTATTTTTTAAATGTATTTTTTATTCTAGTTTAGTGTTTCGAGTCGGTCTAAAGCATCTAGCTTAAAGTATATTTAAACCATCAACCATTAAAAAATCTCCTTACACTTTTTGCGTCTCTTCAAATACCAGAGCCACGCCAATACGCTTATAGCCAACGTACTGCCGCCCACGACAAGCAGACTACTGCCGCCCGGCCAATGGAAAACAGCAAACAGCAGCCCCATCAGCAGCACGGCAAGCCCCCACCCTGTCAAGCGGATAGCAAGGAGCCACCATGATCTGATGGCTAGTTCCAGCTCGCTCTCATTGCGTTGTGGATAAATCCTAGGCAGCAAAAAAGCCACAATAGCCAACGACCCTACCCCCATCACAAGCAAGCCGTAATCCTCATGGTGCACATACTTCAGCAGACCACCCACAGAGGTAAGTATAAGACCTATCATGGCCAACTTCTTCATGAATGCTTTAAAGTTGGGGTTGTCTGCGAGCTTGTCAAACCAGAAACTACTGCGCATCTCCGATATGGATGAGTGTGACGATCTTAGCGATTTCCGAACTGCTTCTTTTGAACATGATAATACAACCAGCAGCCACCGGCTACCACCAAGACTATACCAGTCAACAGCAACAGCGTAGACGAGCCAGGCCAACCTTCTATCAAGAAAAGCACGCTCAACAGCACAACCGCGAGCGACCAACCCGTCACCTTCATCGAAAAATCCCAAATGGGCTCCAGGCGCATATTCTTGGCCATGTTGTCGTTCTTGGCATGGTATGGGAAGAGGGCATAAAGGAAAGCCGAAAAGATAATCAGCAACCCGCTGCCAGCCATGATAACCAACTCATAGTCGCCCCATCCCAAATGTTTCAACACAACACCTCCCGCCAGAACGACCAAGCCCAACACGGCTAAGACGATCATTCCTGTGCGGAAAAGAGGTGAAGTAGTAAAATCTTCCATTTCTTAGCTACCTTTATTTCTGTATCAAAAAAAACATTGTTTCACATGCAACGACTATCTCACGATGCGAGTGCCGCAGTTGGGATTGTCCAGTTGGCCGGCCTCGGTGATGATGCACTCCTTGCCGCCGTTCTCCACAAAGATAATGGCAGCGCGAATCTTCGGTGCCATGCTGCCTTCGGCAAAGTGGCCTTCCTGCAGGTACTGCTTAGCCTCGGCCACAGTGATGGTGTCGAGGGCTTTTTCGTTCTCCTTGCGAAAATTAATATAAACCTTGGGCACATCGGTGAGGATATAGAACTCGTCGGCACCAATCTCGATAGCGCAGAGGGCGCTGGCCAGGTCCTTGTCGATAACTGCTTCCACTCCGCGCACATAGTCGCTCTCCTCCACCACGGGAATGCCGCCACCGCCTACAGTGACAACGATGTTGCCAGCCTTGGCCAGTTGCTTCACAATCTTGATATTGTTGATGCGCTGAGGAGTGGGCGAAGGCACCACCTTGCGCCAACCGCGACCCTTCGGGTCCTCTTTGTAGACGGCACCCGTCTTAGCTGCCAATTCGTCCGCCTGCTCCTTGGTGTAATAGGGACCTACGGGCTTTGTGGGGTTTTGGAACATGGGGTCAATCTTGTTCACCGCCACCTGAGTGACCAGCGTCACCACATCGCGTTGAATGTCGTGGCGGGCCATCACATTGCGCAGACCCATCTCGATAAGGTAGGCAATAGATCCCTGTGTCTCGGCCACGCAAAAATCCATAGGCATGGCCTCAATACCGGCGCGTTTGCCCTCCTCGTGCTGGAGCATCACGTTGCCCACCTGAGGACCGTTGCCGTGACCGATGACGATATTATAGTTGCGTTTCAGAAGATTGCAGAGCGACTCGCAGGTCTGTTCAACGTTCTCAATCTGTTCTTGGTAAGTGCCTTTTTGGCCGCCGCGCAGGAGCGCATTGCCGCCAAAAGCCACCACTGCTAATTTTCTCATTTAATTTATATTATTAGTTTATAGCCAATTACAAATCCCTATCACACGGAGAGGAAAGTGCAAAGATACGAATTTTTTATAAATAAAAAGAAAAATGCCTAACAAGAACCCAAAGAAAGTACTTTCCAAGACTATCAAAAGCATACGTGAATTGGGTGGCTTCACCGCCATCCATTTCACATTCACATACATTTGAGAACTACCATTTTTCCGAAAGACTATTCTGATTGATGTGGTGAACGTACTAGGTCGGACGGTGAAACGACTGCCAGTGGCTGTAGGGCAGCGAGGTGCATATTAGTTCCTCAGACTTTGGCAGCGGCATGAATTACATCAACGCCCGCACACCCGACAGGCAAGGCACGGTTCAGATGATTGTATGATAGTCCAGCAGCGTACATCCGCAAGGCATAGACGCCTGTCAGACCCAAGTGTCCGCACGCTCCCTCCTGCCCCATCCTCCACCCATTGGCCAACCGTTGTTCTATCGCATATAGAAGAACTATAGAACATATATAGAGGAACCATAGGGCATCGGGCGAAGCTTCAGCAGACCGACCCCTTTGCCATCAAAGGCGTTGTTTGGATCCAAATGCGGACGCCGCTGCCTCTCTTTAACCGTATGGCGCACCGTGTGGCACTCCGCCCTCCCCTGCCCACACTGGTCTGCAGCGTTCAGGCTATTCCTCCCCGCCCCTCACGGCTCTTTGTTCCGTGTGGGGCGGGGAGGACGTCTCTGAAATGGCGTGGCGGGGACTCTCTTCCTGACCGCATGACTGACCGTCAGGCGCGTATGGAAGGCCGGGCGTCCGGCGGGTCAGGGGTGGACGAGGAGTTTCTTGGTGGAGGTGCCGGAGGCGGTCTGCACCAGCACTATGTAGGAACCCTGCGGCCATCCTTCCACCGAGAAGGCGCAGGCCAGCCCCTGCGCGTCGGCGCGGTAGCGCTGGCGGCCGTCCATGGAGTAGACCTCCACGCCCGTCAGGCGGTAGGCCGATGCCACCTCCACCCGGCCGTGGGCGGGGTTGGGGCTGAGGCGGACGAGGCCGTCGAGGCGGACGTTGCCGAACGGCTGCCCGGTCCAGAGGGGGGCCGGCTGGCCGCCCCAGGTCACCTCGTGGCTCCAGTCGCCGTAGCGGAGGTAGTCCTCGTCGCGGCAGACGGTGCGCACCCACGCCGACATGCTGTCGCCCGTGTGGAGCGAGTCGATGTGGCGCCATGACGTGCCGCGGCAGGTGACGAAGGTGCCGTCGTCGGGTTCGCTGCCGCGGGGGCCGTAGGAGAGCTGCCACTCCCGGTGGGTGGCGTCGGCACTCTGCCAGCGCAGGACGGTGGTGTCGCCCCGCTGGTCGGTGACGTTGAACCACTCCACCCGTGGGCAGGCGGGCAGCTCGTAGTCCCATAGGGTGTCGTAGGCTTCGATGAGGGGCACTATCATAAAGAAGTCCAATTCGTAACGGTCGATCCATTGGTTCACGGTGTAGCCGACCGGTGGCTGGTATCGAAAAGGATCAGACCAAAAAGAGCAGGTATCGAAAAACGTGGTAAGACTTTCCGGCAGGGTCCAGCGCTGCTTCATCTTAATGGGTGGAGGCCAGCAGGTGGAATCGTAATAAGTGCCAAAATCTGACAGCATTATAATTTTCCAACGCCTTGTATTGTTTGGTATCGGCGGAAGCTCGCTGCCCGCCCCGCGGGACACGGCAAATGCCCAATTGTAGGCCGCATGTGCCTCAAGGCGCTTTTGCGTGGCACCCACATAGAACGAGTCGGCCACGCGCACGGGCTTGTCGAAAAGTACATACTGGTCCCCATAATGGGGATCATTCGTGACAAGGCCTACAGCACCGTCGCAGGAGTTGGCAACGAGATGGCGAACTGGAAACCTTGGATGAGTGTAGGAAGGAGAAAAGTCGGACAGGGGCACTTGCTCTAACAGTATAAGGGTGTCGGGCATGGCATCGTAGAGCAGAAGGTCGTTCATGGGATAGTTCTCGAGACCTTCCGGATTGAGCCGAGGATAAGACCAGGCTACGATGCCATGGATGGTGGCCCCGCCCTCAATATAGTTGTACTGGACCTGTTCGCCTGAGAGTTCTTTAACATAGTCTCTTACGTATCTCGCACTATGCAGCACGCTATCGAGTAAATGTGGAAATGGAACCTGGGGGACACCCCCGAGTGTCATGAATGGTGTATGATGATAGGCAATAGGATGGCTGGTATCTGACTCGAACCACTGCCTGTAATCGAACTCAAAATAGGGCTCTATCACCGTGTCGATCCGCACGATGTCCTGCCCCTGTGCCTCAGCGAGGGACAGCAGGGCCATAACGGTAAGAAATAAAAACTTTTTCATGGGGCTGACTCCTTTTATTTAGGGTTTTTCGCAATTTTGGTGAATCGGCCGTTGGTATGTGCCAATTGGATAGGGTGGAGAAAAAACAAGTGATACAGGGGGATTCCAGATAGTGCAGTGATGCCGTGGGAGGACGGGAAGGGGAGAAGGAGAGGTCCCGACGCAACTGTTTATGTCGTAGTTGCCGCAGGAATTGCCCGTGTTGGTGGTTTCGATAAACACTTCGGTGTAGGCGAACAGGGTATAGCCTGAGGCTATGAACCGTTGGGAATCGAAGTTGTCCAAGGAATGCATCTCCTTCATGACCGGGCAGAAGGTCGCTCGGTATGACGCTCCGGGGACAAAGGGCGATTTGATTTGGTATATGTAGCTCCCCAGTCCGTTGGATGGGTGGAAGATGTAGTTCAGCACATGCAATACGTCTGTACGGACGTCGTACCGGATGTCGTTCATGTGCCAGGCGGCGCTGGTCGACATGTCTTCTTTTATATCCAGGCTGTTGACCAGGGTGGGCACCGGGCTGCCCACATCGACCGCCTTTACGGCCAGACCCCCTTCCACCCTGTCGGCATAGTGGTAGGCCAAGGCCACTAGGTCCTGTTTCAGATGGGTCACCATCACCCTCCCCAACACAAAATGGTCGGAAAAACCAAATCGGTCGGTGTAGATGCTCATCGGGGGGGTCTGGGCGTAGTTCCTGACCTTGTCGAAAACTTGGTAGCGCACATAGTGCTCAAGGGTGGGTTCGTCGGAGCGGGCGGCGATGACTATCTTGTTGTCTGTGGTGCAGATGTCGGTGTAAACCTCGACGGCGTCTTTGTTGAAATGGAAGTCGCAGATGTCCCACTGGCCAAGGCCTGCCAGAAAGGCGGCGTCGCCATACCCGACGGAACGGAATAAAACATTAGACGGGGCGTCTTGGTGGGTGATTGTACTGTACGCCGTATAGGCGATACGGACTGAACTGCCATATTCGTACAGGGCAATCCGGTCCACTCCGGTGATGTTTACATGATGCCCGATAGGGATGAGGCGGCATTCTATACCATCCATGGGTCCCTGTGGCAGATTCAGATAATGGACTTGCACATTCCCAGATAGAAAATCGCTGATGTCGAAACAGGCCAGGAAACCACTGACACCGTCGGTTCCGCCGGCAAAGACGGAGTCGTGGGCAATGCGGAAATCTCTGACGCGGAAATTACTGGGAAAGC
>Ga0247609_10006462_pt1 | contig 11284 bp, 12 predicted proteins | sample 172DNAGHGlowgp2_FD_193487 | JGI IMG/M metagenome (GOLD analysis project Ga0247609, IMG submission 193487) | Sheep rumen microbial communities from Palmerston North, Manawatu-Wanganui, New Zealand - 1728 DNA GHGlow gp2 | ecosystem: Host-associated > Mammals > Digestive system > Stomach > Rumen ... | reverse complement strand
TCAAACCACCTGCACATATCAGCCACCATCTCCACATCCCATCCCTTCTGCTCACATCGTGCAGCCAGTTCCACAGCCTTCTTTTTATCTATAATCTCGCGCGAAGCGCAAGCACAAATCTTTATCTTCATTTTTCTTTTTCTGTTACCGTTAGCTTCGGTTTTGCCAAAGCCATCCTCGTCCTTCATTTCTCAGTAAGCTTCGGTTTTGCCGAAGCCATCCTCGTCCTTCGTTTCTCTGTAAGCTTCGGTTTTGCCGAAGCCATCCTTTTTTCTTAAGTCCTCTCCACCCACTTCTTAAATTCCACCGCCTTGTTCTTGCTGATGAAAATCGGCTCGGGCACCTCCACCGTCATATTCACTTTCAGTCGGTTGTCGAACCAAATGACGATTTCCTTAATGAAATCCCGATTCAGGATAAACTGCTTGTTCGCCCGAATGAAATGCACAGGATTCAGCGAAGCCATCATCTGGTCGAGTGCCATCTTCGACGGATATTCCTGCCCATCCCCCGTCACCAACACATTCCGTCGGTTTGTGGAATAGAAATATGCCACTTCCTCCACACGTATCGGCAACAACTTATCGCGCACCTGCACAATCACCCTGTCTCGATACATCGACGACACCGACAAACTCGACAAACGGGAAATATATTGCAGCACGTCGCGGTTGCCCCATTGCTTGAACTTCTCCAGCGCAGCAGCCACATCCTCGGGGTTCACAGGTTTCAACAAATAGTCTATGCTGTTCACCTTGAAGGCATCGATGGCAAACTGGTCGTAAGCCGTCACAAACACGATAGGTGTCGTCACCTTCATGCGGTCGAAAATGGCAAATGCCGAACCATCGCTCAAGTTAATATCCATGAATATCAACTCGGGCGCAGGCTCACGCTCCAACCATCTCACCGTCTGGTTCACACTTTCCGTGTTTCCCACCACCTCAATCAGCGGGTCCAACTGGGCAAGTATCTCTACGAGATTGTCGTAAGCAGCCGTTTCGTCTTCAACTATCAGTACCTTCATTTTCAGTCAACAAATTCCCACAAATTATCTCAAATTATTCCCATCCGGATGGCTCTCCTCCCCTCGGGGAGGTTGGGAGGGGGCTTTTCACTCTTCATTTTTCACTCTTCACTTTTCTCTCCCCCTCGGGGGAGCTGGAGGGGGGCTGGGGTTGGGGGTGAGGCTTTGGCTGGAGGGGTGCTTTCACCTGGAACATCCCATCCACCTCTTCCACCTTCACGTCCTTTCCCATAAGCAAGCGATAACGAGCCGAGAGATTGGCAATGCCCGAGCCATTCGTGAGCGGAGGATTCAGCTTCGGCATCAGTCGATTGCTCACCACCAGCTCACCCTTCTCGTTCGTGAAGATATGCACCGTCATGTGGTGCTCACTGTCGATGATGTTATGCACTGACACATTCTCCACCAACGGCAAGAGCGAGAGCACAGGTAGTTGATGGTCCAGCCATTGCTCATCCACGTCAATCTTGAAATCCAACTTATTGGCAAACCTCACCACCAGCACATGGCGATAGGCATCCACAAATGCCAGTTCTTCCCGCAGCGTCACCAAACCACGATGCTCGCTCTGCAGGATATAACGAAAGATGTCCGACAACTTATTCACGTAAAGCAACGACTTTTCCTTGTCGTTCTTACGAATCAGTGCCGACATACCATTCAGCGAATTGAAAAAGAAATGCGGATTGATTTGATTCGACAACGCATGGAGCTGACTCTCCAAACTATTGATTTGCAACTGCTCCAACTCCTGTTCACGCTTCCGCTGCTTATCAAACAGATAATAGATATACCCGATGAACACACAAATCAGACATGCCGCAAAAAACTGGAACGTCATCATGCTCACAGGGATATATGGCATCCCAATCAGCCATCCCAAAAAGAAATACAAACCGAATGCCAAAGTCGAAATGCCAAAACTATACAGCAGGCGCACCGAGAACGACTCCCATTCCCTCCGCAAGTTATAGTTAAGCAAAAACCAGAAGAATGCCCAATGATACACAAAGCGCAACACGAAGAAACACATATTCTGTGCAGACACAGGTTCATGGCAATAGATGAAAGCACAAAACTGCCATGCAGCCGTTGGATAAATCACAAAAAAAGTACACACCAACGACAAGAGCCACGGACGGGTTCTTGCAGTAAACATAAAACTATCGGATCTATCCATCATAACGACGATACAAAGGTTGTTTCACTCCTCTATTCTTAATTGGCTTTAGCTTTAGAATGAGCTTGCCATCCGGATGGCATCCCTTCCCCTCGGGGGAGCAGGAAGGGACCGTTCTCCTTATTTTATTTCAGCTACAAACTTACATCTTTTTTCTCTAATTCCAATCGTTGTTCGCCTAAAAACGAAAAGAAAAATTGCAAAGGCGAAAAAAAACATCAATAAAGGCTCTCTTTTAGCATAGTCGAAGGCTTTCTTTGATTGCACTGAACCACTCATTTGATTGCACCGAACTTTTTACTCAGCGAAAGTCAATAACTCATTTGATTGCACTGAACCTTTTGCTCAGCGAAAGCCTATCACTCATTTGATTGCACTGAACTTTTCCTTTGCTTTTACTGAAACACCGAGCCCTCAACGAAATTATAGCGAGCCCTCGTTATCGCAACGCCGAGCGCTCGCCGTTTCGATAACGAGCCCTCGGCAACTAGTTAAATCCAAAGGAACGTTTCAGTCAACCCCCAAATGCGCTTCAGTAAATCCCCTATAGCGATGCATCAAAAGTTTTCCTTTGTCGCTATTGTTCCTTTCTCCCACATTCCCCATTTTTCCCAACTTTCTCGATAATCCCATTTCACAGTTGCAAATCGACACCATCAACTTCAACGAACCTACATGGTGTTTAATAACATGACTCCATGAATGTTTGGGAGTTTTAGAGAAGATTCTCAAAAAAATGTTTCGTTATTTCTTTTCCCGTTAAAAAATCTTTATTACCTTTGCAACCGACTCAATGAATGTCTTTCGCTGTAAAGGCAAAAACAAATGTGGGACGTGTCCCACGCATGCCACTGAAAGACAGCCCACGCCTATTCTTAGGGCATGAATCCATTAATGGATGGTACTAACGCAAGGGGGAAAAGAGTGGGCAAATGTAGAGTCACTATACATAGAAAAGCGTCACTAAGCGCTTTGTCTCTGACTGCTTGAAACTTCGCAACTTTCCAGATAAGGTCACGGACAATGCAACAAATGATGCTCATTGGATGTTTTTATTAGCATCTCTCTTTGCGTATATTTCTTGTGTACACACTATTGTATAGGTGTGTATGTAATCGTAAAGAGGGAGATGATTGTATAAATTCATCGGCGTGGGTTTCGTGTTGCTCGTTCAACCTTATCGGGCAATGCGAAGGCCTCAGGCAGTGGAGCGGGCAACGAGTCGGATCTCCACGCTTTTTCTTTTTATAGTTCCCTAATAGTTTTTTTTCGTCGAACTCACGTTATACCTCATGCTAATTCAATTTAGTTTGAAGGTATTTTTAGATTAGTTAATTTGTTAATAAGAGCGCTCAGCCCGTCATAGTCCGCGAGGATAGTGACGGGATTTTTTGTGTCTTATGTTTGAAAAACTGATAAATAGCGTGAGTTTGAGATAAAATTAAACCACAGGGATGAATAAAAAAGAGCCGAGCTGGGTTGTTCCTTGCTCGACTCTTCGCTTTAAATCAATATCTTACTTGTTTCGTGCTTGAAAAACATTACCAAAGGGCTACCTTTCCTGCGCTTCCTAGGTCAAGAGAAGCCGTGGCGACACCCAATGCCTTGAATACTCGGCTCATGGTGGGGATGGTGATGTTATAGCCCTTTTCCATTTTGGAAATGCGTGCCCTGCCTACGCCTATTCGTTCTCCAAGCTCCTCCTGGGTGAGGTTTTGTTCCGTTCTTGCTTTCTTGATGGCTTCACCAATGCGATAGACATGGAGTTCCTCAGCCAAACGTCGTTCCATTTCGTCACGCTTTGGCGTTCCAACAGGACCGAAAGTCTCGTCTGTGATTTCTTCAAGTGAGTAAGTTTTCATTGCCATAGTTCAAATTATTTAGATTCATAATATTTCTTCATCAAAGCCTCAGCCTTGGCTATCTCCTTCCTTGGAACTTTCCATGTTTTCTTCACTATGCCGTGAGTCACCACCACCAGCTGCCGAGTGTCTTTGTCCCAAAAAGAAAGCATGCGATATTGCAAGCCGTTAAACAGGGTGCGAAACTCCCAAATTTCAGATGAGCCATCAAGTTTTTTGAAGAGTTCTCTATCCTTTATGCCACTTGCCACCTTTAAAAGATTATAGTTTATTTTTTCCCGTGCTGCCATTGGCAATGAAATTAGGAACTCTCTTGCTGGTTCCAAAAATATGATTTCAAATCCACCTTCTGCCATTTCTTTATTTTGTGCAAAGATACAAGTTTGTTTCCAAACTCGGAAACATTTTAACGTTTATTTTTCTATAATTGACATACTTCCACCCTTAAAGTAATGAAATTCTTGGATGCAGGCATGACTGTGTTTTTTCAAGAAAAAGGGTCTATATCGTGTCCGAAACAAAAGAAAGCCGCTGGAAACGATTGATTTCCAACGGCATAACCAATGAGGTTGCGGAAAGTGAGGGATTCGAACCCCCGGACCAGTTACCCGGTCACCGCATTTCGAGTGCGGCCCGTTCGACCACTCCGGCAACTTTCCAAAAAGAAAGATATTGCTTTTCAAGAAGTGAAGAAGGTAGGAAAGGCTACCTTCTTCGCTCTATAATAAAGCCGGGAGGAGATGTGATGAAACTCCGAGTAAATAAGATTTGAGTGCCCGCATGTCTTTGTAATCCACCGACTAAAAAGTTACCCTCACGGGCGTGGCCCGCCATTGACGTGCGAAGCTTATCTCGGTTTTCGATTGTAATTTGATGAGTATCCCGATCGATCCTGTATCCCGGCTATATGGTCGTTGATCGCTAAACGATAATCGTTAAACTTTATTCGTCTATTTGGGTACGAAATTACTTTCGATGTTGCAAAGGTAGCGGAATAAACCGATTTTACAAATTTTTTGGGAGTTTTTTTTATTGAACCCTTATTTTTTTTCCTCCTACGAGGTAAATGCCAGCTGGAAGATAGTGGATTTCGCTACTGGAGTTTGCAACGCATTGCCCTTGGAGATTATAGACAAAAGAGGCGTTGAATGGGCGGTCGAGCTGAACGCCTGCGATGTCAGCATCCACTGGAGCGACACCATTTGGACAATAATCGAATTCCACGGTGCCATCCTTGTGCTCCACAATGTTACGGATTGGCTGATTGAATGGAATGATATCGAAAGAGCCCGTATAATTCAGCGGCAACTCATAAATAACAGTATCATTTGTAGATTTCAGGATTGCCGTCATTCCCACTTTTTCTGGATTCTCCAAATTCTTCACATTCAAATAACCTGGGAAAGGGTCGCCCCATGCAGAATACATGAATGCATTGTAGCTTTCCTGATTCTTCACATACATGTAGGAGTCGAGCTCACCGTCTGCTGGAACAATCGAAATGTATTGATGATTAAAATTGGTATTCACACTATTTGAAGTCCAACGATTCTGATTGAAATCCACGTGAGTAACCAAGAGTCCATGGAATTTTATGTTCTCACCGCAACGTCCTATGTAAGAATCCCAAAGTTGATTTTGACGATTTTCAAGGACAAGATACTCATTGGCATTTTTAGGATTGACTATCTTGTAAGCGTCGCCAAAGGAGGAAATAGGGTCGAGCACGATATGCTGCGGAGTGGAGCCATCCAAAACAATAAGGTCTTTCCAACCCATGAATTCACGCTCGTATGCGCTATAGAAGCATGGAGTGTTTCCTGAATCGCAATAGCATCCTGAGTCCATAATGTCCCAATAATCGAGTCCGTATGCTACGTAGTTTGTGTCGTAGAAGTCAGGCAAGCCCAAAGCATGGCTCAACTCATGAACGAAAACGCCAATACCATCTGTTTCTCCATCATACATCTCGTTGCAACAAGCGTATGCACCAAAGCGAATGTCGGAAATCGTGCCACCAGTAGGCGACTCCTTTGGCCAAATATAATCTGCAGCCTCAGGATTTTTCGACAAGTCGAATCCATTTTCTCCTTCACCAGCAAAGATGAAGAATGCCATATCAACAACGTTGTCCTTATTGTTATCGAAATCATTCCAGATGTCGGTCGATGGGATTGCCTTCTTCAAAGCATCTGAATAGAACTCGCTGATGCGCACATCCTTTCTGCTACCTGAATTGGCACCATAGTAAGAGCGCTTGCGGTCGAGAGTGACGGGACCAATCACAACGAATTCAGGCGTAAACTGACCATTGCTTTGGTCACGGAAATATTCACTAATCGCTCCGAAGCTACCACCTACTTTCCAATAAGGGTTGACACCATCGCCGTTGCAATATTCCTCATAGAACAGACGAACGCTATCTACCTGTTCGGAATTGTTGCATTCGGAATCGTCTTCCAAACCAGAAGTGAACTTCACGTCGGAAAATTGCACCAGAATCACTGGAACCTTTGGACTTCCTTTTGATGGAAGAGCAGCAGATGCCAAGGAACCAATACGACGCGGTCCATTGGTTGAATATGCATTTTCCACTTCCGCCTCATGTTCAACCGCACCCCTGCCTGCGCCACGATAACGAGGTTTCACTGTAGCCAAAGCAGACACAGCTATAGCAAGGAACAAAAACGAAAGTACGAATTTTCTTCTATACATAATGTTAAGATTTTGGGTAATATCATGAAAACTTGGGGCAAATTTACACTTATTTTTCGTTAATTGCAATTTTAAGAGGTGAAAATGGTGATAATCTTATAAATATGTACTAACTTTGAACAATAATGACTGAAAAAGAGAAAAGTAGCATTAACTCCATTCATTGAAATCTTACAATTTAAACATCAAAAACATGCATACCAAAGAAGAAAAACTGGAGGCTTTTGGCAGATTGCTCGACGTGCTCGATACACTGCGAGAGAAATGCCCTTGGGACAGAAAGCAGACGAACGAGAGCCTGCGTACGAACACCATTGAGGAAGTGTATGAACTCTGCGATGCACTGATGAAAGACCAGCCACAGGAGATTTGCAAGGAACTGGGCGATGTCATCATGCACGTGGTGTTCTATTCCCGCATCGCTCAGGAGAAAGAGTTGTTCGACATAGCCGACGTGCTCAACAAGCAATGCGACAAACTGATTTTCCGCCACCCGCACGTGTATGGTGACGCGGTGGCAGAATCGGCAGGTGACGTGTTGAAATCGTGGGAACAAATCAAACTCAAGGAAAAGGATGGCAACAAGAGCGTACTGAGCGGTGTGCCTTCAGCCCTGCCTTCGCTCATCAAGTCGTATCGAGTGCAGGAGAAAGCTGCCAACGTGGGCTTCGACTGGGAAAAGAAAGAGGATGTGTGGAAGAAGGTGAAAGAGGAAATTGCTGAGTTCGAAGCTGAAGTGGGGAACATGGACAAGGAGAAAGCCACCAGTGAATTCGGCGACGTAATCTTTTCCTTGGTCAATGCCGCCCGTCTCTACCACATCAATCCCGACAACGCTCTGGAGCGCACGAACCAGAAATTCATCCGACGCTTCAACTATGTGGAGGAGCATTCCATCAAGGCAGGCAAGAATCTAAACGAGATGTCGCTCGAGGAAATGGACTTGCTCTGGGAAGAGGCAAAAAAACTTGGAAAAGTTAAAAATGATTAGAGAATAGTGTGCATTGGGAAAAATACATTATCTTTGCATCTAATAAGTCATAACCCAAAACCAACACAATCAAATGAAAAAACTGATTATTGCCATCATGGTGGCTTTCATGCCCGCATGCATCCACACGGCGCAGGCACAGCTTTTCTCAAAAAAGGAGTTCAAGGGCAAGATGGAAACCTCTGCCTACATGCAGGGAGCAGTGCCCGAAGTGAACGGAAAAGTCGAATTCAACGAGAGTTTTTCGGCTCCAGGCAAGACAAAAGACCAAATCTTCCAGCAGGTGGTGTCATGGGCAAACCTAAGATACATGCCTGAAACGGAAAACGGCACTTGGAAAGACGACAACTACTACAAGAACTACGAATTCTCTAAGGTGCTTTATGCAGATAAGAACAAATGGGAAATCGTTTGTCAAGCTGACGAAGACATGGTGTTTACCAACAAAACCTTGGCAAAGGACTTCACTCGCATGAACTATTTGCTCACAATCCGTATTAAAGATGGTGGCGGTGAAGTGAAGCTCAACAACATTTCCTACACCTACAATCTCACGGAGACACCTGATAAGATTGTTGCCGAGGACTGGATTACCGACAAGGAAGCCATTTCGAAGAAAGGAACGCTCTATAGGAATGCAGCCAAATTCCGCATCAAGACCGTTGATTTGAAGAACGAACTGGTGAAGGAAATCACGGAAGCTGCACAGAAATAAGCACATCCATCCAAGATTGTTTTCAGCAAGAAGCCCTCAACCACTTTGCCAAGGGGACTTCTTGCTGAACAAATAAAAATTCCACTGAACCATATTTAGCAGAACAATGAATACTGAAGATATCGACAAAATCATTGCCGAAAGCCTGGAAAAGGATAAGAAAGCAAGCAAATGGCATCGCCCTCAGAAAAAGAGAAGCGACAAGATGGCACAAGTGCGACAAGTGTTAAACGTGGTTTTCATGTTGGGATTCTTGGCAGCCGTCATCATCTACTTCGCCATGCCCGAAAACCGAGTACTTTTCTTTTGCGTGGGATTTGGTGCGATGGCTATAAAAATCGTCGAATTCATCATAAGATTCTTGTTCTAAGTCCATTCTTTTGAAACCGTTTATTGAGTGAAACAACTGTTCCGTTTATTGTTGATTTTAGCCGCGATGATGCTCCCATCACAGATGAGGGCACAGCGAATTGTGCGCGAGTTGGAAACGAATACCGATTTCTCTCAGTTACCATCAAATCCTGGGGACTCCACCAACAATGCGAAGAAGAAATCGAAGAATGTGCCAGCTGATGTGAAGGCATGGACCATCGACATCTTTGGAAACAGGAATGAGACCTATGTGGACACTCTGCGCCATCTCTATCAGAACAATTCACATAGTGAGGGCGAAAACGGAAGTTACAACACCTTAGGCAACCTCGGCTCTCCCCGACTCTCACGCATTTACATGAATCGTCGCTTCGATACGAACTTTATCTTTGCCCAACCTTTCGACCAATTCATCACATGGCAAAATGACTTTCGTTTCTTCAACACCAAATCTCCTTACATGAACCTAAGTTACAACTGGTGCGGATCGAAAATCACAGGTTACGACGATTTCAAGGCGATTTACAGCAACAATATCGGAAAGAAAGCCAACTTTGGTGCCTTGTACCATTATTTATATGGTCAAGGATACTACGACAACCAAAACACGTCGTTCATGGATGCCACAGCCTGGGCATCCTACATTGGCGACAAATACGACCTGCACTTCCGCTACACGCACAACTACATGAAGTTGGCTGAAAATGGCGGTATTGAGAACGATGAATATATCACCAACCCTGAAGGTCTTTCACAGAAATACAGTTCGAACCAGATGCCTGTGAAGCTCGACAGGACTTGGAACAGGGAAGAGCATGATTTCATCCACCTGCTTCATCGCTATCACATAGGTTTCTATCGCGACATCTACGACATGAAAACCGTGGGAGACTCCACCTTTGTGGATTCAGCAAACCTTCGTGAGGAGTTCGTACCTGTCACCAGCATCTTCCACAGGTTCTCCTTGGAAAGCCTCCGTAAGCGATATGTAGCATACGAAACTCCAAGGTATTATCACAGCTATAAATATTTGCCTGGAGACTCCGCATTTGACAAACACTCAATGGTTGAAATCAAAAACCTCGTAGGACTCTCTTTGCACGAAGGTTTCAACAAATACGCCGTGGCTGGAATCAATGCATACGTAGGATTCAGAAACAGAAACTACCAAATGCCTGACCGCCTGGTAACTGCAACCGATACCACAGAAACGAAGGATAAATACAAGGAGAACGACGTTTTGATTGGTGGACAACTGATTCGAACTCAAGGAACATGGATTCATTATAACGCCGATGTAGAATTTGTTGTGGCAGGCGAAAACGCCGCCGACCTACGTCTTTCGGGACAAGGTGAACTCAACTTCCCACTGCTTGGCGATACCGCACAAGTGGTAGCAAAAGCCATGTTCAATAGGAACAAGCCAAGTCTTTTCTACAATCACTACCACTCTAAACATGCTTGGTGGGACAATGACTTCAGTGCCATCACACAATTACGTCTCGGTGGAGAAATCAACTTTCCAAAGACAAACACCCATTTGGAGGCACATGTGGAAAACATCAAGAACTACACCTATTTTGCCAATGAAGGCACTACCATTGTCAATGGTGCCAACACCTATTATACTAATAATGTAGTGGCAAAACAATGTAGCGATAATATCCAAATCATCAGTGCCACCTTGAGGCAGAACTTCAAATTAGGCATTTTCCACTTGGATAACGATTTCACCTTCCAAACCAGTACGTTGGAAGATGTACTTCCTTTACCAAAAATTACAACGTACCATAACCTCTATATCGATTTCAAAATTGCAAAGGTTTTAAGTTGTGAAATCGGAGGAGACCTTAAATACTTCACAGAATACTATGCACCCGATTATTCACCAGTGGTAACAAACTTCACTACTCAGAACCCGAATACTCGAATCAAAATTGGCAATTATCCACTCATCAGCGCGTATGCCAATTTTGCCTTGAAGCGCTCCCGTTTCTATGTTCAGTATTATCATGCCAACCAATCCGACGGAAGATATTTCTGGGCACCTCATTATCCTATGAATCCAAGCGGAGTTCACTTCGGCATCAGCTGGAACTTCTACGACTAAAAGCTATCAATTCTGTTTTCTTCCCGTTCTCTTCTTTAGATATTCTATACTATCTAAAGCTTTCAAAGTATCTATGGAATCTATAGAATTAATAGCTTCCATAACTTCCAATCTTTATCTTCTATAAAACGCAAAAAGAAGAAGCACCAGCAAAACGACTGATGCTTCCTTCAATAAAGACGGCGGCGACCTACTCTCCCGCATTGCGGCGCAGTACCATCGGCGCGCGTGGGCTTAACTTCTCTGTTCGGGATGGGAAGAGGTGGAACCCCACGGCTATAGCCACCTGATTTGTTTCTTTTCGCTTGGCTA
>Ga0247609_10006457_pt1 | contig 11287 bp, 13 predicted proteins | sample 172DNAGHGlowgp2_FD_193487 | JGI IMG/M metagenome (GOLD analysis project Ga0247609, IMG submission 193487) | Sheep rumen microbial communities from Palmerston North, Manawatu-Wanganui, New Zealand - 1728 DNA GHGlow gp2 | ecosystem: Host-associated > Mammals > Digestive system > Stomach > Rumen ... | reverse complement strand
TCTGATCTCATTCCGACCTCATCCTGACAGCTCGTGGCTTCTTTAAAAAATCAAGCAGATTTTTGCCCGTCATAGGACGATTGCAGGAAGCTTGAAGGAAATATCCCCCGCCGACAGTTCAAAACACCGCCGGCGGGGGATATACTTCTGTGTTGTTTTATTCTTCATCAATTCTACTTCTGACTCTCTTGCCAAAGAGAAAGCGGCGAATCTCCACGCGGTTTTGAAAGGCGGCGTAATACAGCACATAGTTTTTGACCGGCACTTTGCAGATCTCGTCCTTCATCGGGCGGCCTGTGCAGTAGATCTTGTGGGCGGAGGGAAACTCTGCAATGCGCTGTAGCGTTTCGTCAAACGCGGCCAGCAGATGTTGGGCGGCTTTGAGCGCGTCCAGGGTGTAGGCAATGTACCCCAGCGCGTCCATAAAGTCGCTCTCTGCCAGACTCTTACTCATCTTTCTGAGAAGCAAAGCATGTAAAGACACTCAAATATACGGTGCTGTCATTGTTGTTATATCTATGATTAAATAGATGAAGGATTCAATAAGTCTGCTAATGCGTATTCACCTCTTTGAATATTGGAAACACGCCGATATTCGCGAATGGCGGAAATAAGAATGTCAATGTCGGCAAAATACGACTCGACAAATTGAGTGCTTTTTACATCACCCATTCCTAAGTTTTCTTTGCAGAATGCACTTGGCTTCTTCTTCGATTTTTTATATTCGTCGTATTGTCCTTCTGCGAAGATAACGAGCATTTCAATTTCAGGTGCAGTAATTACATTCACGACATCAATTTTGCTGGCGTAGGCTTTACTCAGTTTAAATTTCTCACGTCTTGAATCTAAAATTCTCAAAACAGTTATTGTACCTGTGAATCCTTTTCGTAAATGTTGTTCTTCAAACTTCTTGGCGTTTCGACAGCGGAGGATTTCACCATCAAGTAGGTTATCCCATGTGAAGATCAACCGGTTCTCATCCAAAAGCAATTTGATAATTGCTCGCTCTGCTGAACCTTCACAGATGCAAGCAACATATTTGGAGAGGTTCATCATTAGTCCTCCTTGCCGTTTCGGATCAAGGATTTCTTTAACCCCATGTAGGCATCATATGCAGGTACGGTACCCTCGAGGAAGTCACTTTGATATGCATCACTCTTTTTAATGTCATTGCGTTTCAGAATGGTAGACAGATTCTCCACAGTAATACCCTGTCTGTTTCTTACAATGTAGATGTTGTCGTTGCGTTCAAATTCATCCAGCAACTCAGGGTAATGCGTGGAGAATACCAATGTGGCGCCCGTATAGTTCACTTTGGGATCCATATAAAAGCGTATGATTGTAGAAACAATCTCATGGTTAAAATGATTCTCCAATTCATCAACAACAAGGTAGCCACCCGTCTTAAAGGTGTTCATCGCGCTGATAAATACATTAATTCCCTTGATAGTACCGGATGAGAGATACCTGTTCAATTCTGATACATGCTTGAGAATGATTTCATCTTTTCCTTTAAACTTCAAACAAATATCGGTATTGGCGTCGGTGTCCTTTAGCTTCAGGTATTCAACGCTTGGATCGAAGAAGGCAATTAGTTCAAGAGGACAATCTTCGGTAATATTAAGATGATTGTCATTCGTGTACTGCAACATATCAATAAATAAGAGTTCTTCTTTGTTCCTTTTGTTAAAAGCAACCATAATGCTGACATCATCAAGCAAAAACTCTGAATTTATATGCTGCCTTGACATGTTGATCTCGACGGATGAAAAATCGAGCAAGTTTTTCTTCCGCAATTTCTTATCCACGGGTTTTGACTTTAGTGTTTCATGGACGATGACATATTTGCTCTTCCGCCGAGTGATAGTTGTCTGGAGAAAGTTAATTGCACCTTTTCCGTCGAACGGGTAGGTAGACTCGTTCTTAGCATAGAAGTAGAATTCAAATACAGCTTGCCCGCCTTCTGTTACTCCGTCTAATACTTCAGAGCAGTCAATCGTATTAATGGGTTCGTTGTTGAGCAATCCGAAAGAAAAAGCAATCAATTTGAGCAAAGTTGTTTTGCCGGAAGCATTGATGCCAATAAACGACAAGACATTGTTTTTGTGAAAATCCTGCAATCCCGTAGAGAAAACTTGTGCCATCTGTTCAGCGTCTTCTTCAGTTACTCTTTGTTGGGCCATGAAATCAATTTCACATTTTCCTTGAAATAGCGGTAATCCTGAAACACATAATTTCAAGAGATTCATAACTGCACCCCCGTTACTAAAAACAATAACTCCGTAATTAAAAGTGCCATCTAACAGAATTATAATATAGTATCTCCCTAAATGTCAATACTAAAAACGAAATTCACGGTTTTAACATTTGCTTTGGAGGCGTGGCATCGCATAACATATACGTTTGTGGTTTTACCAACCGGCCGACGACCATGACAGAAAGTATCTGCTCAACCCAATATTCCCCCGCCGGCAGTTCAAAGCAACGCCGGCAGGGGAATGTATTTCTGCGTTTTTATTCTTTATCAATTCTACGTCTGCCTCTCTTGCCATAGAGAAAGCGGCGAATCTCCACGCGGTCTTAAAAGATGGCGTAATACAACACATAGTTCGCCCGCTGGAAAAGAGCAGTTCTTAATAGTCTGCTTGATTATTATCGGTTTGCGCATGAAATTGCCACTCACATCATTTAGATAATCCGGGGATACGAATTGCCAGTTTGAAGTGGCAACTCGTACCCCTGCCTTTCTTTATCCGATTTCCCACACAAGCGTGACGGTATCAGAGACGCGGATATCGTCCGGCTCTATGTCCAGATCATAGCTCTTGGCTGCCATCGGGGCGGTGCAGCATTCCATCATAACATCTCCGTTCATGGGTCGATACTCAAAATCTATCTCGCCCCAGGAATAGTCGATGGTCTGGATATCCTTCAGCGTGACTCCGGCGGCCTGGGTCAGAACGGACGCCTTTTCCTTTGCGTCGGCAACGGCCTTTCCGAGCAGCGTGTTCTTTGCCGCCTCCGGGTCACTCACAGTGTAGCTGATCCGAAACTCGGGCCTGACCTTGCAATTGGCCAGCGCATACAGCACCTTGCCCAGACGATCATTGTCAGACGGAAACTCGACCTTCAACATGTGGTGGAAACGATAGCCGGAAAAGCGCTGCTTATAGCTGCCATCGCGGTCCTTGTAGCTTTCATATTCAGTGTCCACGCTGAAGTTAAGCGTTTTCAGATCGGCCCGTTCAAAACCGAAGCCGAAGAGAACGTCTTTCAAGACCTCCGTTTCCTCGGAAGAATGCCGCAGCGTTTCACCATATTCTTTGAACAACCCCTCCAAGGTCATGGTGATGCGGGTCATATCAGGCTTTACCTTGATTTGCCCCTTGCCAGTCACACGAATCGTTCTCATTGTGCGCTCCCTTCCTTATCCGCTTGAATGATCAGTTTGATCAGGTCTTTTGTCAGCAGAAACGACCGGCCCCATGGATTGATGATGATACCATCGTCCGACATATCTGCGCAGCCCTCCAGCATGCTGCCGATAAAGTTATCGATGACGGAGGCCGCTTCGCCCCTGCGATACTCCTTGTCAGAGGTAAAAGCCACAAGCCACATCTTCCCATCGCTGGTCTGAATGTGATGCAGCTTGAAATGCAGTTCTTCCTGACTGGTAACGGTATCGCCGATCTTGACGTGTTCAATGTCGATCATATCAAACATAGCCTGCGGCGGGATCACAGGAATCAGGAAGTGTCCGCCTGCGCGGCTGCGCTGCAGGATCGCATCCAGAACGCCGATCAGGTTCTGCTGCGTGCTGGCCTCATAATAACGGGCGATGGCGGCTTCAATCAGGACGTTGCCCGCCAGCGTATCGTCGGGGATCACATCATGGCCATGTTCACGGGCGATATCAAAGCGGCCGAGGATATACAGCATATCCTCCGGGAGTCTGCTCCTGCACTCAGCCATCAGAATTGCAGGCACACCATAGAAGGCCTCCGCGATGCTGCCGGCAATGCAGGTCAGTGTGTCGCAGTCACCGCCGAGAGAGACAGCCGTGCGGATGACGTCTTCAAAATCCGCCCCTTCCAGAAAAGCGGTGATTGCTTCCGGCACGGTCTTCTGACAGCTTTCAATGTGGGTATATCCGGGCCGGATCTGATCGCAGGTACGGGAGAGATCATAGCCGAATTCCCGCACGATGTAATTCCGGATTTCGTCTTTGCTGTGGCCGGTGCGGGCAAGGAAGATGGCGCTTGCCGTGGCCTCTGCGCCTTTGATCCCCTCGGGGTGATTATGCGTGACCTCTGCGGTCAGCCGTGCCATGTGACGGGTCTCAGCCAGTGTGTCAAACAGCCAGCCCGCAGAAGAGACGCGCATGGCTGACCCGTTGCCGTAGCTGCCGTAAGGCTCGGGATGCCTGGCATGAAGCCAATGAAAAAACTTCCGGCCATATCCGGCATTGGGATACTTCTTCCCCCATTTCCGCATGCTTTCCACGAGGCCCGCCTTGATGTCCTCATCCTCCCGGAACCGGAAGTCAAGCAGGGTCTCCGCCACAGCAATCGTCATGACCGAATCATCGGTGAAATGAGAATACTTACAAAAGAGCGGAAAGTCCTTGGTCTTGTTTCCTCTGTCGAATTCGTAGGGTGCGCCGATCATATCGCCCAAAAGTGCTCCGTACATTACAAATGCCTCCTTTTTGTGTTCTGGTCACAGTATAGCAGGCAAGAAAAAAGAAGTGGTCGTTTGCCAAGCGACAACTGACTTGATTCTGATATGAGGCCGCCAACGAATGCAGTGAGTCAGGTTCACAGGCATGCTGTTATCATCTGTCGAACTCTACTCAAGTCTTTTGCGGATTTTAGTTGATCAAGACTAACAATCTTTTTTATTTGACGTACCGATGCATCATACATATAAACATTTTCTGTATCAATAATAAGCACCTTTCCCTCATGGAAGTACTCTCCGATAATCCATTGGCTCGAATCGTTCTGAAGAAACACTTTGCTATTATGAACATATTTACTAACTTGACCGATTAAGTTTGACTCTGCGCTCACAGATAGTTTGGTCTCTACGGGGAGATATTTCCCGTGAAAGAGTACAACATAATCCATGAAACTATCGTTTATATCAGGTCTTTGGCAACGACATTCAGTATAGAACCTCTTTTGATCGCATATTGCCCGTAGTAAATAATCAACATAGAATTTCCTGAACTGATCTTCAAGAATGAAGCAGCGCCGATAGTCGTTTGCTATATCTATCCAGTTCTTGTCGTTAACCAGCCGAAGCGGTATTGGACGAGCTATCGAATTCTTCACAAACTCTGGGAGAATATTATCTTTCCCAATGTCTATTCTCAATCTATCAAATGCCTGGTCAAACAGGGGTGTAATTGAACTGCCTCTGGAAATGTGTATGTAATTGCGAAATACCGAAATATCAATTGGATGTTCAAAGACCGTGATATTGTCTATTGATAAGTAAAATCGTGATTTCCAGTGCAACGCATCATTAATAATGTCTTCCGGCTGAACGTATTCTGGACTGCCACAGATTCGTCCAACAGCGAATATTTTCCCTCCATATTTTGAGTGAACATCCAATTCGTGCTGTAAGTAATCCATCAGTTGATTATATTCAGAGTAGGAAATCAATTCCCGCTTCTGGAGCAATTCGGAGCGCAACTTGGTTATTGTTGTCCGCGCCGTTTTGGAATGCATGAAGAAAACTACATCCCCAGCCTTTGCCCATTTTGGAGCAGTCCATTCATTATAGGGTCCGCTCATAATGTCTTCCGGCAGAGTGAAGCCCCTTGTCTGTCGTAATTCCTCTAGTGATGTTGCTGTGGACATGTTGGAAACGTAGGACTGAACGCAATCCAAACCTACCATTTCGTCGGGCCGCGCACGTGCCACCTGTTGTGGTTTATCAAAAAGACGTGCGGCTTGCTGCTCAAGACGTTCCTTTTTCTCCTCTGCTATAGTCTCATAGCATATCTCGGCGGACTGGAGTTTCTTCTCAATGTCCTCTCTCATATATCTTTGATGAGTAATAATCATGGCAATTTCTCCTCACGCATAGTGGTTTTCCCAGATACTATTGCTTTAAGCGAATATTATAATACCCTATCAGAATAAGAAAGCGGTCGTTTGCCAAGCGACAAATGACCACTCAAATTCTATTCTCCCAAGATCGGCTGCCCATACTTAAAAAGGGCGGCGTTGATCTCGAAAATATCGTAATTCTTGTTTGTGATGAAATAAGTGATGATCAGATCAAACGTGTTGCTCGGTGAGAGGGCGATCTCAGCGCGGGACAGAAGGTCTGTCATCGTCGGCATATCCAGCTCCAGCGCGATGGCAAAGGCCAGCGCGGTTTTCTTTGTCGGCTTGTAATCCGGCTTGCAGCGGATGCGGGAGAATACCTTGCGATCGATGTTTGCCTTTTTGTAGACCGTCACATCATCCATGCCTCTCTCATCGATCAACTTCAGAAGACGCTGCTGGAAGCTGTCGCCCGCATCGCCCAGGATCTCATCCAGACTCTTGCCGGCCAGATCCGATATGGCTGCCATGGGCACAGGAGCAAGTTCTTCGTCGGCATTGATCGTCTCTTCACGCGCAAGCGGCGCAGACAGCCCGCTGATGTTGCTGTACAGGCTGGGCTCTTCATCACGTCCGGCCCTGCGGCGGCGAGCTATTTCGGATCTGTTCCCGTCGCGCTCTTTTGCGTGTAATTCGCGGGCAGTGTGATCGTCTATGAATTGCTCGATCCCACCTATGAGGCTTTCGGAGAGCTCCAGTGCCTTGCGATCGAACACGACAATGGTTACTTTCATCTCGTGCGTCAGCAAAAACCTCTGGATCTCGGACAGAGCAATATGTAAGGCTTCATCCTTCGGAAAGCCGTATGTGCCTGTGGCAATGAGCGGGAAGGCGATGCTTTTGCAGCCGAGACTGTCTGCAAGATTCAGAGAGTTTTCGTAGCAGGAACGGAGAGTATCCCGTTCCCCATGAGTACCATTGACCCAGACCGGCCCAACCGTATGGATGATGTATTTTGCATTAAGGGCAAAGGCAGAGGTGTGAACAGCCTGACCGGGAGCAATATTGCCGATCTTTTCCCGCGCGGCGATCAGCTGCTCTTCGCCCGCAGCAGCGTAGATGGCGCTGTCGGTACCCCGACCGATCCGGGGCTTCGGATTTGCGGTATTTACGATGGCGTCAGCCTTTACCTTCGTTATATCATTTCGGATGATTTGAAAGGGCATACGCATCACCTCATTCTGATTGAGAGGACACAAGAATATAGCCTGCAGAGACTTCTAAAATCGTCTCGCGTTATCTTTCCAGCAAAAATGTTGCCGCTTCATCTGCAACATGGATAATCCACGCAAGCGGATACTGCTCATATGCATCGCTGACATCGCGGACTGTTCCTGCGTTCCCGTCAGAAAAGCCCATATGGCAATTGATCGCAGCAGCTTCTTCCGGTGTCAGCTTCATGAAATATTGAATCTGGTACACAGACTTGCTCCCGTGCCCGCCGAAATGATATCGCTCATCAACCGTGTAGAAGGGGATCTCCTGCCAGACCCCATCGATCTTTTTGTTCCGATATTCTGTCGTGTAGAAATTGACCTTACAGACATCGTGAAACAGTGCGGCAATCGCAAGAGATTCTTCCGACAGCGTTGTCGGTGAAAGAAAAGAAAGCTTTTGCGCGTAATCATATACATCCAAAGAGTGCTCGCAAAGGCCGCCGGCATAAGCGCCATGATAGCGAGTGCTGGCCGGAGCTGTAAAAAAGTCTGTTTTTAAAAGCCAATCAAGCAGTTCTTCTAATCCTTCACGATGTATTGTTTCACGGCAGATGCCCAAAAAGCGTGTTTTTTGCTCGTCTATGTTCATCTCATCACATCCTTGGAATGCAGTATAACACATTCGGGGAACCGTGTAAAAGGAAAGATGGATATAAAACAGCGGTACGGTAGCTGTAATCATGTTATATCTCCACCTTGTGCCATTGCCCGGCTTGCATTATAATGGTCATATCTCGAAGACTTGAACCCGGAGGTGCGGACATGAGAATCATCATCTCCCCGGCGAAAAAGATGCGGGTCGACACGGACAGCTTTGCCTGCCGGGAGCTTCCGGTCTTCCTCTACCGGACTGAGACGCTGATGAACTGGATCAAAGGCCTTTCCTACAGGGAGCAGAAAAAGCTGTGGGCCTGCAGTGACAAGATTGCGCAGGAGAATGCCGAACGTTTTGCGGAAATGGATCTGCGGAAAAATCTCACGCCCGCGATCATCGCCTATGACGGCATCCAGTATACCTACATGGCCCCGTCGGTGTTTGAAAACAGCCAGTTTGACTATGTGCAGGAGCACCTGCGTATTCTGTCCGGGTTCTACGGGGTGCTCAAGCCGATGGACGGTGTGGTTCCCTACAGACTGGAAATGCAGGCAAAGGCGAACGTTGACGGGGTGAGCAATCTCTATGACTTCTGGGGCGACAGCCTGTACCGGAAAGTCTTGGACGAGAGCAGAATCATCATCAATTTAGCATCAAAGGAATACTCCCAGTGCATTGAGAAGCACCTTTCGGCACAGGATCGGTTTATCACCTGCGTTTTCGGGGAACTGGAAAACGGAAAAGTCGTGCAGAAGGGCGTCTATGCCAAGATGGCCAGAGGCGATATGGTGCGCTACATGGCGGAGATTGGCGCAATAGCCCCGGAACAACTCAAGGCCTACGACAGGTGCTGCTATCACTTCGACGAATCCCGGTCTACCGACACGGAGTACGTCTTCATCCGGACGGAGATCCCCGGCAGGCCGCGGCGCTGACACAAAAACCATGAAAAGAGGTACTGATCATGCTGACAACAGGAACAACTGCACCGGCGTTTTCTCTCCGCGATCAAAACGGGGATCTCCATTCGCTTTCGGATTACAGAGGACAGACGGTGATCCTCTATTTTTACCCTAAGGACATGACCGGCGGCTGCACCAGTCAGGCCTGCAGCTTCCGGGATCTCTATCCGCAGTTTCTGGAAAAAGGCGCTGTCGTTTTGGGCGTGAGTAAGGACAGCGTGGAATCCCACAAGCGTTTTGAGGAAAAGCACGGCCTGCCCTTCACGCTGCTCTCCGACCCGGAGCTTCAGGTAATCAAAGCCTACGACGTTCTCAAACCGGGCGAGGACGGAGCGCCCGGCAAGAGCCCGATCCGCTCCACCTACCTGATCGACGGAAACGGGATCATCGTCAAAGCCTTCAGCGCAGTCAAGGCCAAGGAGAACGCCGCGCAAATGCTGGAGGAGCTGTAAGCCTGCCATGAAAAAGAATCTTATTCTTGTTTTCGCACTGCTTCTGGTATTCACTGCCGGGTGCAGCGCATCCGCTCCGGCGGCGGACACGGAAAAAAGCAGCCAGACCTTTCGACAGATCTCACAGGAGGAAGCCAAAGAAATGATGGCGAAGGATGACGGGCATGTCGTGGTCGATGTACGCCGTCAGGATGAGTATGACGCGGGGCATATCCCGGGGGCGATCCTGATTCCGAATGAGTCCATCGGCTGTGATTCCCCGGAGGCTCTGCCGGATTATGACCAGATCATCCTGATTTACTGCCGTACCGGCAACCGCTCCAAGCAGGCCGCGCAGAAACTGGCCAGCATGGGCTATATCAACATTTATGAGTTCGGCGGCATCACGACCTGGACCGGCGACGTTGTGACCGATTAAGTGGAGAGGGAGGTACTGCCATGAAAGATACAGCTCTGCTTGTGATCGACATGCAAAACGGCTTTCTGAACGAGCACTCGCCGCTCTATATAGACGGCGCCGCGGCGACTGTCCCGGCCTGCGCGGAGATGATCGCGTTTTGCCGGGAACAGAACGTGCCGGTGTTCTTCGTCATGCGCATCTATGCCGCCGATGGCAGCGACGTGGAGCATACCCGGTATGAAGCCTGGGCAAAGGGCGGCAAGCCGCTTTCGCCGGGCTGCGTGAAGGAGATCTCCGCCGACATGCCGGAGGCCTTTGGGGAGGACACGCGGGACTACCACATCATAAAGCCGCGCTACTCTGCGTTCTTTGCCACCGGGCTTGACCTGATCCTGCGCAGACTCGGAATCCGGCATCTGCTCCTTGCCGGGACAACCACGCCGAACTGCATCCGCACCACGTGCTACGACGCCATCTCGCTGGATTACGCGGTCACGGTCCTGAGTGACTGCACCTCCTCCAAAACGCCCGAGATCCAGGAGAGCAACCTGCGCGACATGGCAAATGTCGGCGCAGTCATTGTCTCTTCAAAAGAGATTATCGAAGGATCGGAGAGAGCATGAAGCGGAATGGAAACATTTTATACAAGCGAACGCTCCGCGTGGCGGCAGTACCTTGCAGAGCATTTTGAAACAGCGGCGGAAGTATGGTTCGTCTTTCCCACAAAAGAAGCCGGGGAGGAGAGCCTGAGCTATAATGACGCCGTGGAGGAAGCACTCTGCTTCGGCTGGATCGACAGCACCAACCGACGCATGGACGCGCTGCACTGCATCCGGCGCTTCTCGCCGCGCAACAAAGGAAGCGCCTATTCCCAACCGAATATTGAACGGCTGATCTGGCTGGAGGCGCAGGGCCTGATCCACCCGAAAATCCTGGAGAGCGTCCTTCCGGTCATCCGGGCGCCGTTCGTGTTCCCGGAAGATATTCTGAAACTTCTCCGGCAGGATGAGAACGTGTGGGAAAACTATCAGAGCTTTTCCGAACCCTATAAGCGCATACGCATCGCCTATATTGAGGCGGCAAGAAAGCGGCCGGAGGAATTTCAAAAGCGGCTGAACAGCTTCATCGAAAAGACGCGACGGAATAAGCTGATCATGGGCTACGGCGGGATTGAGAAGTATTATCGATAGCTTTCAGACTCACCGCAAAACCTTCACGGGCAGAACTGCCCACATTATGACGACAAAAGTGTAGTGGTAAGCTTTTTTTGGACGCGGAGGGAGGTGTTGCCTCGGTGAATAAAGAACAGGCATATCAAGCGCTTGTCTCCAATGTAAAAGAATACTACAAAGCGCAGGAAGCGGAGCATCATGATGAGTCTGTTTATCTGACATGGTATGACAACTGTGAAGAAATCAATTTGTACGGAGTTTTGTTTTCCTGTGAAGACCTCGCCCTCCGGCACCTCGCGGCCAGTGAGCGGGTCGATGCCTCTTGCCGTCTTGTCCGGACATTCTTTCACGAGCTGCATAATCTCCA
>Ga0247609_10006455_pt1 | contig 11290 bp, 9 predicted proteins | sample 172DNAGHGlowgp2_FD_193487 | JGI IMG/M metagenome (GOLD analysis project Ga0247609, IMG submission 193487) | Sheep rumen microbial communities from Palmerston North, Manawatu-Wanganui, New Zealand - 1728 DNA GHGlow gp2 | ecosystem: Host-associated > Mammals > Digestive system > Stomach > Rumen ... | reverse complement strand
AGGGGGACAGTCAATGATGATGAAGTCGTACTTGCCCTTCACGGGCTTGAGAAGGTCCACGAGGAGGTATTCGCGTCCCGTAACAGCGGCCGTGTCCCGGTCGAAATTGGAAAGTGAGAGTTCCGAAGGAACCAGGTCGATGTTCTCGCTTACGTGCTCGATACTGAAGTTGTTCTTGTCGATGAACGCGTCACGGATCGTCAGCTTGTGGTCTTCAGGAGCAAGCGGACTCACCATCGAAGTGAGGTTGGCCTGGGAGTCAAGGTCGACAAAGAGAACCTTCTTTCCCATCCTTGCCCAGGCCTGGCCTATGGCGACGGAAGTGGTCGTCTTACCCACGCCTCCTTTGTTGTTTGCGAAGCAGACTGTGTATCCCATATCTATAGATCAATTGTTTCTGCAAATTTATATAAAAATATTTTTCTATCAAAATATATATCTATAGAATTACTTTTTTTGCCAGATTAGGTCTATCTTTGTACGGTTATGACAGCACGACAGCATATCGTTTTCCTTACGGGGGCTGGAATCAGCGCCGAGAGCGGCCTGCGGACCTTCCGGGACCCGGATTGGATCTGGAGCAAGGTTGACCCCCTGGACTTCTGCACGGCATCGGCGCTACGCGAAGAGCCGGAACGGGTCCTCGCATTCTATAATGAACGGAGGCGCGAGCTGCTGCATGCCGCTCCCAACGAGGCTCACCGGATCATAGCCAGCCTCCAGGGGATCCATGACGTGACGGTCATCACCCAGAATGTCGACAACCTGCATGAGAGGGCCGGCAGCAGGGGAGTGGTTCACCTGCACGGGGAACTGACGAAGGTCACGTCCTCCAGAAGCCGGCACGACCTTGACTGTATCCGAGATTACCCGCTCGGCAAGCCGATCCTTCCCGGAGACCGGGCTCGTGACGGCTCTCAGCTCCGCCCGGCCGTGGTGTTCTTCGACGAGTTCCCTGACAATGCGGACATCGCAGCGAGGCTGGCCAGGGAGGCGGACGTGTTCGTGGTGGTGGGGACATCGCTCTCGGTGGGGATCGCGCCGGATCTGGTACGGTTCCCAAGGAGGGACGTCCCCCGGTACGTCATCGACCCTGGAGAGCTCTCCGGGCAGATTCCCGAGGGATTCATTAGAATACGGGAGGGGGCGACCGAAGGAATGAAGCGGTTCCGGCTAGAAGTCGAAAAGGGATTTCCTTCGTTTACTAGGCTCATGGGTGATTTTTCAGATTAAAACGAGGAAAAGAATGCATGTATTGATTTATGTAAGACCAATTTACATACTATTTATAAACGGCTATGTATCAGCAAAATAGAAGCACGAACTCTTTTTGTTTTGCGAGTTTAGGAATACGGATTTAGGCATAAAAACGGAGAAAAAGAATACTGCATTGAATTTCCGATGAGTCAAAGAATCTAACGCAGGAAATGCCAAATCACGGGAATGCCCCGTTCTTTTCGTTTTGTTTTCGATTGTTTTATATGTGCGTGCTGTCAACCTTGTGTGTTAAGCTTGCCAATGGGTATCGAGCGCCGTAGCAGCGAAATCAGATCCTGTCATCCCTGGTTTTGTTCTTCTCCTTGGGGCTTTTGTCTTAATTAATTCGGACAGAACGTAATAATGTCTTAACACTTGAACGCTGGTTATTTGTAGCGCGTTGAAATACAGTAATTTGAAGCGATAATTAGTTTTATTAAAACGAGGTGTGGAAGGTATATCCGCGAGGTATGTAATAACACTGGATCTGCATATTGCGAGGTATGGAAGGTCTATAATACTAAATGCCGAGGAATGGAATACTGGTGGTTTCGTGGTGATTATTCAGCCATTTTCATCGCGTTTTGTCGCTTAATTTTGCCTGTTTCCATCCTTAGGGGTATTGTATTTATTAGATTCAGATATAACGTATTTATATCTTAAGCATCTTTTGAAGAGTATTGTGAAAGCATTTGAAAATGAGGCGCTTGTAGGGAATAGTACGATATAATTAAGCGAGTCATGTAAGGTATATATGCGAGGTGTGTAATTCCTGTGTGATTGATTTATAGCGAGGAATGGAATACACTTAATTTTTAGCGAGTTTTAGAATACTATTTGTTCCCCGTCTCATTTATGGCGGGTCTAGTGTCCTCGTTGAGAGCATCATGTTAACTATCATGATTTTGAGAATTATTGACGGTATGGAAATTCATTAATTCTATTTTTAGCGAGTTTTAGAATACCCGACCGGCCTGATTTCCGAATTCTTATTCTCGCAAATTTTAGCTCAAAATTCGGAATAAAACGGAGAAATCATTATATTTGCTCGCAGAAATCAAATGCAAGGTATTCTTCTATTCGTTAAAATGGCCAAGAAAAGTAATATTCAGGAGTCCCAGGCATCGGAGCCGATATCCAAGGAGGTTGTAGAGTCCTATATCTTCTCTACGGTGCGTCATGATTTTGGGGTCTATTCTGAGCGTTTGCTGCTGCGTCTGGTCGAGCTGGCTCAACGTGAGATCCGTGGGCTGGACTTTAAGGGCGGTACGAGCATCGGCAAGGTGGAGATAGGGGAGTGGGGTGATGCCGAGGTGGTTATCCCCGTTAAGGACATCCTCTCCGGCGAGGATGACAAGAACTACTCCAAGGCCAAGACCGCCATCCGTAACCTTATGGGACGGTTCCTCGAGTACGAGGACGAACAGAAGTACCGGGCGACCCAGATTCTGAACGAGGTCGACGTGGATAAAGTTGCCGGCAAGATGGTGATCCGTGTTAACCGCAACATCTGGCGCGCGATGCTGGACTTCTCGAAAGGGTTCCGGAAATACGAGCTTGAGACTGCCGTAAAACTGCGCGGCAAGTATTCCCTGCGCATATACAAGCTGGTCAGCAAGCAGTCCGAGCCGATCACGTACTCCATCGAGGATCTCCGGAAGATGTGGGGGCTTACTGAGAAGTACAAGAAGGTCGACGATTTCGTGAAGAACACGATCGTTGCCGCGAAGGAGGAACTGGACCGGGTCAGCCCCTATTCTTTCGACTATATACTGAACGCTGCCAAGACGGCAGAAGTGAACAAGGGCCGCAAGGGCCGTCCCGCCATAACCTCAGTCACCTTCTTCCCGGTCCGCAGAATGGCGAACCAGTCGACTGATGCCGTCAGGAAGCAGGTTGACCCGTCAATGCTGCTCGACCGGGAGTTCTACATGATGCTCAAGAACAAGTTTTATTTTGACGCGCAGGGGATCAAGGCGAACATCACGCTTTTCGACATCGCCCAGAAGGAGTGCGACGACATCCTGGATTTCCTGGACGGGATCGCCCCGTCCGCTCTTCGCGCCGCCAACGTCCAGGGTTACGTAATCAATTCCATCCGCAAACACCTTAAGGAGAAACAGGGAATCGTCATAGACGGGACCATGGTGCTCCGTGACCCCTCATCTGTCGTACCGAACCAAGCCGGAGGACCAGCTAGGAAGGAGCCTACCAGCCTGAGTGATATCCTCGGAGGAGGGAAGTGACGTATTCAGTGGGATGGCATGTATGGAGATGTGCTTGTTAAAGAAATTTCGAGAGGATCGCATCCAGAGTTTTCTTGGCTGTAATGACTTCGATTAGTGTTTGATTTGGAACACCAACAAAAATATTATAAATTTGTTGGCAAATGAAGCCCGAAACAACGATAGAGGACCAAATCGTCGCCGACCTAAGCAGCCGGGGGCGCGGGCGGATATTCTTCGCACAGGACTACTACGACCGCTGGCCGGAGAGCAGCGTCCGCTTTGCGCTGAGCGGCCTGGCCAAAGAAGGAAGGATAGCCCGCCTGGCCCGTGGCGTATTCTGCTTTCCGGAGGTTTCCGAATACGGCATGCAGATGATTCTTCCTGGCCCACAGGCCATTGCCGAGGCAATCGCTGAGAAGACCCACGTCAGGATTGCGCCCTATGGTGACTACGCCGCCCACGTCACGGGACTCGCCGGATTCCTGTACTCCTCAACAACCTATCTCACGGACGGGGCGCCCCGCAAGATACACCTTAGCGGGGGCCGCACGATAGAGTTCCGACACACGTCTGAGATGCGCATCTTCGCATTTCAGAGCCGGAAGATGCAACTGATTTCCAATGCGATCAGAGCTGTTGGAAAGGAGAGAATAGGGGCAGAGGAACGGGAAACGCTGAAGTGGCAGCTAGACTCAGTCACGCCAGAAGAGTTCACACACGATGTCCAGCTTTGTCCAGAATGGGTCCGTGACATTCTGCTGGCACTCAAGGCCTGATGTCAATTGTCCTGTTATGAAACTTTCTCCTGCTATACGCCGCGTTCTGCTTTCAATGTCCTTGCTGATCGTCGCATCATGTGCCGATCGAGAGAACAAGGTCCCATCCGTACAGGACGGTCTGTTCGAGCAGGAAGATACGTTAACGCTCGGACTGAAAAGGCCGCCCGGCATGGAGAAGATCACGGTGTATGAAAGCGACGGTCCTGGCTACGTGAACAACGTCGTCCTGAGCCGCTTCGCCGGCAAATGGTACTGCATGTGGCAGGAGTCGGAACGGGACGAAGATACTCCAGACACTCGCGTGATGTATTCGGTGAGCACAGATGGCGCTGTATGGGGCGAGCCAACGCTCATGGCCCCGCCGACGGACAGCACGTTCGCCACACCCGGGGGATGGGTCCAACGGGGAGACTCGTTGTCGGCGATAATCAATTATTTCTCTTCAGCAAACCGTTCAGCAGGAGGAAAAGCCCGGTATAAGACTACGCATGACGGAATGACGTGGAGTGAGACGCACCCCGTACTGATGAAGGACGGCTCCCCGATGCAGGCCGTCCTCGAGCAGGATCCCCTGCTGCTACCTTCGGGGAGGACAGTCGGCGCTGCACATTTCCGCCCCGGTACGACTTTGTGCCCCGTCTATACGGACGACCCGTCCGGCCTCCGCGGATGGAGACGGGGCAATTTACCAGAAGGAGAGGGAGAGCCTATGGAGCCCAGTCAGTACGTCACCCCCGGCCGTGACCTGGTGATGCTCTTCCGCGACCAGGCGTCCTCCTTCACCAAACTCGCGTCCGTTTCTGGAGACGGCGGGGAGACGTGGACGGCACCTCGGCGGACCAATATCCCCGATTCCCGCTCGAAGCAATGTGCCGGGAACCTGCCTGACGGACGTGCATTTTGGGTGGGCAATCCAACCGGAAGCAAGTCTCGACGGATACTCGCTCTTGCACTGTCTGATGACGGATATCTCTTCAATAAAGCATACCTATTGGCTGGGGAGAATGATCTCCCCGAGAGGCGGACAGAAGGGAGATACAAGACTCTTGGATTCAATTATCCAAAGGCTGTAGTCGTGAACGATACGGTCTGGGTGTCGCTGTCTATCAATAAAGAAGATGCTGTCATCTATCGGATTCCATCCATAGAACAGGGCAAATAGAATATCTGAATAGCCTGTGTGCTTGTGTCGTAGTTTAGCACACCTTGGACGTTTCTTTGCAGTTGCAAAGAACATCCTATAATCCTATGACTACAATAGAAGACGTTATCCGCATTGCCGTCAATGCCCATGACGGGATGAAGGATATGGTGGGGAACCCCGCCGTTTCACATGTGCTTGCCGTGGGTCTGATGGGCAAGACCGTGGCCGAACAGATGGCCGGCTTCCTGCACGACGTGGTGGAAGACACGGACATCACCATTGAGGATCTCCGCGCAGAGGGCGTGGAAGAAGAAGTTCTCGTAGCCGTGGACCTGCTCACCCATCGACCCGGAATAACATACGAGGACTATGTTCGGAACATTGTCCGCTCCGGCAATCAGACCGCTATCCAGGTGAAGTTGAACGACCTTCACCACAATCTCCATCGTGCAGAGCTCGCCTTGCTGACCTTGGACACCAGCACCCGCGAGCGACGAGCACTCCTTAATGAGATTCTGTCTATTGCCGCGATACACGAGCGGGCAGAGCGCTATATACAGAATACCACCATGCCAAGACCCCATAGGCAACGCATATCGAAATGAACCAGGAAGAATTCAACAGACTCTGGGAAGAAAGCGGACGAAAGCAGGAGGCCATGATGGCTGATGTCCGAAGTAAACACCTCTCCAATGAGGACAAGGAACTCTTGAACTCGGTTATACTCCAGAGGTGGCTCGACGGCTCCAATATCATTGACAATGATGAAAACGAACCGGATGAAGAAAGAGCCAGGGCTTTTGTGAGCGTCCAGCAGTGGATATTCGCAAAGACGATGGCGGACATCCCGCATTTCTACTGTCTGAAACATAACTCCCCGGGCGCGGCGGAGTTCGACTGGTTCGTGCAGTATCTGGTTGCCCACAGCGTCCCGGGAACGTTCTACGGGAGGATGTATCAGTACCTCTTCCTGGACGATTGGAAGTTCTGGATTATGGACGACAATCCTACGGATTGTGACTTGATAAACAGAGAGTTTCAGAAATAACGGCGCCGCTTGCAGAATTTGCCGCGAAAAAAGCGTATTTTTGTAAGATAGCAATCAGATCTTTTCATGGCGAAAAAAGACGCAGTCAAGTCGATAGATTCCGTGTCGGACCTCTTTAACTTCTTGTTCGAGGCCTGTAATATCCTGCGTGGTCCGGTCTCGCAGGATAACTTCAAGGACTACATAACGCCGATTCTATACTACAAACGCATCAGCGATGTCTATGATGAGGAGACAGAAGCTGCTTTGGAAGAAAGCGGAGGAGACCAGGAATATGCATCCCTTCCTGAGCAGCATCGCTTCGTAATACCTGAAGGCTGCGGCTGGAACGATGTTAGGGAACGTTCTGAGAATCTGGGGGCCGCAATTGTTGGGGCCATGCGTAAGATAGAGCTCGCAAATCCGGATACGCTTTATGGCGTTCTCTCTACGTTTTCGGCGCAAAAGTGGACGGATAAGAAGAATCTCCCTGACGGGAAGATACGCGACCTGATTGAGCATCTATCTACCAGGCGTCTCGGTAATAAAGATTATCCGGCGGACTTGATGGGCGATGCTTATGAGATCCTTCTCAAACGCTTCGCAGACGACAGTAAGGCAAAGGCCGGCGAATTCTATACTCCTCGTCCTGTAGTCCAGTTGCTCGTACGCATCCTTGACCCACAACCTGGAGAAACCGTCTATGATCCGGCATGTGGATCCGGAGGTATGCTCATAGAGGCCGTCCATCATATGCACCACGACAACCTGTGCTGTGGTAGCATTTTCGGACAGGAAAAGAATGTGGTCAATGCTGCCATTGCCAAGATGAATCTGTTCCTGCACGGCGCGTCAGATTTCAACATCATGCAGGGAGATACACTGCGTAATCCAAAGATCTTGTCTGGAGGCGAATTGGCGACCTTTGATTGTGTAATCGCGAATCCGCCCTTCTCCCTGAAGAAATGGGGGGCCACAGAATGGTCGAATGATAAATACGGTCGTAACATTTGGGGAACACCCTCGGATTCGTGCGGAGACTTTGCCTGGATCCAGCACATGATCGGTTCTATGGGCAGAGGTAACAGCCGCATGGCGGTCGTGATGCCTCAAGGAGTTCTCTTCAGGGATGATGAAAAAAGTATCCGAGAGAAACTCATTAAATCGGATTTGATAGAGGCCGTTGTCACGCTGGGCGATAAACTGTTCTATGGCACTGGCCTTTCGCCGTGTTTTCTTGTCCTGCGGCGAATTAAAAAGGCAGATCATTCCTCCAGGATACTCATGGTTGACGGATCCAAGATTCTCACGCCCAGACGCGCACAGAATATCCTCGCCCCGGAAGATGTAGACAGTTTATACGAGCTTTACACAAACTACAAAGACAAAGAGGATTACTCGAAGGTTGTCACTTTAAAAGACATCGAGGCGAAAGATTGGAATCTATCCCCGAACAGATATATAGATTACCACAAGGAAGAGGTTCGTCCTTATGCCGAAGTCCTGCAAGAGTTCAAAGATGCATTACTTGCAGTCCAAAAGGCAGAAGCAGAATTCCGTTCCATCATAAACAGTTAGAGATATGGCATTAAAAACAAAGCATTTAGTTTCGGGATATGGTATCCCTGGAGAGCCTATCTCGCTGGATGAGATGAAGACTTTCCTATGGGAAGCTGCGACCCGTCTGCGTGGCCAGATCGATGCCGCAGGCTATAAGGAATATATCTTCCCTTTGCTATTCTTCAAACGCATCAGCGATGTGTATGACGAGCAGTACAACGGTTTCTTACGGGAAGGCGGTGAGGAATATGCCGGTATGCAGGTCGAGGACCTTGCTATTAAGATTCCGCAAGGCGCTCACTGGGACGATGTTCGGGAAGTTACCGAGAATGTCGGTCAGAAACTCGTGGAAGCCTTTATCGCTATCGAACAGGCTAACCCCGGTGAAGAAGTTGACGGCCGAGTCGTTGGTGGACTGGAAGGTATCTTCGGCCCGAAGGATGGCTGGACCAATAAGTCCAAAATGCCGGATAGTATCATTACCTCGTTGATTGAGGATTTCTCCAGATACGATCTGTCGCTTGAATCTTGTCCTGCCGATGAAATGGGGCAGGCCTACGAGTATCTGGTCGGCAAGTTTGCCGATGATGCTGGGAATACGGCCCAGGAGTTCTATACCAACCGTACGGTTGTCACGCTGATGGCCGAGATTCTCCAGCCTAAGCCAGATGAGAGCATTTACGATCCCACTTGCGGTTCCGGAGGAATGCTCATCAAGTGCTTGAATTATCTACGTGATAAGGGACAGCCCTGGCAGGGGGCAAAGGTTTTTGGACAGGAGATCAATGCTTTGACGGCCTCTATTGCCAGGATGAATCTGTATCTGAATGGCGTAGAAGACTTTTCCATAGTTCGTGAGGACACGCTTGCGCATCCTGCTTTTGTGGATGGCAGCCGATTGAGGAAGTTCGATGTTGTGCTTGCGAATCCGCCCTATTCCATCAAACAGTGGAATAGGGATGCTTTTGCACACGACTACTGGGGGCGCAATATGTTCGGCACACCTCCTCAGGGACGCGCCGATTATGCCTTCATCCAGCATATTATTGCGTCGATGGATAAGAAGACGGGACGATGTGCAATCCTACTTCCGCATGGAGTTCTCAATAGAATTGATGAACGCCAGATGAGGAGTAATCTGGTAGAATCAGATTTGATCGACTGTGTGGTTAGTATCGGTAAGAATCTATTCTTCAACTCACCGATGGAGGCTTGCATTATGATTTGCAGAAGCAAAAAAACGGAAGGAAGAAAAGGGAATGTTCTTTTTATAAGAGCGACGGATTTAGTTGAGAGGAAGAATACAGAAAGTTATCTTACAACAGAACATATCCGCCAAATTGTTTCCCTCTACAATGCTCACTCTTATACGGAAGGTAGATCAAGAGTTTTAAGCATTTCAGAGATTCGAGAGAATGACTATTCCCTATCTCCAAAGCTTTATGTCCCTGCGAAAGGAACTGTGTCGATAGAGGAAGACATAGATTCTTTGGTTGAGATGTGGGATCTGGTGGCAGCTTCCGCATTGAAAGAGTTCAATTCATTATCCACCCTATTAGTATGAGTAAGGTAAAGTTCGAAGATGTAGCCACGCGTGTTAATACGCGCGAAGATAAGGATAATACTTCCTTGCTTTATTACGTGGGTGGCGACCATATTGAATCCGGAGAACTAGTTGTCCATAATCGTGGTTTGATCGAGGGCTCGACCATTGGACCTATGTTTTATTTTGGATTCAAAAAAGGGGATATTCTTCTTGTCTCTAGAAATCCTCATCTACGAAAAGCGGCAATGGTCGACTTTGATGGTATTTGCTCAGAGAAAACTTTTGTTATTGGAACTAAGGATGAAAAGGTCCTACTGCAGAAATATTTAGCCGTGATTGTGCATAGTGACTCTTTCTGGAATTATTGTGAAGAGCATAAAAGCGGCGGTGTTAATTTCTTTGTTAACTGGAGTACTCTGGCGAAATATGAGTTTGATTTGCCTGATATAGAAGAACAGAGGAGAATAAGTGACAAAGTCTGGGCTGCCTATGGAGTGAAAGAGAGCTATCGGAGATTGATTAAAGCCACCGATGAAATGGTGAAATCCCGATTTATCGAGATGTTCGGGGATACGTTAAAGAATACTAAGGATTGGGAGTTTAGCCGACTCCCTGAAGTTACGACGATAGTTCTCGGGACTACGCCTTCCTCTTCTAACCCAGACTATTGGGACGGTGATATAAAATGGATTACACCGGCGGAGCTTGATGACGATTCCTTCGTTCTAACAGATTCGGAACGCCATATCACAGAAGAAGGTGTGAAGAATGCTGGATTAAAGTCGTTTCCCGCAGGCACCGTAATCTTTTCTACAAGAGCACCGATTGGGAAAACGGCCATTGCTGGTTGTGAGATGTACTGCAATCAAGGATTTAAGAATTTCATTTGTTCTGATGCGCTGAACCCGGTATATCTGTTTTATACTCTTCGGGTTCACAAAGAAGAACTTCAAAAAATGGGGACGGGCTCAACATTTTTGGAGCTATCCAAGAAAACAATCGAAAACATTTCGGTGTCTGTTCCAGATAGATCATTACAAGATGAGTTCGAAGTGATTTATAAGCAGGCCGATAAATCAAAATTTGAACTGAAGCAAGCCATTGAGAAGATTGACAAAGTGATGCGGGCTCTGCTGCAGTAGCAATCCGGCTAACTTTGCGGAATAAAGAATTCCGTTATGATAGCCAACCTTATAAATCAGGTTCTTCAAGCGATGAGTAAAACGCTTGGGAACCAGCAAATTGAACGTCTGAAAGACGTATTGGAGATCACCTTCTCCAATGTAGAGATCTTTGAAAAGACTGAATCCGACGCAGCCATTGACATGTCCGTCATAAAGACCTTCCTGTCGGCAAAACGGGTGGAAGGATGCTCAGAAAAGTCGATGCGCTATTACGAGAGTACAATCCGTAATGCGCTTGCGTCTGTCGGGAAGAATGTAAAGGATGTATCCACCGATGATCTTCGCCAATACCTCGACGAATACCAGCAACGAAGTGGAGCATCCCGGGTGACTGTGGACAATATCCGTAGAATCCTTTCAAGCTTTTTCGCTTGGTTGGAAGAAGAGTTTTATATCGTCAAAAGTCCCGTTCGTCGGATTCACAAAGTCAAGACCGGTAAGGTCGTGAAAGAAACGTACAGCGATGAGGCACTTGAGATGATGCGCGACTCCTGTGAGACTACCCGTGACCTGGCCATGATTGACATACTGGCCTCGACAGGAATGCGTGTCGGGGAATTGGTAA
>Ga0247609_10006454_pt1 | contig 11291 bp, 8 predicted proteins | sample 172DNAGHGlowgp2_FD_193487 | JGI IMG/M metagenome (GOLD analysis project Ga0247609, IMG submission 193487) | Sheep rumen microbial communities from Palmerston North, Manawatu-Wanganui, New Zealand - 1728 DNA GHGlow gp2 | ecosystem: Host-associated > Mammals > Digestive system > Stomach > Rumen ... | reverse complement strand
GCCCCCAGAACCACCCTGACCAACATTAACGGCAACATACGGTGCTTTGACATCTAAACCTGTGGCGATTGAATTTGCGACCGCCTGGGATTGACCGCGTTCTTCACTTTCACGACCGGCATTTGCACCCGCCGTATCAAACAAAGAAATTATTGCCAAACCAAACCGTTCCGCCAATCGCATCATACGCACAGCCTTGCGATAGCCTTCGGGATTGGCCATACCAAAACGATGTTTTTGTCGTGTTTCAATTGTGCGACCAGATTCTTGGCCAATAATAACCGCCGGCACACCGCGCCAAAAACCAATCCCAGAACCCATTGCGGCATCTTCGCCAAAGCATCTATCCCCGGCCAGATATGTCCAATCATCAACAATCCCAGCAATATAATCCAAAAAGTGTGGTCTGTTTTCATGACGCGCCAACAATACTTTGTCATAGGCCTCGGATTCGCCTAATCCCCGAATTTTTTTATCTTTATCGATTTTTGGTGTTTGTACTTTGATAACCTTGGGTTCGACGACTTGATGTGTCAAAACGCGCAAAATGCGTGCAACATTATCATGCAAATCACAACGTGACGATACAATATCAACCATACCATGTTCGTATAAATATTCAGCCGTCTGGAAATTAGAAGGCAACTTTTCACGAATATTTTGTTCAATCACGCGACGTCCTGCAAAACCGATACGCGCGCCAGCCTCGGCAATATGGATATCGCCCAACATTGCAAACGAAGCCGTCACCCCGCCATATGTTGGATCGGTCAAAATCACAATATATGGAATTTTATTTTCATGCAGTTTATTAACAACAACGGTTGTTCGTGCCATTTGCATCAATGCCAAAATATTTTCTTGCATACGGGCACCGCCACTGGACGTGACCATAATAAACGGACGTTTTTGTTGTACCGCATGTTCCATTGCGGCAATAATGCCATCACCAACCGCACGTCCCATAGACCCCATCATAAAGAATCCATTTAACACACAAATTGTAGAATCAATTCCACCGATTTTACCGTCGGCCGCCGCCACAGCATCTTTTTCACCGGTTTCTGCACGCGCATCAGCCAATCTGTCGGCATAATCTTCGCGGTCTGCGAATTCCAATGGGTCATCTGTGCATTGTGGCAAATCCAAACGCACCCAATCAGGCGCATCGAACAACAGATTAAACCGCTGTTTTGGTGACATAATAAACACATGGCCACAACGCGGGCAAACATAATGATTATCTTTGTAATCGCGATAATATACTAATTTTCCGCAAGATTCGCACTTAATCCACATCAATTTAGGCACACGATCATAACGATTGCGGTCCTGGGTTTGAATACCCCGTTTTGATTTGAAAAGCATAAATTATCCGTTCATTTTTTTTGTTAATTCACGACTGGGCTTAAACAAAACAGTTGTATTTGCCGCAACAGCCTGGGGACGACCGGTTGATGGGTTATACCCCATTTTTGGTGCGCGCCGACGAGGCTGAAAAGTCCCAAAACCGCGAATTTCAATACGGTCACCCCCCGCCACCGCGTCAATCATAGAATCCACCACCGTATCCAACATTGCGGCGGCATCAGCCATACGCATATGTTTGAATTGGACCTGGATAGTTCTAATAACGTCAGAACGTTTCATGATATAAAATCCTTTTGTTATCAAGAACAATTTAACAAATTTTCGCGTTTTAGCAAGCATTTTTTATTTTTATTTATGTTTAACGGTTGTTCCTGCCTGGTCGCATCAACGATGGAATATTGGGTATGTATGATTTTGTTTTAATATTCTACACAGATATTCAAATCAATATATGCCACGATTATACATATTCCACTCGTTTCGTCTGCGGTTAATTAAACCGTTTGATATCTCTCCTTGCGAACGGTTCCATGCTTTCCATGCAGATTCTAAATTTGGATATACAGAATTATGAAAATTTGGATTGTTTATATATTTAACAACTGTTGAATTTGCAAAATTCTTGGCACCTATGTTATAAGCCAAAGACACCAACGCGTCGTATTGATTTTGTTTTAACGGAACAAAGATATTATTTTTAACTGCACGTTCTGCGGTTGCAATATCGGCACGTAATAATTCGGTGGCTTTAGATTCTAAAATTCCGTTTCTAAAATCTTCGTTCGGTTTTATCAAATGACCATAACCAATAGTTGCGCCTTTTGGTAATGGTTTATTTGTATTAACCGGCTTGCCAGTTTGGTCATCGTAAATAATATGTTTATCAGCATTTTTTACACACCCTTCTAAATTTTTTAGCATATTTATACCAACATCACTCATTTTCATAACATTTTTCCTCTGTTTTTTATTAAAAAAATCCTGCACCAAATGATGCAGGATAAAAAAACGGCAAATGCCGTCTGTTGAGTTGAACATATTATATCACAGAACACCAAAAAAATCAATCAAAACCGCTTAAAATGGCGGTTTAAGATTTTAATTTCATGGCGGATTAGATTTCTATTGCAAACTTTCCCGTACCTAAATACGAATTAAACTCGTACCTTGCCATTGTTTACAATATGATATATGCCATGTAATTTATTAGTTTTTCCAGACCATAGTTTTTGTAGAGCTTTTCCGGGATATTCTGAACAGGCATATTTTCCATTCATCAATGCAAAATATAATGGCTCTCCTTTGTTGATACCACCATCGTGCATACCATAAAATAAATCCGCTGTTTTGCCAGTATATTTCGTAGAAACACTGCCTATATATTTCATATTTACAGAATATCCACGGCGATTAATTTCGTAATATTCACCCTGAATAAAACGTCCAGTTGGGCATTCAAATTGATAACGTTCTTCCCAATGATACATTTTTTACACCTTTTTGCCTTTATAATAACTTAATTTTTTGTAAAATCAAGCAACCTACTGAGTATCTGAAAATGGGGGTTGTATAGAAAGCTGAATATTATGGCGTAAAAAGGGGCATTTTTCGTCCAAGCATAAGTCAACGCATGAAAAATCCCGCGATTCCGTGGGATTTTTATGTAGGATACCATAATCCTAAGAATACTGGCGGAGATAGGTTCTTCCTCAATACACAATAATAAAAATCTATAAAAACTCGTGGGGACAAAAACTCCGTTTTTATGATTTTTCTAATTGTGTATTCTCGTATTCGCCATGCGCGCCTATTTTTCACGAAAATAAAATTTTCGTATGGCACTACGTGCCATTGGCGCTCTGGCGCATCCCCCTATCTCCGCCAGGTTAAAATCAAAAACGCACCCCAAAAGGCGCGTTTTAAGATTTTAATTTCCTGGCGGAGATAGGGGGATTGTAATTCCCACTCGCTTTGCTCGCGGGCCCCTTTCACTTCGCTATCGCTTCGTTTCGAACCCGACCGCCGAACTTCGTTCGACTAATGTTTCTGAACCGACCAATTCTGCCATAAATTAACCCGCCACTTTGGGCGGGTAAATTTATGGCGGAGATAGGGGGATTCGAACCCTCGATACAGTTTCCTGTATACGCGATTTCGAGTCGCGCGCATTCAACCAGCTCTGCCATATCTCCGGAACTGGACTGGGGTCATTATATTATTTTCTTTTTTGTTTGCAACCCCTAAACATCAAAATCATAATTTTTTACAGATTTTACTATTGCACGAACCAATTTATTTTGATGTGCATCTGATTTTAATAGTTTTTCTTCACTCGCATTTGATAAATGCCCCAATTCTATCAATGCACCCGGCACAGTTGAACGCAATACCGCAAATGGCGCATGCCGAATATTTGGCCCCGGCAATCGCGTAATCGATGCATTATCCATCGCACGTGCGCAATCCGCAGCATATTCTTGGGATAATTCTGCAACCGCTCGTTGTTGCAAAGACGACAAAGCGACCCTGATTTCTTTGGAAAATTCCGCAAAACCCGAAACACCAATTCTATCAACCGCATTTTCGGTTTCTGCTAATTTTTGCGCCTCTTCGTCAGATGCTTTTTCCGACAACGTATAAACCGAATATCCGCGGGTTTGACGACTGGGGTTAGCGTTCGCATGCAAAGACAAGAATAAATCAGCATGCCGTTTTTCCGCAATTTCTGCACGGTCCGCCAATTTCAAAAATGTATCATCACTGCGCGTCAGGTATGTTTTAAACCCAATCGCATCTAATTCTTTTTTTAATTTTTTCGCAACAGACAACACAACCGTTTTTTCTTTGGTTCCACCCTTGCCTATGCAACCAGGGTCTTTGCCACCATGACCGGCATCTATTACAATTGTATATTTTTTCGTCACCGTTTTCGCAGACTTTGCCGTTTCCCCAGATTGCGCCACACCGGTCCCCGCCACAAAATCCAAAACCAAACGATATTCGTTATCACCGTTTGGCGACAAAATCATAACATTTGATTTTTCAATTGGGCTGATTGCGCCACGCAAATCCGCAACAACATTTAATTTATCGCCGTTTTGAATCGATGTAATATTCTTTATCAATGTATCCCCAGATAATTTCGGCGCAACAGAACCCGTCGTATTTGATAAAGATACAACCATTTGATTTTGCGGATAGGAAATATCATAACTGGGGCGCGCAGATGTTTCAATAACCAAACGCGTTTTGCCATTTGGCTGTGTCCCGGTCCGCATAGACAACACAGAATTTCGGGCGGCAAAAGCCACGCGTGGCAACATACCCATTGCCACAACCCCAAAACCCGACATCTTTAAACACGCACGTCTGGATACTTTCATAACAACATTATTATATCAAATTTTAGGCATAAAAACAAAATAAAAAAACACTGTGGCAAAAACCACAGTGCAAAAATCCATTATATTTTTTAATTCCGGCAATTTGAAAACTGTGACGCAACCATCGTTGTTTCACTGTCGGTCAATGTTTGAACCGGCACGATATAGCAACGCGTTGTATCACGAATTATAAACACCTTGGTTCCTCTTTTATAACCCTCTTGCATTTGTGACATTTGACTGCTTGTTAAAAATGGATTTGCGGTCAATGGCGAATTTGTCAAACCCGCATTAACAACCTGTCTGGCGGTGCCAGAATCCAACAAATCACTGTTTGATGTAATATCCATCCAAAAAGCCGAATATGACGAAGGTTTGACCGCATTACCCGCAACCGTTGCGGCATCTGGGAATTTAGAATCCGTCACAGCCGCCGCCGCAAGTAATAACCCGGCGGTCCCAGTTGTTGATACCGTTGCGGCACTGGGGTTAATTTGCAAATTATCACCACACGCCAAATTCATACGATTGGTATAACCCGCCAAAACATTATCAACCGCAGATTGCCAATCGGCACCCTTGGCATTTATATCCAAGCCGACCACTTTTTCCGCCCAGCCCCAAACATTTGCGCCAACATTACCCGCATTAACAAATCGCGCAACCATTTCCGCCGAACCACCCGGGATTCCAGACCCGCAATAATCTGTTAATTGCGATGTTAATTTGCTGGTTGTGTCATTACCGTATGCCAACGCCACAGAATGACAAGACATTGCCGCCTCTAATTCTTGACGTCTTTGCAAACACAAATCCGAATGAGATTTTGACAATTTATCCGCCATATTTGACATAGACAACCATGTCATTAAATTCTGTTGCACATACGGTGGGCATAACCGCGCAGCCGTATTCATCGCCCCAGGACTATTTATAGTATTAACACTGTATTGTGGCAACAACTGTGAATTATCTTTCTGCAAGCACAACAAAGCATAATTATATAATTCTGTTTCGGTGGCACGCGCACAACGACCCGACACAACACCCGCAGACAATGATGTTCCATCACAATATTCACTCAAACAATTCATAATGCGTTCGCTGCATGCGGTTCCAACATCTAATTGAGTATTCATATAATATGTTGCAATTTGATTTTGTTTATACGCATTTGCGATACCCTGCATACCACGATTTGCATTAATATTCGCATTATTATTCGTATTAGAAATCAAACCGACACCGCGACTGGCGGCACCACCCGTCACGACACCTGCGGACACCGCAAATGCAGAATTCGCGCCAAAAACCAATCCCAACAATCCACAAAAAGCAAATATTTTTTTCATATACCAGGCCTCTCTCTTAGGTTAAATTTTATCATATAATTAATGTTATTGCAATTATTTATTGATTTGAAAAACTAAATTGATAACATAAACATCATGCTGGCACCAAATGAAATCTTGTCACAAATTGAAAATGACATAACCGCATTGCGCGGCGCGATAAACCATGAACAAATTCAGGCTGATTTAGACAATATAAACACAAAACTTGCCGATGAAAATTTATGGAACGATGCGGACAGCGCGCGCAAATTATTGCAAAAAAAATCATCATTGGAAAAACAACTGACCGATTTAAATTCTTTAACCACAGATTTTCAAAATTTAAACGAACTTTACCAAATGGCACCAACCGACCCAGATGTTATTTCCGCAATTGAATCTTTGGCGGAACGTGCAAATGCCGCAAAATTTATCACGTTATTTAATGGTCCAAACGATAAAAACGATGCATTTTTATTTATCCAGGCCGGTGCCGGCGGAACCGAGGCTATGGATTGGGCGCAAATGTTGGCGCGCATGTATTCGCGTTGGGTCGAACGGCATGGTTTTTCGGCCACAGTTGTTGATGAACACCCTGGCGATGTTGCCGGATTAAAAAGCATAACTTTAAAAATCGAAGGCGACAAAGCATACGGTTGGTTAAAAAGCGAAATCGGTGTGCATCGCTTGGTTCGTATTTCACCTTTTAATGCAAATGGAAAACGCCAAACCAGTTTTGCATCTGTTGATGTCTGGCCCGACATTGATGATTCTATTGAAATTGAAATCAATGAAAAAGATTTGCGTATTGATACATACCGGTCATCTGGCGCAGGCGGCCAACATGTTAATAAAACAGACAGCGCCGTTCGTATTACACACATACCAACAAATACTGTGGTCACATGCCAAAACGAACGCAGTCAATTTCAAAACAAAGATATGGCTATGAAAATTTTGCGTTCGCGCCTGTATGAACTGGAATTAAAAAAGCGCGAAGCCGCCGAGGCTGAATCCAAGGCCGCACAAAAGAAAATCGAATGGGGCAGTCAAATTCGCAACTATGTTCTGTATCCATATCAACTGGTCAAAGATGTTCGCACAAATATTGAAAAAACCGATTCAAATGCGGTATTGGACGGCGACTTGGACGATTTTATGTTGGGATATTTGCAACAATACGCATAAAAAAATTATTCTGCGTTCATAAATTCCAAAACACGTTTATCAAAAATCACATCACGCGCACGCAATGTTGATGCCACATGCATATCGGCGGCGGCACGTGTTCGCGACAACGCAACATATGTTTGCCCATGCGCAAATGCACCACGCGAAATATCAACAACAACCGCGTCCAATGTTTTACCCTGGGCCTTGTGAATTGTCATCGCATATCCCAGATTCAACGGAAATTGTTTATACGCACCAATTTCATGTTCTTGCAATCTGTCATTTTCATCGCGCACATATTCAATTTTTTCCCATTTTTCAGGCTTTACATTAACGACCGTCCGCGCCGCATTTAACAATTCAACCTTTATTCCACGTGTGCTAATTTCCAACACGCGCCCCATAGACCCGTTATGCCATTTATCACTATTTTTTACAAACACAACCAATGCCCCAACCTTTAAAGTCAATCGCATAGGCGCCGGGACATCTTTTTCAACAAAACTCCCTGTCATTTCACCAACAAATGTAATATCTGGGGCGGCAATTGCGCGCAACCGCGACGCATTGATACTTTCAGCCATCGCCCGATATGGCGTAATCAAAACCGCATTTGCACGTTTTTCTGGATTTTCAATTTTACATTTATTAAAAAAATCCAATGCCGTCAAATCGCCACCACGCAACCTGATTAAATTTTCCAACAAAGCCCCATCATTTTGACGATAAACTTTATCAAAAGAAAATCTGATAAAATTCGCACGTTTATAAACATGGCTGTCAAAAAAATAAGAATTTTCGAATCCGTATTCTTGTTTGTAATAATCGACCGCATCTGTCACAATCACAGGTGGCAATTGAAACAAATCACCAATTGCAACAATTTGAATTCCACCAAATGGTTCATTATTGCGACGGGCATTACGCGCCAATAAATCCATTGCATCTAGCAAATCAGGCGCCACCATAGAAATTTCATCTATGATTAAAACATCGGTTGCGACCAAAATATTGCGTGTTTTTGCCTTTAACTTTAAAAATTCAGGCATAATAAAATCACGTGGTTGGATTTGAAATAAACTATGAATTGTTTGCCCACCGATGTTCAACGCGCTGACCGCCGTAGGACATGCACACACAATCCGTTTTGACGATGCACCTTTTAAATAATTCACGAACGTAGATTTGCCGGTTCCGGCCTGTCCCAAAATTAACACATTAGAATTCGTGCGTTCAATGGTATTAAACGCCTGTTTTTGAACATCACTTAAAATTTGGACTAATTCAGTCATAGGCAAATCTTGGCATAATTAGACATAAAAATAAAGCATTTTAATTTTTAACTTGCCAAAACAAAAAAAGAGTGTAATAATCTCACCCGTGGGTTATTAGCTCAGTTGGTTAGAGCGGAGCGCTCATAACGCTTTGGTCGTGGGTTCGAGTCCTACATAACCCACCATTTTTATCGGATAAACCGCATTGCACCGATGCGGTTTTTTTAGTATAATAATCATCATGAAAACATACGACATTATCATTATTGGCGCGGGGGCATCAGGCATATTTGCCGCTGGGCGCATAAAAAATAAATCTGTATGCATATTGGACGCAGGTGCCACACCGCTTCGTCGTGTTGCGATATCTGGTGGTGGCAAATGCAATTTTACAAATATGTCGGCGGATTATAAACATTACTTTGGCGAAAATCCAAATTTTACACGTTCTGCATTGGCGGTCTGGACACCATCTGACATGTTAAATTGGGTGCATAACCACAACATAAAAACATTTGAAAAATCGCCTGGTCAATACTTTGCCCATGATGCCACAGACATTATTAACGCACTATTAAAAGATGCAAATAAAACCGACATCATATTGAACACAAATGTTTTATCTGCAACAAAATCAGGCAATATATTTGAAATAAAAACAAACACACAAACATTTTTTGCAAAACATCTATGTATTGCAACAGGTGGCATATCATATTCAAATATTAGTTCTGGGGACATTGGATATAAAATTGCAAAAAGTTTTGGTCATAAAATCATACCACCCCGCCCTGCACTGTGCGGAATAAAGACAAAAATTTTTGATTCAAATTTATCGGGAATATCAACACCAGTGGAAATAACAATTGACCGCGAAAAAATTACAGACAATATGTTATTTACGCATTGGGGAATTGGGGGACCTGCAATTTATCGAACATCTGTGCGGGATATAAATAACGGATTTACAATAAATTTATTACCAAATTGCGACATTGAAAATTTAATAAAAACAACGAAACAATCAAACGGTCGGCGACAAATAAAAACAATATTATCACAACAAATGCCCGAACATTTGGCTGAATTTTTAATTGGCAAAAACACAAAAAATATCGCCGATTGGACAAACAACGAAATAAAAAAACTGGCCGAAAAAATGATAATAAAAATGGCACCGACCGAATTTGAACTGCAAAAATTCGACAGTGCCGAAATCACACGTGGTGGCATAGACACAACAAACATTTCATCAAAAACGATGGAATCCAAACTGTGTCAGGGTTTGTATTTTATTGGCGAATGTTTGGACATCGCCGGCGACCTGGGCGGATATAACCTGCACATGGCATGGGCCAGCGCCACCGCATTTGCAAAAAATTTTGAATAATCAGCCGCCACATAATAATAAAAAATAACACACGACCCGCGTGTGTAGTGTTGTTTATAACTGGCGCGCCCAGCAGGACTCGAACCTGCAACCCACAGATTAGAAATCTGTTGCTCTATCCAATTGAGCCATGGGCGCACGTGATTTGCATTTTATATTAAAAAGGATACATTTGCAACTTTTTATTTTATAACAAAAAACCGACCGTTTGGTCGGTTTTATTTATTTCTTGTTTTCCTTCTTTTTTGCATCTGCCTTGGCTTTTTCTTTTTCAGCATTTTCTTTATCAACCTCGGCACGACGGTCATCAACAGTCATTTGCATTTTTGTCATTGCAATAACCATGCTGATTCCACGTTGCAACTGATAATCGCGTGCATCTTTTTCTTCTTCGGTCAAATCTTTTTCATCAATATCTTCGTCATCGTCATCTTGTTTAGATTTTGAATCTGTTGTCTTTGACTTTTTTGATTTTTTTGCGTCTGCATTTTTCAGCGAATTTTTAAACGAAGCCTCGGAATATTCACTGTCGCGTTTTTCCATCACCTTTATTTTAGACTGCAAAACCTCTACATCGGGTGTGATACCTTCGTTCTGGATTGAACGACCACTGGGTGTGAAATAGCGCGCGATTGTGATATGAATTGCGGTTCCATCACCAAGTGGCTTTTGTTGTTGCACACTGCCCTTGCCGAAACTTTGACTGCCCATAACCAACGCACGACCGTTATCCTGCAAAGCCCCTGCAACAATTTCACTCGCCGATGCGGAACCATGGTTTATCAACACCACAATAGGTTTTCCATTTGTTAAATCGCCCGCCGTTGCAAAATTACGGTCAATATCTGTTTTATCTTTACCGCGTGTCGATACAATTTCACCCGCGTCCAAAAATGCATCAGACACACCAATCGCCGCAGTCAAATATCCACCCGGATTATTACGCACATCAACGATATATCCAACGACATTTGCTTTTTCTAACTTTTTAATTGCATCATTTAATTCTTTGACAGTTGTTGCACCAAAATCGCTGATTCTAATATAACCAACCTTGGGCGAATCTTCATCAGCATCAGCCAACCGCAATTCACGCGATTTCACCGATTTAACCTTGATAATATCACGTTTTAATGTCAATGTCCGCGTTTCGTTGTCATCGCCAATAATCGTCAAAGTGACCTTGGTTCCTGGACGACCTTTCATTTTTTTGACCGCCTGATTCAACGTCATATCAAAAACCTGTTCGTCATCAATTTTCGTAATGTAATCACCGGCCTTAATCCCAGCCTTGTACGCAGGTGTATCATCAATCGGCGATATAACACGAATCGCCCCACGATCAGAGGTTATTTGAATACCCAAT
>Ga0247609_10006453_pt1 | contig 11291 bp, 5 predicted proteins | sample 172DNAGHGlowgp2_FD_193487 | JGI IMG/M metagenome (GOLD analysis project Ga0247609, IMG submission 193487) | Sheep rumen microbial communities from Palmerston North, Manawatu-Wanganui, New Zealand - 1728 DNA GHGlow gp2 | ecosystem: Host-associated > Mammals > Digestive system > Stomach > Rumen ... | reverse complement strand
TTCCTCAAAGAAAAACTCTAATCTCTCCAAACTCTCATTCGAGCTCTGCTCGCTTTCTTCGACTAGCGAAGCGGCAGAGCCGATTACACAAAGCGTAGCGACTGAAAGAACTCTCATCTCTCAACTCTCATCTCTCAACTCTCATCTCTCTAATCGCGAAGCGCTTTCACCAAGCGAAGCGACTGAAAGAACTATAAACTCTCATCTCTCATCTCCCCCACAATATATGTTCCAGTTTCTCAACAAACGAAAAGAGTCCAAAGAAGTAGCACTCGTCCTTTCTACAGGCGGTGCTCGCGGACTGGCACACATTGGTGCCATCGACCAACTTGAAGCCGAAGGCTACCACATCCACTCCGTTGCCGGAACCTCCATCGGTGCCCTCGTCGGAGGAATGTATGCTGCCGGAAAACTGGCAGAATACAAAGAGTGGATGCAGACCATCGACCGTAAGAAGATGCTGTCGCTCATCGACTTCTCCCTGAGCATCAACGCCATTTCCAAAGGCGAACGCATCATCAACGCCATGAAAGAGATTGTTCCCGACGTCAATATCGAAGACCTCAACATCCCCTATTGTGCCATAGCTACCGATGTCCTGACAGGCAACGAAGTCGTCATCAACCACGGCAGCCTCTACGAAGCCATCCGCGCCTCCATCTCCCTCCCCCTCTTCTTCACACCCGTTCGCCAGGAGAAACGCCTTCTCGTCGATGGCGGTCTGACCAACCCGTTACCTCTCAACCGTGTGAAGCGCAAGAAAGACGACCTGCTGGTAGCCGTCAACGTCAGCGGCCACGATTATCGCGGAAAGATGGCGCTGCGCAAAGTCTTCAAGGAACAGCAGTCAGAGCACTCGTTCGTCAGGTCGTTGCTCAACAAAATCCTCCCCGATGAGTCCGAACTCTCCTACTTTACCCTCCTCAACCGCTCCACCTCCATCATGATCAACAAGAACGCCCAACTTGCCGCCAAGTTGACACCACCCGACATTCTCGTTGACATCCCCATGAACCGCTACGACACCTTTGACTTCGACAAATACGAACGCCTTGCCGCCATCGGCAGAAACAAAATGCGAAAAGCTCTCGATGCCTTTCGTGCAAAATCGTAACAACCGATAACCACCCAAAGCAAATCCCTGACAGTGGTTGTTTTACTTCCACTCTGGCGGAAGGAGTTTCCGGCTATGTCAAACCACTCTTACGGAATTTCCGGATACTTTTTCCGGAGTATCCGGACAAACCTTCCGAAGCCTCCGGACAAACCTTCCGAAGCCTCCGGAAAAACCTTCCGAAACCTCCGGAAAAAGATTCCGAAGCCTCCGGAAGGATTTGGGCAATGTATTTTAACGATTTTAGTTGACTACTTTGAGTCTTATTTGTAGTTGTGGTTGACTTTGGTTAATACTTAGTTATACTTTCTGTTGACTCTCTTTTTGTTTACTTTTAATTTCAGTTGCTATCAGTTCTTTTTTTGCACAAAATGATATTATTAATATCACTCAGAATTATAAAATATCACTGATTAATACGTTAGTAATGAGTTTATTACAGCGCAAAATGATATTATGATATTATTTTTTTTGCAAAATCTATTTTGATACAATTATCATTCGTTTCATTTGTAATATTGTTGTATAAGGAGTTTTGGAGTTTTCTGTGTTCTCTATTGAAATCCGTTCAATCGCCCGCAGGGCTTGTTTCTTAAATCAATAATCTGTTTAATCGTTTCAATCGCCCGAAGGGCTTGTTTCTTAAATCAATAATCTGTTTAATCGTTTCAATCGCCCGAAGGGCTTGTTTGTTGTCGAAAAAAATGTGAATTGTGCATTGTGAATTGTGAATTCTTTATTACCTTTGCCGATGCTGTAAGTTTCAGTGGAGACGAGCAGCCATTTTGATGGTCAAACAATAGCGTTTGTGCTATTCGGTGATGTCCTAGAACCTTGCAACTTCAATCGACATTGTATAACGAATAAGTACCTACGTCTACGCGATAGCGTGGACTGGACTTATCTATACAATGGGTTTTGCAAGGACCTTAGGACATCGATAAGGGCGGTTCGCGCTTTTATTGTGTCCTGAGGTTCTGTGTGTTGAGAACCCATTATCATCCGAGATAGTCCTTTCGCTGCTTAAATCTATTGCGTAGATATGTCAGACATACCTATTTCTTCCCACTTTTTTACTAACCGTGGTGGGAATACGTTGATGAAAGAGTTTGAGGGCATACTCCAGAACAACCCTCAAGTGAAGAATCTTGATGCTGTCGTTGGTTTCCTTCGTGCGTCGGGCTATTTTGCTTTGCGTCCCTTTTTGGATGGCATCAACAATGTGCGCATCCTTATTGGTATTGATGTAGATAAATACATTGCTCGTGCCCATCAGAAAGGCATGCTGTTTATGGGTGCCGAGGAAGAAGTGAAGGAAGAATGTCTGCAACTCTTGAAGAAAGACATCGAACAGTCGCATTATAATAAAAAGGTGGAGGACGGCATGCTCCAGATGCTCCAGGATATGATTGACGGCAAGCTGGAGCTGCGCGCACATCCTTCGAAACGCATACATGCCAAGTTCTACATCCTCTATCCCGACAACTTCAATCAACATACCTTTGGCGCAGCTATTACGGGTAGCAGTAATCTCAGCGGTAATGGTCTTGGTATTGGTGACGACAAACAGTACGAGTTTAATGTGAAGCTGACGCAATACGAAGATGTTGCTTTTGCCCGTCATGAGTTTGAACTGCTTTGGGACGAGGCAAAGAATGTTGCTATCGACGCAGAAGACTTCAAGGCAACTCTTGATGATACGTATGTGAAAGAAGATGTGTCGCCCTACGAGCTCTACATCAAGATGCTGATGGAATACTTCTCCGATCGTGTCTTGGCTATTGACAACGATGATCCATTTGATATGCCCGACGGCTATTCGAAGTTGGAGTATCAGACAGATGCCGTCATCGAGGGCTATCAGAAACTGATACGCTACGACGGTTTCTTCCTTGCCGACGTGGTAGGTCTTGGCAAGACGGTCATTGCTACGATGATAGCCAAGAAGTTCCTCATTGAGAATGGTCGCGACAATACTAAGATACTGGTTGTCTATCCACCTGCCGTTGAACAGAACTGGAAGACGACCTTCAAAGACTTCAATATAGATAAGTATGCCCGCTTCGTGACGAACGGCAGTCTGTCGAAAGTCCTTGACGAGGACAATTACGACTATTGGAATGCCGACGAATATGACTTGATACTTGTCGATGAGTCGCATAAGTTTCGTACCCATACCACAGGTGCCTTCCAGCAGTTGCAGGAGATTTGCAAGATGCCACGCATCAACAAAGGTAATATTCCCGGATATAAGAAGAAGGTGATGCTCATCTCTGCTACTCCGATGAACAATGCTCCTGCTGACTTGTACAATCAGATTCTGATGTTCCAAGACCCCCGCCAATGTACCATCGACGGTGTGCCCAATCTCACGGCTTTCTTCTCTCCATTACAAGTAGAATTCCGCAAGTTCCGTAAGCAGGACGATTTCGACATCAAACAGTTTAAGAAACTTGCTGAGCGCGTCCGCGACAGAGTGATCAAACCTCTCACAGTCCGTCGCACTCGAACAGACATAGAGAGCATTCCCCGTTATACGAAAGATGTGAAAGGTTTCCCGAAGGTTGCTGACCCTATAAAAAAGGATTACGAACTGAACCCGCATCTTGCCAGCCTTTTCGACGAGGCAATGAGCATCTTGGACAAAGGACTCAACTACGCTCGTTATAAAGCCATCGCTTACTTGAAGCCGGAAGCTGCTCCTGGACTCTACGACAACGCAGAACTTATCAGCCGTAGCTTGGCAGGCATTCGCAAAAACGGAATGGTGAAACGATTGGAGAGCAGTTTCTATGCCTTCAAGATTTCCGTCGAGAACTTCCGTCAGGCAAATCAGAATATGATTAGTATGTGGGAGAACGACCGCATCTTCATAGCTCCAGATATGGATATCAACAAACTCTATGAGATGGGTTATACCGACGATGAAATAGAGGAGAAACTAAACGAGAAGGCAGAAGAAAATCCGAAGAATGCTGTATTCGAACGTGACGACTTCCAACCGGAATACATCGAGCTGCTGCGCCAAGACCAAGAACTGCTCGACCATATGTGGTCACAATGGGAAAACATCGACGACGATGATGACTCAAAATTTGCCAAGTTCGAGGAGCTCCTTGATAGTGAACTCTTCAACGGCGACAAGAACCTTGAAGGAAAGTTAGTGGTATTCTCAGAATCGGTTGATACCATAGAATATCTGTCGCGTCGCATCCATCGCGACGATGTGATGGTTATCTCTGCCAAGAATCGCGACCAGCAGTTCAAGACCATACGCGAGAACTTCGATGCCAACTGGAAGCAGCAGAAGAACGACTACAACATCATCCTTACTTCCGATGTGTTGGCAGAAGGTGTGAACCTGCATCGTTCCAACATCATCATCAACTACGATACTCCTTGGAACTCAACCCGTCTGATGCAACGCATAGGTCGTGTCAATCGTATTGGCTCTAAGTCGGACACCATCTATAATTATGTGTTCTATCCTTCGCGACAAGGTAACAAACAAATCAAACTCAACCAGATTGCTTTGAGCAAGATACAGACTTTCCACACCACGTTTGGCGAAGACAACCAGATCTATTCAACAGACGAGATTATAGACCGTGATTTGGATAAACTGTTCAAGGAGGGAATCAAGAAAGAACAGGAAGACCGCAACCTGGAACTGCCGTTCTATGAGGAGTTGCGCTCACTTTACCAGCAGAACCGTAAGGAGTACCAGCGCATAGAGAAACTATCTCTGCGCAGTCGTACAGGCAGGGATAAGCGAGAGGTAGAAGCCACCTTGCTTGCCGATTCAACCCTTGTATTCCTGAAGACTAACTTCCGAAAGTTGTTCTATTTGGTCAACGACCAAACGGCAAGTGAATTATCTGTGCTCGATGCTCTCAAATATTTCAAGGCTACACCACAAGAAAAAGCCGTAGCAAGAATAGCACAACATCATGACCATGTTGAGAAGGCTGTGAAGAGTTTTCACGTTGCCAAGGTGAAGGAGATGCAGGAAGAGGAAACCAATCAGAACCAACGTAGCAACCTTGGTGCTCAGGTGACAACAGCTGTCAGCCTTATCAACAGCATGTTGCCACATGTGCAAGACGACGAGGTGTATGTCAAACTGGTACAGTTGAAGAAACTGACAGAACGAGGCACCATCACCCTCATAGCCAAACGCTTGCAACGCATACAGAAAGACCTGATGCGTCAAGGTGGCAGCAAGGCAAAGATGACCTTCGACGAAGCCCTGAAACAGGTACTCATGATGGCAGACAAGTATAACGCCTACTATCGGGACACACAAAAGGCAGACGAGGAATCGGAGCCAACCATCATCCTCTCCGAAAGTTTTCAATCATGAATTATCAATTGTAAATTATCAATTATCAATTAACAATTAACCTATGGACTACAGACCTATAATAGAATCTAGATACAATCGTGAGAACTGGCAGCAACTGCTGCATGACATTTTCGGACGCAAAGTAGAGTTCTGGAGCACAGCGTCAGTCGTGTCAACCAATAGTCAGTTTGCCCGTCAAGCCCTTTGGCTGGGTACTATTACGTTGAGTGATGATCAGACCATCTCCATCTATGAGGTGGAACTATCCGATAGTGTTGATATTGAACGCAATCGTCGAGGCATCCGTGATATGTTGCTCACCCAGTGGCGTAACAATGGAAATGCTGGAGCATTCATGTTCTGCTATCGCAAGAACGAAAGTGTATTACGTTTCTCTTATGTTAGCGAGGCTTGGACGTTTGCCGATGATGGAACGTACCAAAAGGAGTCAACCGATACCAAGCGCTTCACGTATCTCTTAGGTGAGGGGCATCGCAGCCGCACCGCCATTCAGCAATTCGAGAAGCTGCGTGATAGTAGTCTTACGTTGAAAGACCTGACGAAAGCGTTCTCTGTAGATGCCGTCAGCGATATGTTCTTCGATGATTACAAGAAGCAGTATGAGGACATCATCCAGTATATCACAGGCAAACGAATGGTGAAGAAAGGCAATAAGTGGGAAGAAGAAATCAAGAACGACCCCTGCGAGGAAATCATGCAGGAGTTTGCACAATTCCACAACCCAGAGAAGGCAGTCCGTGACTATGTAAAGAAACTCATGGGACGATTGGTATTCCTCCAGTTCCTTCAGAAGAAAGGCTGGTTAGGTGTGCCTGTTGGGGCAGACTGGGGAAGTGGTGATTCGGAGTTCATTCAAACCCTCTTTGCCCAATGTCAAGATAAAGATCACTTCATCGACAATGTTCTCGAAGTCTTATTCAATGACCTCAATACAGAGCGCAGGGACGATAATTCTCAATTGTCAATTTTCAATTATCAATTAAAAGTGCCTTATCTCAACGGTGGCTTGTTCGAGCGTGATGCTACAGACGAGACGGAATTCCCTCTGCCAGCTAAATATATGCAGAGTCTGCTCGACTTCTTTGCCTCCTATAACTTCACCATCGACGAGAACGATCCTGATGATGCAGAAGTAGGTGTTGACCCAGAGATGCTTGGAAGAATCTTCGAAAACCTGCTTGAAGATAACAAGGATAAAGGTGCATTCTACACTCCAAAGGAAATCGTAACCTATATGTGTCGAGAGTCGTTGATAGCCTATCTCCAAACAGATATTGAAGATGAGGCTACCAAAGAAGCCATTCGTCAGTTCGTGACGGCTCATGATATCAACGCTCTTGGTACTAACGACAAATTCCGTGAGCAAGTGGATGAGGCTCTGAAGAACGTCAAAATCTGCGACCCTGCTATTGGCTCAGGTGCATTCCCAATGGGTCTGCTTAAAGAACTCTTCCAATGTCGCACAGCCCTTGAAGGCTTAGACCAAAGCAAAGCAGCTGAAATCAAGAAGCACATCATCCAACAAAACATCTATGGTGTAGATATCGAGCGTGGCGCCGTTGACATCGCCCGCCTCCGCTTCTGGCTCTCCCTGATTGTTGACGAGGAAACCCCACAAGCCTTGCCAAATCTCGACTTCAAGATTATGCAGGGTAACTCGCTGTTGGAGCAATACAAGGGTGTGGACCTGTCAACAATGACAGAAAAGAAGTATGATGCAAGCACGGGACTTTCTTTCTTCGACAATATGGTAGATGTCTATCGTAAAGAATTACGCGACATGCTTGCCAAATACTATAATTGCACAAACCATAAGGAGAAGCAGCAACTACGTACTTCTATTATAGATATTGTAAAGAAACAACTTAAGGAACAAAGTATTAACGTTGACTTTGGCGACCTCGACCTTTCAGGTAATAGCCAATTCATGCTTTGGCATATTTGGTTCTATGATGTATTTTCACAAGGTGGATTTGATATTGTTATTGGCAATCCGCCGTATGGAGCAAATATTGATGCCTATATCAAAGTGTTCGAGAAAAAATATCCTTTAACGTCTCATGGATATAAGGATATATACAAGTATTTTTTTGATTTTTCTCTCCGTATAGGAAAGAAGATGGGGGTTCTCTCTTTTATAACTCCTAACACATATTTAAGACAGCCACGATATAAAGATCTTAGAGGTCTATTGCTAAATAAATCGATACTTAAAATACTCAATTTAGGAGAAAATGTATTTGAAGAGGCTGTAGTTCCTGTGGCTGTTACATTAGTTAATAACAACTCAAAAGAAACAGTTGTTGACTTTGTAGATATGACTAAAGAATTAACAAAAGACAACGCATATTTATTATTGTCAAATATTGGTTTTGAAAAAATACAACAATCAGATTGGCATAATACACCAAATCAGATTTTTATTAAGGTGATTCTAGAAAATAGTACTAAGTCTGTATCGTTAGACGACATATTAAAGTTCAAGGATGCTGGCATTAACTACCAAAGAGTAAATGTGGGTTTGTCACAGAAAGGGAAATCAGACTTAAGTACTCGTTTGCTGTATGAAGGAATAAAAGAGAATCCCAATGATTTTGAGTTCTGGAAAGGAACTGATATTAACCAATATTATATAAGTACGCAAACGAATAGATTCTGCCGTCCCAATATACGACTTGCCGACAATGAACGTGTTATTTTAAATAAAGATTACTTTGCTATTCATCCGAAATTGATTTGGAGGCAGACTGCCCAATATCCCATTTGCGCTATTGATAAAAAAGGTATATGGTTTGGAAGAAGCATTCAAGCAGGAATAATAAAACCCGAATATCAGAAACGTTTATCATATGAATATCTGTGTGGTTTACTGAACTCCAAATATTTGCGTTTTTTATATGAGCAAAATGTCAAGGAAGGGGGACGGGTATTCCCACAGGTAAAATTGGAGCATTTAAAATCGCTACCAATTGTGCTGGAAGACAAAGAAAAACAGGAACAAATTGAAAACATAGTAAATAATATAGCTAATACAAAGCAGGCTAATCCCTCTGCCGACACCTCTGCCTTAGAATCTGAAATCGACCGATGTGTATATAAGCTTTATGGTTTGACTGAAGAAGAAATAGCGATAATAGAGAAAAAGCAAACGGACTTTTAAGAGTCCGCTTTGGAGATTACAAAAAGTATCTCTATCTTTGCAGAAAAGTTAAAAGGTAGTTTTGAATATAATAGTTAATATACATTTAGAAGATTATTGTAATAATGACATGCAATGAACTTTCAAATTTAATTATTCAAAATCGTGACTCTATAGCCTTTCTTGTAGGCAATGGAATTCATAACTATGAAATTGGGGAAAAGGATGTCAAAAACAAACTAAGTTGGAAAGATTTGTTAGAAAAGATCAAACGTGAACATGGGCTCAGTTCACTTGGTGAAAAACCACAAGAAGGAATAACTAATCCAGAATACTTTGATTTGATTGAACTATTATACATACGGCAACATACAATTAAAGAAAAAAATGAATTCCAAGAATCTATTAAATCAGATGTTGAGATTACAGAAAACCTTAAGCAACCGAATTTGAATTTTTTATCAGAATCATATCGAGTTGGAACTGAAAAAGGAAAAACAGGCAGTTGCACATCATTATTTGTCAAAAACGATGGTTTAGTGAAAGCAGAATCTGTAATAAATGAGAAAGTTCTGTCAATACACGATGATTTTGGGTTCCCACATGGAAACGTTACTGCTACATATGATCAGCAGAATTTTGCGATGGAATTGTTAAATGGAGAAGCAGGGAAATTCTATCAAATTAAAAGGGACATAAAAGAACTTTTCAAGGATTACTCTCTGCAGGATTGGATATTACCATTCCTTCAATTTACGAGCAAAGAACAGATTCCAATTATGACAACAAACTATGATGAGGCATTAAGCAAGAAACTGAATATGACACGGCATTGCAAAATTGGCAATTCAGATTCTCAATTTACATCTCCATTTGAGACTTATTTTTCAAAAACAGATATTGAGTGCCCTTGGAAAGAATTTGCTGTTTGGCATATAAATGGTATGGTCAGTTATCCGCAAAGTATCAAGATCGGATACTTGGATTATGCTAAGATGTTCAATGCTATCCGTGAAAGGCTATTTGTTCCACACGGATCAGCAGAGATATTTTCTCTTATAAAAAATAAAGACGATCTGAGTAACACATGGATTAGCATCTTCTTTTATCGAAACCTCTTTATATGGGGAGTTGGTCTGAATGAAGATGAATATGTACTTCGCTGGCTTCTTGTAGAAAGGGCGAGGTATAATTTACTTACTCACAAGAATTTGAAAGGTTGGTATGTTCATTTGGTTGATAAAGATAAACCATTGTCTGATGGAAAGAAAATCTTCTTAAATACAGTTGGTATTGAGATAATAGAAGTAAATAGTCATGACCTTCATGAAAGTGTATGGAAACAAATAATGAGTGAGATATGAGATTAAAATTAAAAAAGGTATTAACAAAAATGCGGGATGAATCTCATGATTTACTTTGAATTCGAAAATTACCCTCCTCGTCTATCACCTCTACGGTCTGACAGAAGATGAAATCAAAATAGTTGAAGGGGAATCGTAAGAAAGTTGATGAAAAATTTGGAGGTATCGAAAACAATTCCTATTTTTGCATCAAAAAGAACAAGTAAAAATATAGGATTATGCCAGAAATATTCAGATTTTATGGTTTCTCCTTCTTCTTTTACAGTAGGGAGCATGAACCGCCACACATACATGTGGAAGGGAATGGAGGTATGGCAAAATTCGACTGGGACGGAAAGGAGTTCGTGCAAGTTGAAAAAGAAGGGATAAAAGCGAACGACTTTAAGAAGATAAAGAAAATAGTTGATGACAATGCTGATATTATCCTTAAGCGTTGGAAAGAGTATTTTGATAAAGAAACAAAGGAGGACTGAACATGAAGATTACGAAGATTTGGTTTGATGCCGACTATATCTACGGCATGGACGAAAAGGAAAAGGAGTACAAGCAATCATTGCTATGGTATCCAAAGTTGCGTGATGCCTCTGACGAAGAACGCAGTAAATACGCCTTCGGAATGGGTGGCATCCATTGGCGCAACCTTGACGAGGACATCAGCTTTGAGAGCTTCGAGTACGACGATGCTGAACCGAGTGCTTTGCAGCGTTTCTTCTTGACACACAAAGAAATCAACGTTGCAGAGTTTGCCCGTTCAATGGGCATAAATCCTACGTTGCTACGAAATTATATTAATGGTTTCAAAAAGCCTTCGAAAGAACGTGAGGATGAAATCATTTCCCATATTCACAAATTGGGCGAAGAGATGTTGGCTGCTTAATTAGCGTATGGCAGAGATTTCTTGGGTCGCTTCATTCTTGATCTCATCACATTGTGATTGATTTGGAGGTATCGACGAAAACAATCACTTCAATTATGTTGAAAGTGTATTGCTCAGTATTTGTAAGATTACGGTAGTAAAGGCGGTTTTCTTGAACCACCTTTACTACTCTTTCGGTATCAGGAATCTGTCACCAGTCTGCTGAATAAGGGCTTTGCGGGCTGCCGCTGAATAGCCAGGGCGCTCGACCTTGGCACCGAGTCCTGTCGGGGTGCGGAGGAATTGTCCGTCTTTCTCTGGCTTGACTGCCATGTCGTTGTATTTAACGATGAGGTAGTAGGCTAACTTCTTCCAATGCTTGAGCATCTCCTGGGCTTGCATGACGGAATAGTCGTTGAGCATCTCGATGGCGTCTTCCTTGTCGCTGGCGT
>Ga0247609_10006452_pt1 | contig 11292 bp, 17 predicted proteins | sample 172DNAGHGlowgp2_FD_193487 | JGI IMG/M metagenome (GOLD analysis project Ga0247609, IMG submission 193487) | Sheep rumen microbial communities from Palmerston North, Manawatu-Wanganui, New Zealand - 1728 DNA GHGlow gp2 | ecosystem: Host-associated > Mammals > Digestive system > Stomach > Rumen ... | reverse complement strand
CGATGGTGTTCACCTCCTCGGCACCCAGCTCGCTCCACTTCTTGGCGTAGAAGTTAGCGGGATCAAACTGATCCTTACCATTACCCAGTTCGCGCATCATGCGAGGCACATCCGGACCCTTACACGTCCAACACGTGGCGGGCTGCATATCGGCACAGATTGAATCGCGTCCGTCGGCAGTCTTGAGCATAATGCCTGGGGTACCTGTACGCAGAATCTTGCGCATATCCTCTAAGGCGTGTTTATGGCCACGAGGAGTGTTGTAGTGGCGCGAGAAGGCGTAGCCTGCCCACAGCACCACCATCTCAGGACGCTGCTCGAGCACATCCACCTCCTGCGACGAGTTATACTTCGACTTGAAGGTCGTGTCCTCCGTCATTGCCCATGTCTCGTACTCGCGGGGATAGTCGGCCTTGAACTTCTCGTTCTGAGCAATGATTTCGTCCTCAAACACGGTGCGCTTGTTGTTAAATACACTGGCCACCTCGGCTCTGCGCTCCATCAGCGACGAAACGAGCAGTCCCAGGATAAAGACCACTACCATTGAGCCTCCAAACAGGAGCCAACCTTGCCATTTCTTTAATGTCTTTGCCATAATATTTCGTTTTTTAATTCTTCACTCTTCACTTTTCACTTTTCACTTAGAAGGTTTTGTAACCATTCGGGTACTGGTGAGGGAGGCAGTGGTGTCACACCTTCTGCATTCGGTGTCGCCATCAGCGAGTTCATGCCGCCGTGGGGCACGTTGCGATGGCAGTCCCAACACACCTTTCCACCTTGGGCCTGTTGTTGCATATAGCCCATACGGCCCGTCTTTACAAACTCCGTATTCAGCTGCGTATGACAGCGGATACAGTTGTCCATCACCACCTGTCCCGTCAGCGTCTCGGCCATCGGCGCCTGACGTTCTGAGTGCATCACGAAGTATGCCGTGTGCTTCAGACCGTCCATCGCCTTGAACCCATATTTCAAGGCTAAGTTCTGATGGGGTACATGACAATCGTTACAGGTGGCACCGTTCGACTGATTGTCGATACGTCCGTGCGAGGAGTGGCTCCACGTAGCGTAGTAGGGAGTCATGATGTGGCAGTTGACGCAGGCCGACGGGTCGTCGCCTATAAAATAAGTATGCGCCCTAAGCAGATACATAAATAATCCGCCGAGGCCGCATACGACACCCGCTATCACCAGCAAACCTACCTTTTGACGATACGATAGCCAGTTCTTAAAAGCAAAAAAGTCCTTTAGCTTCATCCGTAAGTTATTTGTTTTGGGGCAAATATACGAGAAATATTCCAAACTTCCAAATTTTGGATCAGCAAATTCAAAGAAATTTTACCTGATATAGTTCATGAATGCAGGGCATTCGTTGCTTTCTTGATAAAATCTCTTCTGTCCACAATTTTTGTTTTTGATTTCGACGCATTTCAAGCACCTTTACAATTCGGCCTGATTTAGCTTGTAATTCAGCCTGAATCATCGCCTAATTCAGCCTGAATTATCGTGTAATTTGTACTGAATTACAAGGGGGATTATCGTCGGACTCACTCTGCTCTTGCCCGTTGACTTTTCCTTCGGCCGTCGAGCTAAACCTTTGTCACTTCGATATAAAAACTGAACGGACGGAAGCCGTCGTTGCAGCTGATCATTGCACTCATGGGATTCTTCATCCATCCGTCGTAAAAGTTGCCCTCACCTCGGGCCAGCGACTCCACGAACTCTCGCATGGAGTACCATGCCGACGGACACATTCCTTCTGGCTGCTGGCCGTCGATGGAAATCCACTGTTGTCCCTCCCTGACATCGCAGGTGTGCTCAATCGGGTTCTCGTATTTCGCCATCAAGTCCTCATAGACGGTCTGGCGAATGGCTGTGATTCTTACTTTGTTCATATTATCTTTCGGCAGGTAGTCCCTTTCATAAATTCACTTAAAACCAAGGACAAAGGTACTCATAATTCCACGATTATTTGTATCTTTGCCCCAATAATTAACAAAAGTTGAACCTTGTCACGACTCGGCCAATTCTAAGCAAGCTTAATTGGCCCTCGCTGCTCCAAGATTTAGGATAGTTTATGACAAAAGTTAAGATTCAAACCATGTTGGGCGACATCGTAGTTCGCCTGTACGACGAGACTCCCATCCATCGCGACAACTTCGTGAAATTGGCGAAGGAGGGGTATTATGATGGGACACTGTTCCATCGCGTTATCAAAAACTTTATGATCCAAGGAGGTGATCCCGATTCGAAGGGTGCGCCTGCTGGCAAGATGCTTGGTGTCGGTGGCCCTGACTACACGCTTGAAGCAGAGATTAAGGACGGCTTGTTCCATAAGCGTGGTGCTTTGGCTGCAGCACGTCAGGGTGACGAGGTGAATCCTGAACGCCGCAGTAGTGGCTCTCAGTTCTACATCGTTTGGGGAGATGTGTATAACGAGGGACAGCTTCGCCAGTTCTCCAGGCAACTGAGGATGCAGAAAGTGCAGGATGCCTTTAATGCACTTGCTGCTGAGCATCGCGCAGAGATTATGCAAATGCGCCGTGATAGGAATCGTGAGGGGCTTCAGGAACTGCAAAACGAACTGGCAGCTGAAGCAGAGAATAGGGTAGGGAAGTCTGGTCTGACCGATGAACAGCTGAAGATTTACTCTACTGTTGGCGGCACTCCCCATCTTGACGGCCAATACACCGTGTTTGGTGAGGTCGAGGAAGGTCTTGATGTGGTTGAAATGATTCAAGGCACCGCCACAGGACGCGCCGACAGACCTGTAGATGACATTGAAATGAGAATATATGTCGTATGCTAAGACTTTGACTGGAATCGGCAACAAGAGCTTCTCTCCATCATCGAGCACCTGACTGGCAAGGAAGCGATAGAATTAGTGAGGATGCGAGAGCAGAAGGTTTTAGCTTGACAGGCCAACCGAGAATGATTACTGGGACAACACAATTTCCATTGTCGTTTTCTGGACTTTCATGCCCATGTTCCTGTAGAAACTTAATGCTGCATCGTTGCCCTCCCATACGTTCAGGGTGATGTTGTTGCAGCCAATGGACTTTGCATAATCACGGACATACTCATATAATGCTTTGCCAACGTGTTTGCCGCGAGCCTTTTCATCTACACAAATATCATCAATATACAGGGTCTTAATGTCCTGTAGCAATTTGTCGTCCCTGACAACTGTAATCAGACAGAAAGCATGCCCCAATATTTTGGACTCTTCTTGCCCCCTGGCAGAGACCGTCCCCCCGTCTGGTCGGGGGCCTTCTGCTTCAAAAACGAAGATAGGTTTGCTGTCGTCGCCTATCAGAGCTTCAAGTTCCTGTTCATTATATTTTGTTGTATTGGGTTTGAATAAGTCTGGGCGCAGTACATGATGCACCATATTCACTTGGTGCAGTAGATCGATGATGCGTCCAATGTCGTTTTTGTTTGCTTTTCTAACCATTTTATCACATATTTTCTAAACCATCGCCAAAGTTAGTTATTTCTCCCTGATAATTCGTATTTTGGGGCTTTTTATTAGGATAGTTTATGAAAAAGAATTGCCTTTCCCCAATCACGTCTGTCTAAATAAGGAGCCGATTTTTCGTTTTTCAAGACAAAATAAAATCGCAAACCAGCGCGAACGGTTGTGCCGATGACACTCTTTATTGGCATGAAAAGCGCATGAAAATGAGTAACGAAGCTGAATGTGCATAGTATTCAGCCTGAATACACATCGCATTCAGGCTGAATACTCATGCAATCTGCACCAGAAAAGGACGTAATTCAGGCCAAATTAGCGCGTAATTCAGCCTGAATTGTAAAGGAAAGAAGTGCAGATTTTTGCTAAATAAAGTGTAAACGCCTGAAAATCAATCATTTAACAACTATGCTCAAAATGGCTATATTTCTGACCGAGTGACGATTTGGTGACGAAGAATCGAAACTGAGGCATAGTTGTTATTTAGACAAAGCGTTCCGTCTCAACTCTTGGTAATATGAGATTCTCGCCCGCTTTTCGTCGCTCGGCCCTGCGGGACACTTAATTAATTCAAGAAGTTTAACAAGGAATTCGGACGATAATAAAAAAAGAATTCGTATTTTTGCACACAAAAGAAATCTTATGTTTAGCATCAAGGACATATCTGAGTACATCGTGCTGCTCATCACAGCCTTCGCCAGTCAATACAAGATGACTGATGTCGAGGCCTACCGCTATCTGAGCCGCTATGGAGCTATCAAGGTGGCTCACGACTTCTACGACGTGATGCACACCCAACCGATGGGCGACATGGTGCAGAGCATGGCCTCGTACTGCCACAGGAAAGCTGCGGAAAGCGAGAGCAGAGCAAACTCGCTTGCTTTGCCGAGTGATAGCAGGTTAGACGAAGTAAAAGGAGGGCATCTATGATGCTTGGAACGGAGTGCGCCCTCGCTAAACTCTCCAAAATATGACCGAGCCTAACGTTACCCCACAGGAGTTCAATCGTCTGAAGGAGCATCTGACTGTCAGCTTGATTCAGATGCTCGTTGAGGAGCATGGCTACTCGCTTGAGGATGCATTTGACCGCGTCTATACTTCGCCCATCTTCGAGAAACTTTCCGACCCCAACACAGGCCTTTTCTTCCAGTCTCCCCGCTATGTTCTTTCGTATATAATATAAAGGTCTTTTCATCCCTGAGTTGTACCCGTTATTCTTATAGCTGTAGCCTCACACGTAAAATTTGTGTCGAATAAAGATATTACATGACATGCGGTCTGCCTTGAAATTTCACTCTTCAATTAATTATATTTTCTGGGAGTAAACAATATAGATTCAGGGGGCAAACATTATATCTACAAGGTCTATCTTCTGCTGTTTCTTTTCGGTGGTCGCTTGAAGGACTTCCCGGAACGAAGGGGTATGACAGTCTTTTGTTGCAAAGGTTTAGTTCTTGGAAATCCTTGACCATGGTATATTCGGATGCAAAACAGTTCCAGACAGGGGGCTTCAGAAGGGGGTGTCCTCTTCCGACAGTTGGAAGATGTCTGGCTGAATGGCATGGACGGACGCAAGCCATCAGTAACCCCCGTATTGCAAGTTCCCTCCTAAATTGTTAGAGAGATTTTCAAGATCTTGTATGATTCTTGGAGTAGGTTCAGTGCTCATAAGAAGAGTTTTTATTACCTTGTAAATGAAGCATTAAAGGTACTAATTTTTGCCGACATGGCAAAGAAAACGCTTCTTTTTTGTGCCTTTATGATTTATTCAGGTTAAAATAATGATTTCTTTTGCAAAGATACAACTTTTTCCTCTTCGTCGTTTGCTTATTCAAGATTATTTCGTAAATTTGCCCTCAGAATGACAGTAAACAATAAGTCAAACCCTTTAAAACATAATTTGCCAATGGAGTAAACCACAGAACTAATGAACGCTATCGACCTATTCGTGGGCTCAGCCTTGCAGGGTCACAGAGATTTTAAACCCAAATTTATTAACTTACAGATTAGCGTTTCTGTTCGTACTTTGACATAAGATTTGAGCTTTTGCTCTTGTTCTTTGGACTCGAAACCGCCAAAACTTCGATAATAGCAAGAACAAGCAGATAAAAGGCTCGCGCTGTAAGGCGTGGGCTGTCTGTGCTTGTTGCTATTAAGGTTACTTGGCGGTACCAGAGTTTAGATAAGCACCGAACGGTTCCGCCTTTATTTATTTTTTTATGATAATAGATAGTAGTTATTTTGGTATAAAAAATTATATCACTTTTGTTTCATATATCACTTTGTGCTTTATAATGTTATCTTGTGAATGTAAAAGTACTTCAAAAGAATCTCAAAAAATAATAGAAAAGATGGAGTATGGTGCCAAACAAGCTAATAGACAATGTCCTATTCATCCAGATGAGTTTACAACCATTCAATCTGTTTTCATGGTAGGAAAAAAATATAACACAAAAATTATTATTGATGATGCAGTGATTGATTATTTTTCTGCTGAACAATACAAGGAGAAAATGCTGCAAGATTTTGTGAGTTTGAGAAGTCGAGCAGATATTAGAGAGTTAGGGAGATGTTTTAAAGAGGCGGGAATAACGATGAATTATTACTTTTATACTCCCTCAAACGACTTATATTGTAGTGTAGAATTAACAGGTGATGATTTAATAAATTATTAGGAATATGGAGTATTTTTTAAGTATTTTAATGATATCTGCGTTCTTTTCCCTGATAAAAATTTTGGGTTTTTTATATCAGAAATACGTTTTGGGAACTATAAAAAATGATTCTTGTGAAGGAGTAAATTTTACAATTCTTAAAGAAGATGATGAGTGTCTTTATATTGGAGGTAAACGATATATTCTTTCACAAATGAAAGAAATAATAGAAAAGACTAAAACAATAAAAACAATCAAGTTTTATGAGGGAGATAGTATTCAGTCTGCATTGTATGCTACATATCAAAAGGGTAATATTATATATCAATCTGGTAAAATAGTAAATATTAATGATATATAAATAGGATCAGTGGGGAAGGTTTCATATCCTTTCCATTCTTGAATGATTGCGAATTAGCGAGATTTGATGAAAGCGGCCAGAATTTTCATGTTTATTGTGACTATTGTTCAAAAAAGTTGGGTGTAACCCCTTATGATAAAGGACGTTACACCCAACTTGTTCTGTTTCAGAATCTTGTGATAACTCCTCAACAGCAGCCTGTGTGGCGGTGATTGATTGATTACTATCAATGAGTTAGGGGCTTGGGCTAAACTTCTATTCCTTTATTCCTTCGTCGGTAGCCCAACTGCCCATTTTATAACCATCTTCTTTCAACTTATCATATAGTCTCTTTCTGTAAATTGCTTTCTTCATTTCACTATTGAATATTATGAAATCAGGCAAGTCATATTTGCCAACAATTACATCATAAAAAGATTTTCGCTTTTCTTTGATTGTCAGATTATGTCGGACAATAGCTTCTAATGCCTCCTTGCGACAATCGTCAACACATTTTGAACATTCTCCATACCATAACCATCCGTCACAAAACTTCACTTCATAAGGATATACAGGAAAACTACCATCGGCTTTTGCAACGTCCTGATAATCCTTTTGAAAATGTAAAACGTCATTTGCATCTAAATAAATATTTTTCCCAAGCTTCTTTTGACAGGAGCATATGATAATAGGAAAACAAATGTTACCATACAATATGAAAGATGAGAGTTTCATAAATTACCCCTCCTTCATTTTATTAAATATTAAAAACAATTCCATTAGTCTTCATTTTATCCCAAAGCAAGCACCCATTATCACTTTTTATCATCTTTCCAGCTTTCGTAATCAAAGGCTGAATAAAAAGAGTAGGTTCTATGTTTTTGTCCTTTATAATCTCACATAACTTTGCAAAACTGTTAGGTGTCTGTAATTCTTCTTCATCACGAATGTAAACATTTTCAAAATCGACACCAATCAGAATTTTCTTTATACATCCTTCTATGTCACAAAACTCGCTACCATTAGATGAAATAAAACGAATCTCATGCTCTGACTCATAAATCTTCGATTTTTGTTTCATTTTTTTCTCCAATGGCAGATCTTCCTTTAATTCTATCTCTATCTTATAATCAATTTGAAAATCCGTAAGACATGGATTCTTCTTCTTAAACAAATCTCTATCCAAAATGATACAGGCACCTTTATGTCTGTCGGCATAAGCGTCCCACATATTAGGTAGCCTATAGCCTTTATCTAAATGATACCATCCTGAATCATTTGGCTCTGTACAAAAACATACATATCTGGATTTATCTGCCAGCTTCTTTGCTTCCTTTTCCCCTATCCCTTCTTCAGGTTTCACAAAATAGCGAAAGAAATTGCGTTCACGCAAATCACTCGACCGTGATAATACAGACATCTTTATTTGAAAAGATGTGAGTATCTTTAGAAGAGTCCGTGCGTTTGTATAATAAAACAAGTCCATCCTCTTAACCATTGACATTATTTCTGATAATATTTCATTGACATCTTTTTTTATCTGACGTTTTAATCTTCCAGATGAGGAATGCGTAAAGACATCTCCATGAAACTTGTAGAATTAGACAAGAAGTCTGTACACTTCTTTACAAAGTCTTCACCACAATTACATGAGCGAATCACTTTCTCAGCTTCGGGAATATTATATCCACTCACTCCCTTTTGCATTCTTAATGCATAAGCTGCCAATGCTGTCCTGGTCTGAACACTTGATGGTTCTGCCCATTCGTCTTTCAATTGACTTACAAGGTATTCTTTTGCCGTCATTAAATTTTTTTTTCAATTATTAGTGATACGATAAATATCAATATAACTTTAAATATGATAAAAAATAGATTAAAAAGATTAGCGGGGACGGTTCTAAGTGATCACTTTTTTATTCACCTCATATCCTTTCAATTCTTGAATGACTGTGAGTTTGCGAGGTGTAATTTGGAAGTAATCGACAAAGTCGCTTAACTATTCCCCAAAAAGTCCCCGCAGATTCCCTTCTTGGGAGATATTTTGGCGAGATTTCTGGTGCCAGAATCAAAAAGTCAACGCTTCCTTATGTCGTTCTATGTCTGTCGCTCTCTCCGCTCATGTCGTTTTCGTTAGAAATTACGCGGCCTTGCCCATTTCGTACAATCTTTCAGGGGCGAAGTCCACGCCGTTGAACCACTCCAGCGTCCAGTCGGTGAGGGCGAACTGCACGAACTTGTCGTGCTCCAGCAGTTGCTCGCGGAGCTTTCCGACGAGCAACGGACGGAAATCTACGATGCGGCGCTCACCGTTGTTGAACTCCAGTTCCATCGTGTAGTCGTGCAGGTAGTCCACATCGACCACTCTAAGCAAATCTTGATTCTCCATAATCGTTTATTTTAAAGGGTCAATGGGCAATGCTTCTTCACCGGCCTGCAGGCGTGCCCAGTTCGCCATCAGCTCGTCGTGATGCTCGTCCATCCACTCGAACACCTTCTTTAGTGCCTTGCGCGGTAGCTGGCCCTTCACCACGCCCTTGTGAATAGTGATGGTGCAGCGGTAGTCACCGTAGCGTACGTGGAAATGCGGTGGGTTGTGGTCGTCGCCGAACATTGCAATTATCATACCGAAAAATCTGCAAATCTCTGGCATAATTTTCTCGCTTGAATCATTTACGTCGACAAAGATAAGCATTTTCTTTTAATTATTTTCCGTTTTCCCTGTTAAACTTCTTGAATTAATCAAGCGTCCCACAGGGCCGAACGACAAAAAGCGGACGAAGATGCATCATTTTGCAATCAGCGGGTCAGCGGGGACGTTCCTTTTTGATCATCTTCTTTCGCTTTGGATACCCTAATCAGGGAGTTGTCGACGGAGTCGCTTGGATAGTCCAAGAGTCCCTTCTGATTCATATTAGACACAGACCTTTCGTCGTTTCTTTCCCTTCTTTTGTGTGCAATACGCTCTCTTGCCGTGAGGGCGTCGCTGTCGGCCGTCCAGCATGGTGTCACGGTCTTACCATGAATTTTATACCTGTGATTATAATACTTGCATCCCCCGGTAGCAAGCAAAGATCGAGCGGCTGCTTTGCTCGTCGAAGAAGTGGGTTGCAAATTATGCTTTCACGCCAATGATAGTTGCATTCGATGGCTTCACCCGGTGAATCTCTGTTTGGATGAAGCCTGCATTATCAAGTATCGTCTTCAATTCCTCTGGCGAATAGGTCGTCATGCCCTCCACGACACTTGTCCACATGGAGTCACCGTCAACAACCTCTACCATGATGGCGAATTTGCCGCCGGGCTTCAGTACACGGTTCACCTCTTGCAGACAGTCAGGCAGATTGGGCCAGAAATATACCGTCTCAACCGCTGTCACAAGGTCGAACTTCCCGTCTTCGTAGGGCAGTTTCTCTGCTGAGCCCTGCGTAACGAATACTTGTTTGTCGAGTACATCGGCATTCACCTTCTTGGCTTTCGCCACACTCTCCGCAGAGAGGTCAATGCCATAGACATTAGCGTTCTTGCTCCGTTTCAACAGTCGCTGTAAGGTAGCCCCGCCCCCACATCCGACGTCAAGCATCGTCCAGCCATCTTGAATATCGATATGTTTCAATCCCCAGTTTGTCAGAGGCGCATGACAGAGGTTCATGAACTTCAGCATGGCGCGTCCCATCCGTCCTTGCGGACAGGCACAGTTAGTGAAAAGCTTCTTTAATAGTCCCATCATCGTTTTCTTTTTATAAAAGGTGGCTGATCGTCACCGACAAACCACCTTACTAAACTAAACAAATACTTTATGCGCTCGACCTTTGGTCGCTTTGCTTGCAAAGAATTTTATACCTGTGATTACAAGGCTGCGATTGAGCGAGAGCGGAGTGAAGCTCGTTTCGACTCAGCCGAGCGTGAGCAGGCTCGACCTTAAGTCAATTCAGGAGAGAGGGCGGCTATCCAGGCCTCGATGCGAGTGTCGGTCTTGTCATCCTCGTTGATGTCATCAAGGGGCAGGCCGATGAACTTGCCGTCAATGACGGCTTCGGAATCATCAAAGGTGTAGCCGTCGGTCTCAACTGAGCCGATGAACTTGGCACCGCTATTCTTAATGCCGTTGTAGAGTTCGCCCATACCGCCAACGAAGGTGTCGCTATACGATGAGCACGCTCTACGGCCTGCTGACCATATTTCTTGTTGCAGGTGAACAGCACCATGTGGCGCACACCTTTATGCAGTTCGTAGATGTGGTTCATCAGTACCTGAATCGCTGTAGGAATCGTTGTCGTCGTTCTTGCTTTCTTGCTCTGGCAAGCGTCTCCTTTCGTCGCCGAGCAGCAAGTGACTATGGGTTGGTTACTCATCATTTTTTTTGTTCTTGATTTCGGCAGCAAAATTAGAGAGAAAAAACGAAGTGCGCAATACCTAAAAACGAGTGTTTTAAGCATTGCGCACCATCAAAATCCTGCAAAAGCAGGTTAATCAGAAATGGGTATGCCTGGGATTTATTAACGCTGAATGCGTTTCTTTCCGTTTTGTATCTGCATTCCCTTCCAATTGGCACTTACCCTTTGTCCTTGCAGGTTGTAGATTAGGGGGCCTCCCTCAACCCCTCCCAAGGAGGGGCGATTTGTTGCCTGACCTGTCTTTACGTCCTGAATGCCTGTCGTAGCCTTTTCACCTAGACGGAACAGCTTCACGCCGTGACTGGGCACGGTGGCGCTGATGGTGCCTGTAGCTGCGCCCAGGTCTTCGTCGGCCCAGATGTCGTGGACGGGAACCGCTTCTTCGGCGCCATAGCCCAACTGGGTGAGGTCGAAGGTGTAGGCCTCGTTCTTG
>Ga0247609_10006451_pt1 | contig 11294 bp, 4 predicted proteins | sample 172DNAGHGlowgp2_FD_193487 | JGI IMG/M metagenome (GOLD analysis project Ga0247609, IMG submission 193487) | Sheep rumen microbial communities from Palmerston North, Manawatu-Wanganui, New Zealand - 1728 DNA GHGlow gp2 | ecosystem: Host-associated > Mammals > Digestive system > Stomach > Rumen ... | reverse complement strand
CTATGTTATATTGTTCAAACAATGAAAAATCAGAAACTATATTATCTGGGCGCAATGGTTTTTCCTTGTTATACAAATCAAAACCAAGTGAACTTTGATTATCCACAGAATTGACACCTTTGAATGAATTAAATGGTATTTGTATTGTCATTATTATTTTAAAATTTCATCTTCATTTATTGTCCTACGACCACTTGGATTCACATAAACCATAACCAAATCACCCAAAGCGCGACCAGTCTCATTTTGAAAATGTTTAACTGCTGCAACACAAAAGCTTGCTGCTTGGGTTGCATCACTCGGATATGGATATCTACCATTCTCAATTTTATATTGTTGTTTGCACCAACCCAACACATTGACTTTATAATTTAATGACAAATCAGACGGTTGTTGATACAATCTAAAATTTATCATATCACCAAGACCCTCGTTGGTCATTTTATCACTGAACAAAGTCAATAATTCTTCTACAAAACTAACATCTTTACATGCGCCACGTAATTGAACATATCCCCTGTCTGGATGGTCTGAATCATATTTAAACACCTCATTTCCATTTGCATCCTCAAAACGAACATTCCACCATCCATTTTGAAAGCCATCCCAAGTATCAACAACCCTTTCAAATGTAACCACAACTTCTTCATTTTGATAATGAACCGTCCCATCGCTTCCGTAAACACAAATAACATAAATATATTCTGGCCATTTATCTGTATATCCAGCTTTTCTATAGACAATTGTGTTTTCGGTTTGTGGTGCTATTATGTGTGTTAATTCATTTGGTAAATAATAATAAGATATGTTGCTATCTGCATTTCCAGTAGCCCCAAATATATAACTATTACCTTCGACACAATAATTTATATTTTCATAAAACTCACCATCAAGTTCAAGATAAAGATGCTCAGCGACATTTTCATACAAGTCGGCCTTGTTATACAAAGAGCTACCAGAAAGGTTTATAGCTGAATATGTTACCAATCCGTTGTTTGTTAATTTGTATTTTGGGTATCCTTCTATAATTTCATATGAGAAAGATTGCGGTATTTCATTAAGCACAATACCACCCGTGTCAGCTGATATAGACCCAAAAGTAGCACCACTGATATATGTTCTATTCGGATTAGATGCTGTTGCTGTTACACCGTTAAAATATTCAATCGTAGAAGGTAACAATGGAAGTTCTGGACTTACTGGAAGAATTGTTTTGTCTGACCCGAAAGAATAAGCATAAAGGTCTATATGTGAACCACCACCATAATATCCATTATATGTCATTCCATTCCACACTTCACCATCGCACCTTGCAAACCAATTCAAATAATCTATTTCAGCATTGTCTGAAACTATAACTCGCTTCAAAATACAATAGGATATATCAGAAGTAAATTGTCTTTGAATTGACGGATAAATTATCGTTGGATAAACAACACCATATTCTTCATCATTCCAGCCAGAGCTTAAAGACTCATTATTGTCAACAAATTTCACATACCACAATCCACCGATTAAATAACTTATTGCTGGATACAAAATACCACTTGGCAGTGCCTTGAACACACAACCACCACCATTTCTCAATGTCACGGCTTGCATACTTCCGCTTGGAAATGTAACCTCTTTATCAGTACCAGAATGTCCGCTTACAAAACCATTAAACGAACCATGTACAACACTTCCAAGATGTGAAATAGTGTTGAATTGCTTCATATTCACAGATTGCATCCTTCCATATGTTGAATAATAAGTATAATCGTCATCAACATTATAACCAGACGGTGTGTTGTAATCATCTACAAACAAATCCTGGCTTGGATAAACGCCATTAAATCTTTGTGGTGTGCCAAACACAACTTTATCACCGTTTGTTCTAACATAACTACTTGTTGTCGCTGCACTGTTACAATATGGGTTTGCCAACGACTTTGCTATATTCCAACGCATACACGATTCAGTATTACCTGTATCTATTGGCTCAGTATATCTCCCAACCCACCAATTATCTGAATACATATAGCCGCTTACTGGATATTGTTCAGCCGCTCCTATTGTTAACGAAACAATCGAAGTGTCAAATATTTCAACACTTTCAATAAAAATATGCTGGCGTTCGCATCCATTGGTTTGATATCCAATATACAAATCGTATTTTGTATTTGCTGAGCACAAATAAATGGTTGCTGAACCGTTATAATCCACAACCTCTTCGGACTCCATTTGCGTTTTGTCATATGGATATGCTTCAATCCAATAATTTTCAATTGTTTCATCTATATTCACCCCATCAAAAACAACACAGCCGCCAAAAAATATGTTTTTATTTTCGGCATTACGAGCAATTGAACCGTTGAAATCGTTTGTTATATCTGAATTAAAATCAACAGTTGTAACCATGCCATTAAACAAATCCATTCCAACATTTATTGTTTTCGTAAGCTCAACACCATTCGTATCTCGAACAACAATCTGATACATCCCGCTTGGTAAAGTAAATTGTATTGCAATGTCATTTCCAGTATATGATGTAACAATATTTCCACCATCGCTATATACTATATATTCATAAGGAGATTCCATGTTTTCAAGTCTTATCGTAACATCAGACGCTCCTTCACATAAAGAAAAATCAGAAACATTAATAATCATATTTGATTCCCTATCTAACAAAAGACTGTTCTCGCATTGAGAGAAGAACTCTTTGTTAAATTCATCAATTGCTGTAGAACCAGCATTAAGCCCAAAATAAAAATAATAACTATTCTCATATTGCGGAAGATACATCTGATTTTGATTTTCGGCAGCAAACTGACGTTTGTGTTTGTTGCTATTTTGTGTCAAATCAGAATAATCCAATCCAAGTCTAAATCGATAATAATCAACACTTGTATCCTCGATAGTCCTTATTTGTGTATACGATGTTTCGTCAGAATCATAATCACTCCTTCTGGCTCCATTCACAATACCATATGCTGAAAGAGTGTTACTTTCATCATTAATTTGGACAACGTCATTATATGGTGTCCCAGGTTTTGCATAATTGGTAAACTCACCATTAAAATCTGTTGGATATACATGTTCAAACTCATACATCAAATATCCAGTTTTTTCATTCATCTTTGTGGCAATAAGCCTCCTCTGATTCATTGTTGCAAACATACTTCTGAAATAATCATCAATTATTTCATCCTTAGCAATCAATCCTGATGGGGCTGTATATACATATTTCAAATCTGTTGCACCAGCGGTTTCAACCGCCCTTACATCAACTTTACGCTGTGACATTACAACTCCCTGCTCACATATGCGTTCAAGGTTTATACATGATTTTATATTTGTTTGTGAATTTGAACATGATAAACCAAGAAAATGACCACCAGGATAATATAGAGATTTCGGTTTCATTTCATTTTGTCCAGGACCAGTATAGTTCCAAGATATTCCAGCCGCCTCTGTCATTGGAATTGTGTCAACATCATCATCTTCATAATTGACATCATAATTCTCACTTGCACCACTGTAATATGCAAGCTCAGCGCTTAAAGTATTGTCTGCAACTTGGACTGGTTTGTTCAAATTAGGGTCATTGCTATCTTTTGTTGATTGGTTCTTTTTTGAACACATGGTTTTATTATCCCCATATGCATACAACATACCGTCGGTTTCCATGTTTGTAAGAGCCAAGTTTGTTGGCATAATATACGATGTACTTGATAAATAACGAAATGCCTGTGGAACACCGTAAATATCACAGTCATTCAATGAGCCAAGCAGAACAAGGTCAGTAGCAAATAAATTTATCTTCTTGAATTTCGGATTTGAATTCAATTGCCATTCACATGGTTTAAGATAATAAACATGCTGCCCAACCATCGTTTCTTTTTCATGACATATACCACCGTTTTTTCCAAATATATTTACCTGTGAAAATCCTCTTTTCTTGTGGTAATTATTTGCTTTCTTAACATCACCATTTTTTTTCAAGTCTACCACAACCTTTGAATATGTTGTATGTCCGTTTGTGTTTGTTTTGTTATAAGCAAGAGAACACATTTGGGTATATCTTCTAGATTTTGCAAAAATATTCGTGTTATCCATACATGCCTTTGTCTTGGATTTAACAATTGTATTTCCGCGAAATCTTCTTTTGAGTCTTACATACCTCATCCAGCGAGGAAAATAAATCATCCCATTCACCCAGTCATTATAAAAATCAAAATTAATAACTTTATATTCCTGTGCAAGATTCATTTCAATACATGAAATAAGATAATCCGTCTTGAATGTTATACAGATTGCTTCGTTATCACCTTCGTCGTTTTGATAATCCACAGACTCATGGTCTTCATATTCATCCTTGGCGTCTATTACATCCATTGTTTGTTGAATTAAGTCATAAGTCTCATCGTGTTTTTTTCCATTATCTTCTGTCTTAACCCTTACAGTTTGACTTGTCTTTATACCGTTTTTAGTCACAAGTGGAGCAAAATACCAATTCTCAAGGTCTGGACAAAGACCATCTTCTATGACATTCAAATGCAAACTTTGCGCAACCTTCATTATTTTTCCTGCCCACGAAGCGCGAATACCATTAACCAATTCAGCTAAACCAGCCAAAAAACCGCCAACCAATGCAACAACTCTATTGTATATTGCCACAACTTTGATAAAGACCTTAATCAGAATACACATTATTCTGAACATAAACGGTAATTTTATTCTTATGTTGTTATATGGTATTGGGTTATTTGACCCATAATCCTGACAATGTTTTATTCCCGTAAACTTCTTCTCATTCCACCCAAGAACTTTTCTCTTTTGGAATCTTGGTATATATGATTTTACTGTGTAGACGTTATTCCAGAATAAATCCCTGAAAGATTCGTCTTTTGTATAAGTACCGAATTCATAATCATAATCCTCATGTTTATTACCATCAAGATTTTGTGGATTATGTGGGACCAGAACCTTCGCCCTGAAATAATTGTCTGTATTTTCCTCCATGTCTTCCATTGACATCCGAAACCTTACTCTGGCTCTTGTTGGAATACCTATTTCTGGATTATCTGTTGGTATAAGATTGCCATATTCATCGGTTGCCATATAATCCAAATTCATTGGAATTTGGTAACACCATATTCCATCACCGTTAATGAGCTCTGTGCCTTTTATTTGAAATTCCTCAACATCCCCAGCATAAGTTTTTCTTATCATTTCAATACGTCCCTTTCCAGTTACAAGTTCATCCATATTACCCATATTCTGTGTTGGAACGCAGTTTTTTGATATACCTTGTGATGAATTATCACTAACAACACAACCAATAAAAACACATGTTGGCTCAAATTTATAAGCAATATTTATATCCGCCCTTGTTATCCCAATAGCATCACCTTGACTATTATTACCCCAAAATGGTTGAACATAAACTACTTGATTCTGTGAAAATATTTGACTTAATGTGTCGAATTCAGTTCCACTCTTAAATTGGTTTGGGTTTTCAAACTGTTCTACACTATATCCCTTGTATATAAAATCCCTTGGCCTTTGTGATAATATACCACAATCCGAAAGGTCTAAATCCATGTGTATAACATGTTGTCCAACTGGGACACAAGCCAACATGTAGTCACCGCTATTGTTGGTTCTTGTTGTGTATTTGTAATATTTGTCAAAAACCTCAACTAGAATATTGTTGTCAAGCATATATCTTTTGTTTGGAAACGTACCAACGATTTGATGACAATCAGAAACCTTGTTATCAGGTAAAAGATTATACCTAACACCATTATTATCTTTGCTGGAAACATTTCTGAATGGATAAACACTGTTTATATCGTTTGGTGATTCAGATTCAATAAAAATGCTTATTTTTGCGTTCGGTACGCCGAAACCATTGTTTGCCAACACCCTGCCAACAATTACTCCGTGTTTTGAACTATGTTGTTTATATGTGTCAATTCCGTTTATTTTTAAAGACAATATGTCAAACGAATCATAATCTTGTTCCAAATTAACACTTATATAATTGTCACTGTTTATGTTTGTTTTTATTCTATATGATTTGTTGTTTTTATCCATTCTTTTGCTTGTTAAAATTGAATATCTTATCAATATTATATACTCCTCGACGTTCTCTGTTTTTGGTTTTTAACATTATAAATGGTAAAAATGGCATTGAAATGGCATACAAAAACATATTTACTGTTTTTGCTTTTATTTTTCCAACTATATCTGTTTTTCTGCTTTCTGGCTGATTTTCACCATACTTTTTATGCAGAAAATCCAATTGCCTTGTAACCTTACACGCACACGCCATTATCTTTCTTTTACCCTTATAAGTATATCTCTTTGTGGATATTTTATTTCCATCATGGTATCACCTTCGTTATATAACACGCCATCGGTTGCGGCCAAGTCTATTCTAACCTTTTCACTCCCGCTACCAACACCCCGTGTGTCATCCAACATTATCGGTTGTGAAACTTGAACATTAGAATAACCAACACCTAAATTGTTGTATACAGCTAATTCTATCAAATTTAAAACACCATCAACTTTAGAAATTTCTTTCTCAATATCACCAACATATATGTCTTCGCCCATTAAATGTTTATTGATATCCATATAATCTTTTATAGTGTTGATTATTTTCGATACCACATCCGATTTGTTGTAGTTTTTGTCAACAATCACATCGACTTGAAATTCAAGATTTATTACTCTTCCTGATTTTATTTCAACATAATCATTTAACATTTTATACCTTGTTAGATACTTTTCAATGTTTTTAATAAGTGTTATAGGTAAAAGTGTATCAAGCTGGCCTAAATAGTTTAAACCAAGTGTATATACAACAATTTTATTGTTTTGTTCAACAACACCAATCCTAAATGGGGTACCATATTTTGGTGGTAGACGTAAAATCCTGTCAACATAATCCTTAACTGTAACACAACGCTCTTGTGAACCTTTGTTATATTTTATAAGATATTTTATTTCATTGTTTGACGGGAAATCCTTTCCAGAAACAGAAGGAGTTGTGTTAACTACAACAAGACTTGATTTCACAGCCGAAATGTTATTTCCCCTGAATTCAGCATTCAGATAAGAAATTTTATTGATAGCTCCCTTGGCAACATTGCTTGTTCTTCCACCGCCAACACGATACAAAATAAACATCGTTGTGTTAGGGTTCGGCAATACCCCTAAAGCATCATTACTTATCATTCTGGATATTTGCCATTTTGAAAAATCTGACATATTTTCACCAAGTTCTGGATATTCATAATCATTTCCACTACCAAATATCAATTTGATATAACCATTATCCATGTACTCAGTTATAAATTTATGTTTTACTGGTTTCCATTCACCTTTTGTTACACAATACGATGCGACAGTATTACCTTCAACATCGTAGCCATAATAATATTTTTTCGGTTGGTTTTCGTTGTCAAGTTCTGGTGCCCATCTTTCTGTCTGCGCTAAGCTTTCCACCTCGAAAAACCTGGCACCAGTTTCGCATTCTTCAACCTCACTGTAAAACGCACCGTATGTAGGTACCGTTGTTTGTAAACCGTCTACAACAATAACCGATTCAATGTTCATCACATTTTCAACTGGAATTACAACCTCCATAAATGGTTTTATATCACTTGGGTTTATGTTTTGCCTATATATAACTGAATCTCCAGCAATTACAACCGCAAGTTTTGACACTGTATAGCCAGTGATTATACCATTAGGTGTTGTATTTGGTGTATAGGTTCTATCGCTAACACCATCCTGATTAAATTGTTGTGCAAAATCAATATCATCAAGCACTTCGAATTCTTGGCCACTCGCAGACCCAACCTTTGTACCTCTTTTTATAATTGGAGCTTCATCCCAATTTGGATGATTAACACCGTCAACACCCAAAACACATGAAAACCTAACCTCAGCCATTGCCCCCTTTGGTCCTGGAATCTTCACACCACAATTCCTTGCTATGTTAAACAATGAACCTCTTTCTTGGGCACTATCTATATTTGTCTCCTGATAAACACGGTCAATGTGGTATGATAAATTGTCGGCTACAGCTGCATTCAAATCAACCAACCACGATGCAACAGAAGCATCATCATATTCCAGGTTCAAATCTGGATAATATTTCTTTGAGTATGCAATAAGAGCATCTTTGTAATCATAAAAAGTCCTATTTAAATATTCAATTCTTTTTTCCATTTTTACTATGTTAATTTTACAGCAACGGTTGTTGCTTCTGTATTATTCCCGTTTTGTACTGAATATGTGAGTGATAATATCATGTTGTTATCATCATTCTCGTCTCTATATACATCAAAATCATTAAAAATAACGTTTGGAACATATTTCGATATTTGTCTTCCAACCTCTTCCTTTATTGCGGACAAAGAAACACCATCAAATGCTCCAAAAAGAAAATTGACTAGATTGGTGCCGAATTCTGGGTCTCTTAATTTCTGCCCCTTTTGGGTCAAAACAACATGCATGACCTTTGACCTTACACTGTCAGCATAAGTTTTATTTGTGTCAAGAAACACATTGTCTTCGTTATTGCTTGTAAAAGGATATTTTATCCCGTATTTTTGTGTTAACGCCATGTTAAAATGTTTTATACATAAATAGTTTATGCTAGAAATCTAACAAAAAAATATACCGAAAACGCTATAAATAATCAACACGATATCGATACTATTTATATAAAATTTAACACATGTGCAAAACGCGCTGTTTCTTTTATAACGATTTTACTACAACAAAAAATGCAGCAAGCAAAATACCTGCTGCATATAAACGTTATTTTTAAGAGTTGCCCTAACACTGCCAAATTAAATTGTTTAAGTATACATATTTTCCTCCATCTTTATATATGGCGCTTTATATATCCTTTCTTGTTTGAAATTGTGTTGTAACCATAAGGTCCAAAGTCTTTCACTTAGGAAACCAAGTATCGACATTTGCCATTTCACCGCTTGTTCTGGTATTTGTTGGGTGTTTTTATACCTTGGATACTTCCCAACCTCAAGATTATATTTAACATGCTCTAAAAGTGTTTGCTCACTGTTTATGTTTGTGAATTTCAAGTACATTTCAAGATTTTTGAACAAAAACTCACAATATTTATCATAATCACCAGCCTTCATAATAAAGCCATTTGAATAATACAAATTAGGCCCATTCTTTATGTATTTATCCCAGTCTTCTGCATAATCTGGATAAAGCATCTTTACCCCCATCTCACAAATCAATAAATCATCAAGGCAATTCGAAAAAGCATACCCTTGTTCAACTGTATCTGCTGGTATTACCATTTTTTCGGTTTCCGTTGGCTCCTTGTGGTCTGGATGATAAAATGGTTCACAAGTAATAACATCGTATTCATCGAATATTTTGTCAAAATCCATTTCCTCAGTAACACCACTTAACGGTCTTCTATATTGCATTTGTCCCTTGTATTTGCAACCTTTTACGTTTTTCCATATCCAATATGTACCAGTGTTTTCAATATAAAGGTAGTTCTTGTCAGAAATATTGTCTCCAACATTATCTTTTAATGCACAAACTTCCGTACCATTTGCGGCACCTACCTGTAAAGGCGTGATTACACTGTCTTCTAAAAATTGGAAATCTTTCTTTGTGTAACATAGAGAATAAATCTTTACATCATCACTCTTCGGCCCTTCATATTCATGTGGTAACAAATATGACATATCAATGCCAAGTTCATCTTTGAATATGTCAATCTTTTCCTTTGTTACCTTATTGGTTCGGAAGAATCTGGTCTCAATCAAATTTTGAACCCTTCCACCATCCCACATTTGGTCTGGAAACCCTCTTCTCATTTTTTCACAATACTCTTTTGCTGTTTTTGTTGTATAATGTCTAAACTCAGCCAATTGATAATCGACGTTTGCAAACGGAGAATTTCCGTCACAAGTAAAACCGACATTGTTACAGCATCTCAAATTGTTTGGGCTTGGAGTGTGTGAATAACCACTTCCTTCCCATTTTATATCCTCCAATCCACCTCTGACAATACTTGATACATGACAGTTTTCTGGGAAATCATAAGCAATTTTTGTATCAAATGGTATTGGGTTCGGAAATCTTTCCCATAAAGGCCTATCGTTTACTTCAATAGAATCATTGTCCCCGATTGTCATCAAATTTACATGTATCAAATCATAATTTACAAATTGAGGCATTGACAAATATTCACCTATAGTGTTACACCTATTTAACTTAAGATATTCATCACCGCAATCAATAAACAATATCCAATCATAATAGTTTTTATTGTTGTGATAGCATTCGGTGTATGCTTGAAATTGACAAACTTTCAACCCACGATAATCTATAATTTCTACATACCCATTGTTTACATAATCACCAATCACATCTTCAAACCTCTCACCGTCAATATCATTGTTGTCGTAAATGCAAATACGTGTGACTCCCAAATTTTTATACCATTCAACATAATTTCTAACATATCTATTCTCGTTCTTTCCTATACAACAAACCAGACTCTTTATCTCGTCAGCTGTTTTACGTTGTGGAATTTCAATTCCAAGTTCTGGAAATCGTGAAAAAAAACTTTCCCTTTCTTTTACAGCTTCTTGATTGTTATATGAAACACCAGATGGGTGATACAAAGAGAATGTGTCGTCTATAACGGTTTTAAGACCAAGTTGTTTTGTAAGGTAATAGTGGCACTCACCACCCCAGCCGTATTTGTTGTCTTGTAAATTCTGGTAAGGATAAATCCTGTCAGCAATATCTCTTCTTACCGCCCTGAACCAACCTTCACCCTCTTCAACCTGTCTGAATCCGTTTGTTCCATGATTATACAAATGCAAATTTTCCAATATGAGATTCGTATTTCCCTGACATTTGCTTCCTTTTTCCGCTGAAACTTCATAAACGCCGATGTCTTTTGAATTTACAAGCTTTTCAATTGACACAAGCATCTTTGTTACACTATGGATATCCCTCATCTCAACATCAGCGTCAACGGTTATCATCCATTCAGACCCGTTTTCAACTGTTTTTTTATATGCAAGCTGTCTTTGTCCATCGTTGTATATGTTGTGTTCTATAATTATATGATTGTCATTTGGGAATTCACTTTCGTATGGGTTGCCTACATTGTTATCAACAACAAACGTGTCAATTATGTATGTGTTAAAATAATCCTTGAACCTTCGGTACCAAACTTTTGCATTTTCTGTTTCTTTGTAAGTCAAAATACAAAACGTAACCCT
>Ga0247609_10006450_pt1 | contig 11294 bp, 7 predicted proteins | sample 172DNAGHGlowgp2_FD_193487 | JGI IMG/M metagenome (GOLD analysis project Ga0247609, IMG submission 193487) | Sheep rumen microbial communities from Palmerston North, Manawatu-Wanganui, New Zealand - 1728 DNA GHGlow gp2 | ecosystem: Host-associated > Mammals > Digestive system > Stomach > Rumen ... | reverse complement strand
GGCCTGCGGGAAGATAGTGAAAAAATAAGTTTAATCATTAAACAATGACCCTATAAGCTCTCTCATGCGCTAGCCGCTTCCCTCCCTCACGTGAGGGATTCGAGGGTGGGTCTTTATTATACTACAATGAAAAAGACATATAACACTCCTGAGACACTCATCACACGAGTGAATGTAGAACGAATGGTCGCTAGTAGCCCTCAGCTCAAAGACACCAATGCCAATCAAGGATTCGGGATGGATACCAAGCAGCGTGGTGACTGGGATATTTGGGGTAGCCAACCATTCAAGAACTAATCCCATCTTATTATTTTCGAAACATAAACAACAAACAATAACAACAAACTAATGAAACAAAATTTATTCAAAACCCTCCTCCTCGCAGCAACCCTGCTCGTGGGGGGGGGCAAATTATGCGTGGGCGGATGCTACAAGTTTATATGAACGTGGCACAACAAACGCTTGGTCTGCTGCAGATCTTTCGGATTGGAGCGCATCTTATTGTACACCAACTATTGATGGTGGACTTAAAGTCTCAACCAAAAATGGCGGATGGACATGTACAAAAAGTGTTTCTATAACATCTAATGCTATTGTGACTCTAAATGCAACACTAAAGACTGGTGGTGCAGGTGGAAATAATGGAAGTTACGACTATATCCAAATAGGTGGTATAAAAGTCTGTTTTAATGAGCAAGCCAAGTCTGCTTTTATTGATGTGGATGGTGTTACAACCAATTTAACACTAACATATTCTCGCAATACAGCTTATGCTATTTCTGTCGAAATAAACACCGCTAGTGGTGCCATATCTTATGAGGTTGGTTCTGCTTCAGGCTCTTCTACATCTACTACGGCTATAACGAATGTCGTTTTTGGCCATAGTAAGGCAGGTAGAGAAGGATATGAAATTAATCCAGTTCTTCAGAAAATAGAAATTTTAGAAGAGGAACAGGAGGTAACGACAGCTGATTACACCATAAATTACAAGGATGGAGATGATATTGTAAAGACTACTTCTGGTAATATTGCAGTCGGTACAGTTATTCCTATAGAGAGCACTTTCTGGGTTTCAACAACCAAGTATATAAAGGATGGAGGAGAACCTTCATCATTGACTGTTGCGGCTGGCGGCAGTACTCTTAATGTCTCTGTTTCAGAAGCTCCGATTTACAGCTATACGGTAAACGCCACAGTAGGAGGAAGTACTGTTAAAGAATTGGCTAGTGGCTCCATTTATTCTGGAGAAACGGTAACCGTACCTTATCCCTTATATGTAAATGTCGGTGGTACTTTGTACCAAAAGTCTGCCAATTCTAGTCAGTACAGACAAAATATTGTTGTTACTTCGGACAACCATGTCACGGAGTTTGCCTATACGGAAACTGATATTACACATGTGGTTTATTTTTCAGAAGGAGAAGAGGTTACAGGAGCCATAGCAACAGCAGAAGGGAGCAATATGTCGATTCGCTCATCAAATGCAAAATGCGGATATGCGACGAGCGATATTAATCTAGTAGCTCTGCCTGCAAGTAATTACACAGCAACAATGGTTATTTATTCAAATAGTTCTGGTGGTGCTACCATTAGTTTTGACTTCGATACCGACTATGATGAGGTGGTAACAGGTGCAAGTAACTCGGCTCTAAGGACACATGATTTCACGCTTTCAGAAGGAAAGACTATCAAGTGGAAGGCATCTGGTGACTCAAAGAATGGCCTTGACTTTATTTACATTGTTGATAAAACAGCGAAAGAAATAGCCGACGCTATCGCAGACTGCAAGCGATATGAGACCTCTTCAGCTTTTGCAACCGCTGTTGCTGGCGAGTCCTTCGCCAGTGCTGCTGAGGTGTATGAATTCCACACCGCTTGGCAGATTGCTCAGGCAGATGCTGCCAGCTCGAGTGATATCACAAAGGTGATTCGCAATGCAGCCGTTGCTAATGGTACTGACTGGAATAGTGGACGAACAAACTCTGGTGAGCCATATACAGGCGCACCCGATGATACCTATTTCGATGCTTGGGATAAGGATGTTTCCAATGCAAGCCAAACTATCTATGGTCTTCCTGCTGGCACCTATACCCTTAAGGTAGCTACACGTGCATCGGAAACTTTGACGGACATTGATAAGTACAACGTATGGGTAAATGGTGGAAGTGCTGATGCAAAAGTTCTCGGACATCATGAAGGGAGTGCAGGCAACTTCTTGGGAAATGGTTGGAACTGGACATTTATTCCATTTACTCTTAGTGCAAAAGCTAATGTTAGCATTGGTTTCTACTCACTTCCCGGAAATGGCTCAGGTCTCTGGGCTGGTTGCGACGACTGGCATTTGTATAAAGGTCAGCTCACAACTCCCCTCACCATCGGCACATCTGGTTGGGCGACGCTTTATACGCCGTATGCGCTTGACTTCTCCGGCCTTGGTCTGACTGCTTATACGGCAACTTTTGATGGTAGTACCGTTACACTGACAGAGGTTACTACAGTTCCCGCAAATACAGGTGTAGTACTGACGGGTGAGGAGGATACTTATAATATCCCTGTAATCGCTAGTTCTTCAACAGCAAAGGGGCAGCTTGAAGGTAACGCTAACGCCGCAACAGCTTACGATGCAGTGACAGGTAAGGATCTTTATATGCTGGCTATCAATGCGTCGAATAAAGTCCAGTTTACGAAAGTGACAAGTGGTTCCATCGCAGCTGGCAAGGCTTATCTGCCGGTTGCACAGGGTGGTAGTGTCAAGGCCTTTGCGGTTGAATTCGCTGGCGCGGACGCAATTAGCGATGTCAGAAGTAAGATGGAAGATGGAAGAAATGAGATCTTCAATCTTGCAGGTCAGAGAATGAGCAAGCTGCAGCGCGGCGTGAACATCGTGAACGGCAAGAAAATTCTGGTAAAATAAAAAAGGACTCTCCCCCGACCCCTCCCTAAGCAGGGAGGGGAGAAGGAGGGAGAACGCGAATTAAAATAATAGTAAATAATAACAATGAAATAAAATCCCCCTTAGTAAACTCTCCCCTCCTTGTTTAGGGAGGGGTCGGGGGTGAGTCTTATGAAAAAAATATATATTCAGCCAACTGTACAAATAGTCAACGTACAGACGACTCATACAATCCTGGCACTCTCATTCGAGGAAACCTTGAACACGACTGGCGGCAACGGTTCTGCCGCCCTCTCCAAAGAGGAAGAAGACTGGGAGCTCTGGGACGAGGAGTAGCGAAGCAGGCTTCGCGGTTCACGGTTAAGGGTTAAGGGTTAATGGATGGCCTCACCCCCAACCCCTCTCCAAAGGGCGAGGGGAGTAGAAACCTGAAAGTTAACGCCCCTCCACAGAAAATGCAACAGCTGCAACGTCAATGGCGTTGCAGCTGTTGGTGTATATGGGGGCATGCATCTGTTAATAATTATTATAAGATGATTATTATAAGATGATAATTGAAAGATAATAATTACTTTTGCACTACCAAACTGATATAATTATGAAAATCGAGAACCCCTTTATTGTAAGCGGCTATGTATCTGATGAACTGTTTTGTGACCGTATTCAGGAAACACAAGACCTTACGAATCTCGTGGTCAATGGCAATCATGTAGCACTCTTGTCTCCTCGTCGCATCGGCAAGACGGGCCTCATCTGTCACCTCTTCGAGCAACCTCAGATAAAGCAAAACTATTATACCGTTCTCGTAGATATCTATGCGACAAAGAACCTGGATGAATTTGTATCAGTTTTAGGTCGTGGTATCCTACAGGCTTTATTATCACGTGGGAAAAAGGTAGCAATGGCGTTTGTCAACGGGTTGCATTCTCTGCGCTCTGGCATTGGCTTTGATATCAATGGAAATCCAACTTGGAATCTGGAACTGGGTGACATTCATACACCACAGGTTACATTAGATGAGATATTCGAGTACATCCGTCATGCAGAAAAACCGTGTCTTATAGCAATTGACGAATTTCAGGTCATTTCAAATTATCCAGATAACTCTACAGAGGCTCTGCTGCGAACATATATCCAGCATTGTACAAATGCGAGATTCATTTTTGCGGGTAGCCAGCGAAATATGATGGGGAATATCTTCCTGTCAGCGGCACGTCCCTTCTATCAGAGTGCTACCATGATGAATATTGGGGCTTTACCATTGGAACGCTATACGCCTTTCGCCCAGAGCCTGTTCAGCCGGTATGGAAAAAACTTGGACGAACACGTAGTGGAGCATGTATATCAGCGATTTGAAGGTGTGACATGGTATATGCAACGTATCATGAATCAGCTATTTGCACAAACGCCAGTCGGAGCTTCTTGTACGCCTGACATGATTGAATCAGCTATTGATGCGATATTAGCATCCAATAGCTACACCTATGAATCCCTCCTCTTCCAACTTCCACTGAAGCAGAAAGCATTGTTGATGGCTATTGCCAAGGCCGGTAAAGCTAAATCCTTGACATCTTCGTCATTTATCAAAAACTATCATCTCCAGTCGGCCAGTAGCGTACAGTCAGCTATTAAAGGGCTTCTGGACAAGGACTTTATAACTATGCATCTTGGGGTCTATGAGGTTTACGACAAGTTCTTTTCGCTATGGCTGTTACAGCAGTAGCCGAGTCCACCCGTGGGACACGTATTTTTTCGTATGATTCCCGTCCATTTCGGTGTGTTTCAGTGTTAAATGGCACCCAAAATGCGGGCGTTTAACAACGTTTAACATCTTTCTGCACCCCTCGTCGCCCCATTCTTTGTACTTTTGTCCCGATTTGTGGAGCTATGCCTCCTCATCGCATCCCTCGCGCGCGAGCGTGAACCTATAGTATATTCCTTCCGGAATCAATAATTAAACAATAAATAACTAACTCAAATTACAAACAAATGAAAAGAAAACTACTTTTCGCGATCGTAGCACTACTGTGCTCGGTCGGTACGTGGGCTTACCAAACGCCTGAGGCGAATGGTATTTATTATTTGTACAACACCGCTTGTACCGATGGAACACCAGGTTTCATGAGCTCAGGAAATGGCTATGGATTCCAGGTTGTCATTGACAACTTTGGTTTCCCTGTGAAACTTGTCAGTACTGGAGTAGCCAACACTTATAAGTTTCAGTTCATTCATCACAACGGTTGGCTGTCAGATGATGGATTTATGTATAGTGATGGTGATGAAACCAATCGTGCCCGTACGATCACTGTACAAGATCAAGGTGATGGTAAGTACAAACTCCTAAATACCAATAATAGCCTCGAAATAGAAGACTGGTATGGAAATGTTGTGGGTGACGGATCAGGAAGCCGACACAATTATCTCTGGCAGTTCCTGTCAAAGGCTGAGCGCGACGCTATGGTTGCAGGCTATACGACAAGCGTGAAGTTGGCGGCAGCAACTTCTATGGGAATGCCAGCCAGTGTTGATACAGAATCTGAATTTGATGAATATTTGAGCACGAACTATATTGGTCTTGACCAAAGTGCGAAAATCACAAACGGAACATTCACAACTGCTCATAATACCACCGATTGGAGTACGACAGCTAACTCGAATCGCTCTTTCAACATTGGATGGGGCAATAAGGATCCTAAAGACACGCCTGAAGTATATGAAGGTGCTGGTTATCTAACTCATACTACAATAACTGTTGACAAAGTCGGTCTTTATAAAGTCTCTGTCAATGCCACTTATCGCTGCGGAAACGCAGAGAACAACAATCGCGTAGGTGATCTTGGCTACGATGGCAGTGTGGCTTATTTAAAAGCTAATAATAGTTTTACTAAAATACCAGACTGGTATAGCGGTAAGATTGACGGTAATGGTCCTGATAGCCCTTCGGATGCTAATAGTATCTACTTCTCGGCAGGCAAGTATTTGACCGAGGTCTATGTATATATTGGTGAGGAGAAAACCCTTGATATCGAATTGCATTCTCACGCATTTACCTGGGGCGGTTGGCTGATGTTCAACAACTTCAAGCTGACTTATTATTCAGATGAAGTATCAGATGACGATGCAACTGCTATTCTTGCCACGGCAACGACTCTTGAAGCACGGGAAATGAACGCAGATTTGTTGTCTGCCCTTAGCAGTGCGAAGACCACATTTGATGGAGCTCGTACCATTGCTAACTACAATTCCCTGCAAACAGCTATTGTTGCAGCTCAAGCTTCTGCAGATGCTTACGCACTCTTCGCTCCTGAGCGTACAAAGGCCCTTGCTTTGGGTCTGACCTCTGAGGCTATTGCAGCCCTCGCTCCAGATGTTCAGGCTCTGATGGTAGCAGAGTACAATTATGTCACTACTAATTATTCTTATGGCGTAAGTCTTGGCACTTGGACCAAAACAAATGCAACCGACAGAAATGGCCAGCACTGGGATGGCACTGATGCTTCTACCTATAGTGAACAGGCTGATGGTTGGGGCGATGAATCTTGGACTTGCAGCTATTCCCAGGATATAGCTCTCCCCGCAGGAAATTACGTTTTCAAAGTCGCAGGACGTAAGTCAAGCGATAGTGCCGTTCTCACATTGACCGTGAAGAATGGTGAGTCAACAATTGGAACTGTTAACGATTTCCCCAATGGAGATACAGGTAAGGGTATTGATACCAGCGGTGCTACTAACTTTGGCGATGGGACATTTGCCAATGGTGGTACAGGTCGCGGCTGGCAGTGGCGTTATGTGAAGTTCACACTCGCAGACCCAGCTACCGTAAATGTGGCTGTGAACGGTTCTGCTTCGGCAAGATATCAGTGGCTCGGCTTCTGCAATGCAACCGTACAAACAGACGATGCTGACAACGTAGCTTTGATGGAAGCACTTGTGGCTTTGAATAGTGCCAAAGCAGCTGCTACGCTGACAAAGAACACCACAAATGTGGGTACAGGTGTATTCCAGCTCAATGAGACTACCAACAATAGTACTTGGTCTGCTTATGAGACCGCAAAGTCAAATGCAGAGGCATATACACTCACATCTTCTTCTACGGCAGATGAGGTTAATACTCTTTCTACCGCACTGAGCACTGCCATCAGCAACTACCAGAATCAACTCTTGAATGCTCCCGCAGCAGGTAACCACTACTATATTAAAGTTGCAACTAGCGGACATGCAAAGGAAGGTAATGCTATCGTGCTTGATAGAGTTGCAGAATACCCTGTTTACAGCGACAAGTATATTTCCAATAATACTGGTTTTACGCTCAGTGCTTCAGCGGCTCCTGCTGAATATCTGGCACAGGTTGCTACCTTTACTCAGGTTAGTGGAAATATCTATAACATCAGTATAGAGCGTGAGGAAGGAACCGTTTATCTTACATACGGTTCGTTGAATGATAGCAAGGTCAATTGGAAAGAATCTCAGATTCAGGCTACCACAGAAAGCTCTAAGAAGGGCGAATTCAAGATTGTAGCAACAACTACAGCAAATGTGTTCAATATCGTGAATACGACTGCTACTGGTGGCACAATTGCTTGCCAGACAGGCGGTAATATTTATACCGAAGCTGGAAATGCGGACTTCACTCTTGCAGAAGCCTCTCAGGCAAGTGTGACGGTCAGCGCTAAGGCTGGTAAGTACGGTACTGTTATCTTCCCCTTCACTCCTGACGTGAGCACAGGCTTTGATGACATCACTTTCTACAGCTGTGATGCCAAGAATCCTGAGACGAGCAACGTCCAGCTTACCGAGGTCGCAACTCCTGCGGCAAATGTGCCATATATCATTAAGAATGATCGTGGTGTTGACTTCAGCACCGATCTCGAAGGTTGGGGTACAGCTTCAACTACATCCTACACAGCAGGTTGGTTGAATGGTGTTCTTGCAGCTACTGTAGTTCCTGAAAATAGCTACGTCCTTCAGACACAGAGCGGTGTTCAGGCTTTCTATAAGGTTACAGTTGATGATTTCGAAGTTCCTGCTTACAAGTGCTATCTCGATGCTTCAGCAGGCGAGGCGAAGGCTCTCTTCCTCGACTTCGGCGATGCTGACGCAATTAGCGATGTCAGAAGTAAGATGGAAGATGGAAGAAGTGAGATCTTCAATCTTGCTGGTCAGCGCATGAACAAAGTCCAGAAAGGCGTGAATATTGTCAATGGCAAGAAGGTACTCGTGAAATAAATCATCATATAAGATATTCAAAGATATGGAAAAGAAAGCATATATAGCACCAATCACATCGATTATGACATTATCAGTTCAGGAGAATGTGATGGTAGTCAGTGGTCCAAATATCTCTACGAACCCTGCAGACAAGGGAACCCCTGTGGACACCAAGCCCACCGGTGATTGGTCTGATATCTGGAGCGGTAAATAAAAATGAGCGGCCTCACCCCCGACCCCTCTCCAAAGGGCGAGGGGAGTAGAAGCCTTTGATTCGATAAGCAACAGCAGCTACAATGTAGCTGCTGTTGTTGTTTTGAGCGTTTCGGTCAGTTTTCGGTCAGGAACTTGGTTTCAAGTTTCAAGTTTCAGGGGGTCGCTGCGCTCAAAATTAAAGCAAAAATTTAAAACAAAAATTATTCAAACATAAAGCTACATGAGGACATGCAACTTTTGAAACTTTGCGTCTCTGCGGTTATAAGGAAAAGAATCAATGGTCGCTGCGCTCAAAATTAAAACAAAAATTACGAATAAAATTAAAGCAAAAATTAAATATTACCTTGAACTCTTGAATTTAAAAATCTTCGCTTTCATCGGGCAAACTGAACTTAAATCAGTCTTTAATCGGAACTTAAATCTGCAGGTTAAAGACAAAAACAAGAAAAACACCTCTGATGATGGCTGTGGCCTGCGGCCTACGGGCTGAGCTCATGAGTGCTCTTATGAAAGCGAGCTTTCAACGCTCACTCCTAAGCACCACCCTGTATCGTCCCGATACTCAGCCGCCCTTGCCGGTGTTTTTAAGGTTTTCTTCTACCTAGAACAAGTAATCTGTGTAGATCCGAGAGATCCGTGTTCGGTAAAAGATATTTAAGTTCAGATTTCCGTCCGATTTAAGTTCCTTATTATCTAACCACAAATTCACAGAGGTACACAAAGGCAGGTCCTCTCGCAACCGAACAATGAATGCATCGTGGTCTTATCGATGGAAGACCGTGGTGCAATGGACTTCACACCGTGGTGTGTTGGGTGGGGAGGATGAAATGGAGGTGGCCGATGCGGTGGAAGATTTAGCAATTTGACAATTTGACTTTCTCAGACTTTGAAATAGTCGAAGCCAATGATGGTATCGATGAAACGGTGGACGTAGTCAGCAGCGGTAGTCGGCCACTGGAAGCCGAGGCGGTAGAGGACCTGGGTGGTGTAGTCGTTGGTGGATTCTATCCAGCGCATCACGTGTTTGCTGCTGACGTTGTAGGCCATCAGGGGACGCAGGAGCGTGACGAGGTCGGGATTCTCCATCATCTGCTCCAGGGCCTGCTGGAACTCAGCGGTTTCAACGCGCTTCAGGGTGATGCCAGCCTGGGCGAAGCCTATCAGTATGTCGCTGAGGAACTGGCGGTGGGTGTTGCAGGGATGGAACACGATGCACTCCTTGGGTGTCTGCGCCAAGAGCATGATGGCATGTGCCACCTCATCGATGGGCGAGAACTCAAAGCGACGGTCGAGGTCTTCGTAAGGCACCATACCTATTACTACATACGCGCGCAGGCGTGCGAGGAAGTTGTTGGTGTTGAAGTTGATCTGGAACTCTCCGTCCTTCTGGCGCGCCGAGAGGTTGCCGACGCGCATGATCTTGGCATTGAGGCCGTGGTGGGCGATGGCGTCGAGCACGAGCTCCTCGGCCTTGTACTTGGAATAGACGTATTTGTTGGCATCGATGTTCTGCCCGATGTTGAGGTCCTGCTCTGTCAGCTTCACCTCGGGGCCGGGCTGGCCGTCCACGCTCAGGCCGGCGATGCTGTTGGTGGAGATGTGGATGAGGCGGGAACCTGTGCGCAGGCAGAAGGTGATGAGGTGACGTACGGACTCGATGTTCACCATCTCAATGTCGTTGCCGGCGGAGAAGTGCTTCACGTTGGCGACGCAGTTGACCACACAAAGTTGAGAGTTGAGAGTTGAGAGTTGAGAGTTGGCTGACGCAGCTTTCTCGAGCGCGTCGGGTTGGGTGATTTCGGCGGCGAAGGCGGTGACGCGGGCGGAGAAGTGATCGAAGACCTCGGTGCGACCGAAGTAGTAGAAATACAGGGACTTGAGGCGGCTGAGGGCCTTCTCGTCGTTCTCAGCACGGACGGGACAGAGGATGCGACCGTGGTAGTTGGTCAGCAGCTCGTTGAGGATGTGTATGCCGAGATAGCCGGTGGCTCCCGTCAGCAGGATATCGCCGATGGGTAGGCGTTTGCCGGCGAGGAAGGAGGAGAGGGTGTTGGAGGCGAGAACAGAGCAGGCCCCCCCTACGGCCCCCGAGGGGGCTTCTGTAGTTTCTGAGACAAGAGGTCTCGTATCCCCCTCGGGGGATGAAAGGGGGGCCGTGAGGCTTGCTGCCAACGCCCTCGGCGTCTTCTGGGTGAAGAGGTCGTTGAAGACGATTTGTACGCCGTGTTTGCTGGCTTCGACGATGACCTTGATGGCGTTGATGCTGGTGCCGCCAATCTCGAAGAAGTTGTCGGTGGCGCCTACCTCCTGAATCTTCAGCACGTCGGAGAAGATGCTGCAGAAGAGTTCTTCTGTTTCGCCCACGGGAGCTACATACTCGGTGGAGCGCTTCATCTCGGGGGCGGGCAGTGCCTTGCGGTTGATCTTGAGGTTGGGTGTCATCGGCATCACGTCCAGCTTCATATAGACATCGGGCACCATATAGTCGGCCAGCGAGGAGGCGGCAAGGGCTTGGCGGATGGCTTCGTCGTCGATGGTCACGCCATCGTCCACTGTGTAGTAGAGCACGAGGTGCTCATTGCCGCCCACCTTGCGCACCTCGGCAGCAGCCTGACGGATGCCCTCGATGTTGAGCGCCTTGTTCTCGATTTCACCGAGCTCGATGCGGAAGCCACGCAGCTTCACCTGTGTGTCGATACGACCGAGGTATTCTATCTGTCCGTCCTCTGTCCAGCGGCAGAGGTCGCCGGTGTGGTACATGCGGACAGGACGTCCCCAGCGGTCCTGCTTCACGAACGGACAGTCCACGAAGGAAGTGGCCGTGCGCTCGGGCAGTCGCCAGTAGCCGCGACCCACCTGTATGCCGGCAAAGCAGAGCTCGCCAGCCACGCCCTGCGGGACGAGGTTGCCTGCGGTATCGACGATGAAGTTCCAGTTGTTGGCCACGCTCTCGCCGATGGGGATGTCCTCGATGCGC
>Ga0247609_10006449_pt1 | contig 11295 bp, 10 predicted proteins | sample 172DNAGHGlowgp2_FD_193487 | JGI IMG/M metagenome (GOLD analysis project Ga0247609, IMG submission 193487) | Sheep rumen microbial communities from Palmerston North, Manawatu-Wanganui, New Zealand - 1728 DNA GHGlow gp2 | ecosystem: Host-associated > Mammals > Digestive system > Stomach > Rumen ... | reverse complement strand
AACAACGCGCCGCCAACTGGCGCAACACCTTCGACACCACGCTTGGCTATGCCCGCCCAAAGATGAGTGACGGCACTTGGAAAACACCTTTCAGCCTCTTCGACACCGAAGGCGAGGGCTTCGTGGAGGGCAACTCGTGGGTGTATTCGTTCTATGTGCCGCACGACGTGAAAGGCCTCATCGAGGCCATGGGCGGCGAAGCGCAGTTTGTATCCAATTTGGATACACTTTTCGTGATGCACCTGCCCCCTGAGTTCTTCGAAAACACCGAGGACGTCACCGAAGAAGGCTTGATGGGCTGCTACAACCATGGCAATGAACCAGCACATCATATCGCCTATCTATACAACTGGACTTCAAAGCCTTACAAGACACAATATTGGCTTCGCGAAATCATGAACCGCTTCTACAAGAACAACATCGACGGACTTTGCGGCAACGACGACTGCGGCCAGATGTCGGCATGGTACATCTTCTCCGCGATGGGCTTCTACCCTGTTTGCCCTGGCAGCGACCAATACGTGCTCGGTGCGCCTTACCTGCCCTATTTGAAAGTACGTCTCGGCAACGGCAAGACCTTGGAAATCAAGGCACCTAATGTGAGTGATGAGAATCGTTATGTGCAGAATGTGACACTCAACGGGCAGGAAATCAGCAAGCTCTATCTCACCCACGAGCAGTTGATGCAAGGCGGCGAACTGGTCTTTGAGATGGGACCGCAGCCCAACCTTGAAAGAGGTTTGAAGGCTGAGGACAGGCCTTATTCGATGACGGAATAAATGATTTTGCGACATACGGCTGCCATAATATGACAGCCTTACAACGAAAAAATACCTATTTTTGCAGAAAATATCTAACCCATGAATATTGCCGCATTGGTTTCGGGGGGCGTCGACAGCTCCGTGGTGGTGCCGCTGCTCAAGGAGCAGGGCTACGACCCGCATATCTTCTATATCAAAATAGGTATGGAAGGCAAGGAAGACCTGTCGAGTTGCCCGTCGGAGGAAGACATTGAGATAACGACCTACATCGCCAAGAAATACGGCTGCAAGTTCGACATCGTCGACCTGCAGCACGAGTATTTCGAGACGGTCGGGAAATACACCATGGAGATGGTGCGCAAGGGCCTCACGCCCAACCCTGACGTGATGTGCAACCGCTGGATCAAATTAGGTGCTTTTGAGGAGAAGGAAGGCCATAACTTCGATAAGATTGCCACTGGACATTATGCCCGCTCGTGGGAAGACGAAAACGGTATCTTCTGGCTCGGCACCGCTGCCGACACCTTCAAGGACCAGACCTATTTTCTCGGGCGCATCACCTACGCCCAGCTGAGCAAGGTCATCTTCCCTATCGGCGACATACCGAAGCCCGAAGTACGTCGGTTGGCCGCCCAATACAAGCTACCGAGTGCAGAACGTCATGACAGTCAAGGCATCTGCTTCTTGGGAAAGATCAACTACAATGACTATATCCGCGAATACCTTGGCGAGATGCCTGGCGACATCGTGGAGCTGGAAACGGGCAAGAAACTCGGTCGCCACAAGGGCTTTTGGTTCCACACCATCGGGCAGCGCAAGGGTTTGGGCCTCAGCGGCGGTCCGTGGTTTGTGGTGAAGAAAGACATCCCGAACAACATCGTATACGTTTCGCAAGGCTACGACCCCGTGGCACAATACACCAACATCGTCCCCTTGGGCGACTTGCAGCCAATGAACCCTAAGTTGCAGTTTGTTGACGGCCAGCGAGTCCGCTTCAAGATACGTCACCAGCCAGAGTTCACCTATGGCCGTATCCGACTTACCGAGCGTGGTGCCGACATTGTCTCCGAGGTGGCCATCTCAGGTGTGGCTCCGGGACAGTTCGGCGTAGTGTATCACGAGGTGGAACCTTTTGTCATCGGAAGTGGAGTAATTATTGAGACCAATGAATAAGATTGCTGATAGAATCCTCTACGAAGATAACCACCTCGTCGTGGTCAACAAGTTGCCCTCTGAGATCGTGCAGGGCGACAAGACGGGAGATGTCTGTCTGCTCGACGATGTGAAGGAATACATTAAGGAGAAATACGACAAACCAGGGAATGTCTTCGCTGGCCTCGTCCACCGCATCGACCGCCCCGTGAGCGGTGCGGTAGTGTTCGCCAAGACGAGCAAAGCCCTGTCGCGCATGACGGTGAAGGTGAAAGACCGCGACTTCCGCAAGACCTATCTGGCCTTGGTGATGAACCACCCACCCAAACAAGCCGACGTGCTTGAGGATTACATCGTCAAGAACGAGAAAATGAACAAGTCGTTCGTCGTGCCCGAAGGGACCAAAGAGGCCAAGTTGGCGCGGTTGAGCTATCGCGTGGTTGGAAAATCAGATACGTTTTATCTGCTTGAAGTTGAACTGTTTACAGGAAGGCATCATCAGATTCGTTGCCAATTGGCTCACATCGGATGTCCCATCCGTGGCGACTTGAAATACGGCTATCCACGCAGCAACCCCGATGCCTCCATCAGCCTGCACGCCTGGCGCATAGCCTTTGAGCATCCCGTCTTGAAGACACAATTAGAGATTACAGCGCCTTTGCCAGAAGTGGCGCCTTGGACAGCATTTCAGCAATCGTTGATTTGAAGAAATCAGTTGTCAGTTGTGCTTTCTGCCTTCGACTCTTCGACGATCTCAGCCTGTACGTCTTCCACCATCTCTTTAGCCGCTTTGTCCAATTCTTTCTCGGCGCGACGGATGGCAAAGCCAAACATCATCATGATAAGGCCAAACACCAAGGCGATGACACCTGACAAGATAATGAACCATTTAACGAAGCCAAATGGATGGGCGATGAGTAGCACGCCAAATACGATACTTAAGATGGCACAAACAATATAAAACCCCTTGTTCCAAAGGTTCTTGGTCCGCGCCATCACCAACAACATGAATGCGCCAATCATGGCCGACCAAATGCCTATGAGAATCACCAGCAATGCCAAGGCTTTGTCAGCATAAATACTTGAAAGCACACCAACCACAATGAGCGCCACAGCCTCGAGAAGAATCAGACCCCAAGGTAACTTCTTCCTCATACGCACAATGGCTGCCACAAGGAAAACAGCTCCTGTAACGGCAATGCATATACCAGAGATGCGCATTATCATTTTAAGAATATCGACAAATTGATCCGTCAACATGATGGCCAAAATGCCGTAACCTATGGCTACAATGCCGCTCACAAAGAACGCCACCCAACCTGAATTTGTTTTTTTCTCTTCCATGTTTACTGAATTTATGATTATTTAATAAGTTCCAGGACTCCTTCTATGAAAATAAAATAGGCTCCGCAAAGCATCAAAAGCACACCGGCCACCCGATTCATCAGTATGGTACGTTTCGGGTTGAAGAACCGTTTCAACCTGGCTGCACCCCATGCCTTCAGCAACTCAATAGTCAATGTGGTGCCCAAAATGATAGCAAAGAAAACCAAAGTACTCACCTTGTTGCCACCCATATTGCCTGCCACAATGGCTACTGAAGAAAACCAGAAAATCCAAACAAATGGATTTAAGATATTGAGTGCGAAACCCTTACCAAGGAAGACAAACCAAGCAGGCTTGATATCGTTTTTGACAACCACGGCCTTTTCTTCGTCATCGAGACTGTCCTTGGTCTTCTCTTTGTTCACATTTTTGATCACTACGCCCTTGCTTTCCTGACTGACGCTATCCAATGTCCTCACTTTCCTTCGGAAGGTAAAGATACCAAACAACAGCAAAATGACTCCTGCTCCGATGCAGAACAATGCTGGATCAATCTTTGAGTCTCTCATGCTCACCTGCACCGAGGTCAAGATGCAAAGCGAGACAATCATGGCATCGTTGAGGATGACACCAAAGGCAAACCACGCTGCAGACCTAAATCCACGATGAAGGCTCGTTTGCACCAAGGTGATGAACGCCGGCCCCATGTTGACGACCAACGATAAAAACACACCTATCAGGATGGCCCACAGCAGGAAACTGAATGACCCAATACGGCTGATTTCTGGCATTTTCTCAAACAAGCCCATCTCAGTATTGCCCATGATTTATAATTTCAAGTTATTGACATATTCAAACCACATCTCCATGCGTTTGCCTTTCATCACACGAGGGAACTTGGTAGCGCCACCCCATTTACCAATCTTCTGTTCCATGAACTCATAGAAGCATTTGGTAGGCAAGACGTCGACAAAGAGCTCCTTGATGGCTTCGGTACGCTCAACAGCATAGTCATCGTTCAACTGGCATAGATTTTCATCTATCTTCTTTATTGCCAATTCCTTATCAATTGGATCGTCGCAACCCAAGAACCAATGGTGGGCATACATCGTGTCATGGCGTATGCCAGCCACAGTAAACTCTGTGATATTGACGCCAAGGTCCTCAGCCATCATTTCGACAGCGCGTGTCATGTTGTCTTGCGAGAGGTGTTCACCCGTGATGCTCAAGAATTGCTTGGTACGTCCAGTGATAACGATCTCACAGTTCTCCGCATTAAGGAACTTGATGGTATCGCCAATCAGATAACGCCATGTGCCGGCACATGTCGAGAGCAGGAGGGCATATTCCTTGTCGGATTCCACTTCTGAAAGCAGCAAGGTCTTGGGGTTGGCAACAATAGTACCGTCTTCGTCGAAATTCTCTTCAGTGAATGGAACAAACTCGAAATAGATTCCATTGTCAACCAAAAGTTGCATCACGCGACGTTTCAAGTCGACCTGATAGGCAATGTAACCCTCTGAAGCCAAATAACTTTCAACGAACAACACTTCCTTACCGAAGATACGCTCAAAACTCTTCTCATAGGGGGCAAAGGCCACACCACTATGCACATAAACCATCAGGTTGGGCCAGATGTCATGAATGGTCTTAAGATTGTATTCCTTGATAATGCGCTCCAACAGGATTTGCACCCATGCCGGCACACCCACGATAACGCCGATGTCCCATTTTGGGGCCTCTTTTACCATCATGTCCATTTTCTTGGCCCAATCCTTGACTTTCGAAATCTTTTGGCCGGGCTTGTAGAACGACTCAAACCACGACGGAATCTTACCCGCCGAGATGCCCGACAGGTCACCAGCATAATAACCGAATTCTTTATTGTACTGCAAGTCGGTGCTACCGCCAATCATCAAGATGCCACGGTTGTAGAATTCCACCGGGAAGTCATAGCGCGTGGCCGACACCAGCTGTCGAATGCCTGCACGGGTGATTCTATTGTTTAAACCTTTGGTGATGGGGATGTATTTACTGGCGGCTTCCGAGGTGCCAGAACTCAAGGCAAAATACTTGATCTTGCCCGGCCATGCGATGTTGCGCTTGCCTTCAAGGTTAAGGTGCCACCACTCGTCATGCATCTTGTTGTAGTCGAACACGGGCACGCGCTTGCGAAAAGCCTCCATGATGTCTTTTGACAACAGAATCTCATCAAAATGATAGTACTTGCCAAATTCCGTGAATTGCGCTTTCGTCAGTAGTTTCCTCAACTCACGCCTTTGGGCACGGATGGGATTGGTGTGGTTCTGACGAATCTCAACAGGAATATTCTTAATCTCTGCCGCAGCCTTCACAATGGCTCCCAAAATAGGGATTGGCACCAATTTCTTGTTTCTTCTTATGATAGGACGATTCATTATGCTAACCAATTAGACTGCAAAGATACAAAAAGAAAGACAAAAACATCCTTAAAAACAGAAAAACACTATTTTTGCAGCACTCTAATTCATTCTTATCGAAACTATGAGAACTACACTATTATTGGCTTTCTTGCTTTGTGCCCTCTTCGCCAAAGCACAAACCACAGAAGTATCGGGTGTTCAATCGGGCTGTTGGGAAGCCGACACCGTAATAATAATCGACAATGTTGTCGTTCAAGATTCGTTGAGCATCATGCCAGGTACCACGGTCCTATTTGACGGGTTTTTCAACATTTTAGTCGAAAAAAACGCCAAGCTGAATGCTATTGGCGCAGAAAACGATTCCATCCTGTTCACCGTGGCCGACACAACAGGGTTTTCTGTCTTCGACTCGGGTCGTGGTGGGTGGAATGGCATCCGAATGGAAAAGGCGGGCACATGCCGGTTTGACTACTGCCGCTTCCAATATGGCAAAGCGGCTTTGGACAGCGACCAAGACGGTGGTGCCCTGCGCATTTTCAATAGCCATGATGTGGAAATCAGTCACTGCACCTTGTTTTGCAACTTCTCGCGCGAACACGGTGGTGGTTTGAATGCCGAGGACTCCAAAGTGATGATGCACGATTGTTCAATTTACAATAATTTGACCTACAGCAGAATAGATACCATATACTTTATGTATGGCGGTGGACTGCGTTTCCTGAAATGCGAGGTTGACATCACCGATACGGATTTTCGTTTCAACAGGGGAGAAAGTGCCATCGGCGGAGCCTTAAGCATCGACAGCTGTTCTGCCAATATTGATCGCTGTCGCTTCGAGCATAACTATGGCATCAACGGCGCTGGACTGTACATGATTCGTTGCTACGACAACCCTTGCAGCATCACCAATTCGCTCTTTGCCAACAACACCTCTGAACATTTTGGTGGCGGTTTGGCCATCAGCGACTCGTCGCCTTTGGTCAGCAACCTTACTGTGGCGAAAAACCATTCCATCGGCGTTAATTGCGGTGGCATATTCTTTTATCAGTATAGCTCCCCTGTCGTCATGAATTGCATCGTGTATGGCAACACAAATAATACCCCACTTGAAGAGCCTATACAAATGTGGTCATGGACATACGAAGATTATGCCCCCGAGTTCCACAATTGCTTGATACAATACGGATTCGAGAACATATCTAACCACGAAATCATCCAGATCTACGAGAATTGCATCGACATAGAACCACTTTTCGCCGATCCCGATAATGAGGATTTCCGACTGAGCACCGATAGCCCGTGCATCGATGCCGGTGCACCAGATACCCCCACTGAAGTCCTCAACGGCCTCGACTTGGACGGCCACCTGCGTGTCAGCGGCAATTGCATCGACATGGGCGCATACGAATACGACCTTACGGACATTGTGGAAACCTCCCAAAAAGACCAGTATTTACACATCGTAGGCAATCCCATAACAATGTCAAGCTATGCTGAGATTGAATGCGAAAATGCCGGTGTTTTGTTTGCAAAGGTTTATTCTATTGACGGCAAACTGTTGTTTGACAAGAATTTAGGAAAAACCCAAATCGGCCTTAACCGCATCGAAATCGGTGATACGTTTCAAAATCTGACCAGTGGAACATATTTGTTGGTTATCTCAACGCCTAAAAACACATTTGTGGCCAAAATCATCAAATAACAGGATTGTAGGGCTGTCGTATTACGGCATCCGGTTTAATTATGAAATACGGCTGCCACAGCGTGACAGCCCTACAGGCCTGTTTTTATGGCTTCTTCGTAAAATGAACGCCGTTGCTCTTCTGATATCTTGAATTTACGATAACGTCCCGTTTCAAGGTCACAATCAAACAATGTTTGGATTTGTGAAAGGAAGAGCCGCGAATAAAGACGGTTTTGATAGGCTTGTTTTTCCATCATGAAGGCGATGGTCTGCTTGATTTGGTCGATATCCAGGTCTTCCTTGGTGAAGACAAAGAGGCCAAACTCGTTGAAATCGCCGTAGAAACCGTCGTTCACCTTATCCATCTTGATCTCGAGGATGCGCTTCAAGGGCAAGGCCAATGACCAGTATTCATACTCATTGCGTCCGATGATGCTGCCATCGCCCAATCCGTAGGCATAACCGCTTTGGTTGATGTGTTGCAAGTCTTCGGCATTCACTTCCTTGATATCTTCGCCCGCCATCTCATTGACCAAGGCGTTGGCCACGTTCTTGTTTTCACGGATAGCCCGCGTCACCTCGATACCGATGCCTTGTTCCTCATCCTGCAGGTCGGGCCGGTCGCGATTGACCAAATGGGCATAATGCTCACCTAAAAGCGTGGCCAACGAGAGCATGGCATAACGCTCAAAAAAACAAGTATCGAATTTTGGGTCCAACATCGCTCGTAAGTTTTATTTTGTCAGCAATAGTTTCTGTACTTTACCATTTTCGTCTTTGACGAAATACAAGCCTTTCGGAAGATTGCCCAAATCAATTTGATGTGTGCCAGGCGTCAAAACGTATTTGGCGACCGAACGGCCTTGCAAATCCATCACTTCGATGTTTGAATCGGTTTCCACTTTGATGGAGAAACAGCCCGAAGTCGGATTGGGCCAAAGATCAAAACCATGATCCTCAGATTCGGCGATGCCATCACCTCCCCCACCATTGCCAACGAAAAACTTGTGTATTTCGGTCATGTAGCCGATGTCGTATTGGTTTTCGCTCATGTACCAAGTGTGGTTGCCACCGATGACCTTGACGTGCTGAAGTTCGGCATCACCCTCGTAGGTATAACGCACAAAACGCAGCCCGTCGTTTTTGAGGTCAGGGAAAGTGTCGATGACAGGTTCGTCAACGCAATGGTTAGCATTTTTCCAATAACCAAGGATGGCATCGACGTTGAGGCCAAGGTTACCGCCGAAGTATTGCGAGTTGCCGTCGTAGCCCACCACAGGGTCGGCAGTGCCATGGATATGCAACATCCTAACAGGAGTTACCGCCGCTTGGTTGGCCATGGAATGGGTGATCAGTCCGCTGACAGGCGCACAAGCCGTGATGCGGTCGCCGTGCTCGATGGCCATGCGATGCGTCATGAAACCGCCCATGGAAAAACCGGTGAAAAAAACGCTATCGAGATTGATGGGATATTGCTCAGCCAAAGTGTCGAGAAGTGCCATCAAGAAGCCTGAGTCGTCGATGCTGCTATTCGTCAAGCCAGCGTTCCACATGGTCGCACCCGACTGAGGCAGTGCTTGGGGTATCACAACGGCCCACTGGAACTCATCGGCTATTTGTTGAAAATGAAACTCATTGTCCAAACGGGTGATATTGTCGCCCAAGCCATGCAGAAAATACAAAATCGGCATCGTTTCACGATTGGCAGTTGGTGTCTTGATGAGATATTGCCGTTGTGAGCCTTGCCATTCAAAAGTCTGAATCTGTGAGAACAAGGGGCAGCAAAGCATCAGAAATGCTGATAATACACTGATTATTAGTATGTTTCTTGCTTTCATAGCAATAAGTGTTATTTGATTATTCTTGGCAAAGATACACTTTTTCCTATTGCTTGACAATTCTTTCGACAAGAATTCCTCGCTGTGTAATCACCTTGAGAAGATAGACTCCCGAAGGCAACCCGTTCAAAGAAAAGCGGATTGTACCATGGGTCTTTTGGTTCCAAAGGATACGACCATCGATGCTGAATAAGAAGGTTTCAGCGTTTGTGCCTTGGGGCAAGTGAAGCGTCACTTCGTTATGAGTCGGATTAGGACTCACATTGATTTCAAACCTCTGTCGTTCGGAAGGCAGCACATACGGATCGGGGCGTTGCCATTTCCATAGTGAGTCGTACACCACATCATGCACAGCCGAACGGATAATACCAGCCGTCTTCATGCCTAAACCCGCCTCGTAGATGATACTGTCAGGGTCGCGGCCAAACATCATGGTATAGAAAGCGCAGGCCGCAGCATAGGTACCCGCTAAAGAGGGATGGCTTTCATCTGGCGTATAAAGTTCTATTTCACCATGTGTATCGCGGAGATAATGCCAAACGCGACCAACGGGACACACCGAAGCATCGTTGGTCTCCGCCATGTACATGTAACGCGCATAGAGCAGGCTATCCATGCCCTCGTAGGTGCTCATCATGGGATACATCGGGCCAAACTCCGTGTCACCGTTCTTGCGGCCCCATGTCATGTAAAACATGGCCTCGCCATCAGGATTGAAGGCATAGGTGGAATCCACCAATTGCTTGGCAAAAGGATAGACCATCTCCTCCACCATTTCAATGGGGAAAGCGGGCAGCTGGCTCTGCTCCTGCAGCACCACAAAATCCCATCCGCCTTGACAAATCTTGTCCATCGAGGCATTGGAACAGTGCAACTCGAAAGTACAGGCTCCAGGAGTGTTGCTGGCATAAACCAACTCATCACCCATGTTTTGTGCAATGTCAGCCACCATGTGCGGCAAGTCATTGACCGATGTGTAACTATTGCCCGCAAAAAAAGCACGAAGAGTTTGTTGTGCCCATGAAGGCAAACACAACAACGCAAACAAAGCGATTAAAACGGCCGGTTTTGTTGCACTGTTTTTCATCGTAAAATCTCCAATCTCATCACCCGTGTCGGTTTTGTCGTACCTGTCAGTTTCTCGTCAATGCAGGTCTCGCCAGTGGGCTTGAAACCGCATTTCTCCATCACCCTTCCTGAAGCGGGATTATCAAAGTAATGGCTGCTGATCAGTGATTTGATGTCGGTCGTCTTGCGGATATAGTCAAGCATGATTTCAAGCGCTTCCGTGCAGATGCCTTGGTTCCAATAGGGTTTGCCCACCCAATAACCAACAAGAGGCTCGCCATCGCGTGCAGGTAGATTGCTTTGGGGTGCAGGCACATACCCTATGGCACCGATGGCCTCACCTGTTGCTTTGAGTTCGATGGCCCAGTTGGTGTTGTTATGAAACACTGTGTGGATAATCTCAAGGCTCTCTTCCACGCTTTTATGCGGGGGCCAGCCGGCGCGAGGACCCACGTCGGGGTTGGAGGCGTATTTGAAAAGTGACGCTGCGTCATCGTCGCGCCAGGGGCGAAGTAGGATTCTTTCGGTTTCCATCATAACTTAACTATTGATTCTTAAGCCACTCCAAGGCATCCTCAAAAGGTGTTTCCGTCAACACGTCAGGGGCAATGGGATCGTCGCAAAAAGCTTCTCCTGTTCGGGCAATGTCTTCGCCAATGGTGAGCACAAGTTGTGAGCCTCCAGGAAGCGCAAAAGGTTGATTGCAAGAGCAGTAACCTGCTGTAGGCGAGCCAAAGGCGCGCGTGTTGGGCAGCCCTCTGAAACAAATCAGGACAGCCTCGCCAGAGCTCCCTGTCCAATCGTCAGTTAGCAGGGCAACAGGGCAATTGATGGGTGCTTGTTTTTCCAAACCAACCGTTTGCAAGACGAAGAAAGAGTTGATACTCATTGGTCTTTTGCGCGAAGAGAACTTCAAGATGACATCATCGGGAAGGAAGCGATGGACGGCAGCAATCATCGGATACATGTTGCCGCCTCGGTTGCCGCGCAGGTCGATAATGGCACCTTGCAAGGCATCGGGAAGGCCGTTCAGCACCGTGTTGGCGTATTTGATGCCCTCATCC